>Ga0214919_10010000_pt1 | contig 12109 bp, 9 predicted proteins | sample LL1503_MetaG_FD_177994 | JGI IMG/M metagenome (GOLD analysis project Ga0214919, IMG submission 177994) | Freshwater microbial communities from Lake Lanier, Atlanta, Georgia, United States - LL-1503 | ecosystem: Environmental > Aquatic > Freshwater > Lake | place: USA: Georgia | collected 2015-03-15
CGAGCGAGGTGATTGATTCGTCGAGGCAGATGGGCGTCTTGAGCCGGCGCTGCAGCTCCGCATGCCGAACCAGATCGTCCCACGCAAGCGGCTGTTCGATCATTACCAGGTCGAGCGCGTCGAATCCCGCCAGCCGCTCGGCGTCATCAATCGTGTAGGCGTTATTCGCATCGGCCATGAGGTGGGCGGATGGACCCAGCGCCTCGCGCACCGCGCGCACCCATTCGACATCGTGTCCCGGTTCAATTTTGATTTTGATTTTTCGGTAGCCCTCGGCGATTGCCTCGCGCGCCTTCTCCACGAGGCGCTGGGGCGATGGCTGGATGCCGAGTGAAATGCCGACGGCGATTTCGGCGCGTGTTCCTCCGATGAAGAGCGACAGCGGCTCCTGCGCCATGGTGGCCGCGAGGCCCCATGCGCCCATCTCGACGCCGGCTTTGGCCATCTGGTGTCCGCGAAAATCCTTCTCGAAGATTTCGTGGAACTCCCCCGGATGTTCAACTTCTCGCCCGAGGACGCGCGGCGAGACGTACTGCACAATCGCGGGCCATGCCGTGTCGATCGTTTCGGGCGAGTAGTTCGGCGCTTCGCCGGCGACACACTCGCTCCAGGCCTTCGCACCGGATGCGTCGCGGAGTTCGAGGAGAAGAATGCGTCGTTCACGAATTTCACCTGACGAGATCCGGAATGGCTCCTTGAGCTCAAGGTGGATTTCGCGAAGGGTGATCTGGTCGATGCGCATGGTCAGGTAGCAGAGAGGAGATAGGTGGCATGCGTCCCACGACCCGGAACGAACGCGGTCACGCGGTAGCCGCCATGGAGATAATGCAGAAATGCGCGGCGGGCCGACGCGCGCCAGGCGGTGGCGAGCGCCGCATCGCCGGCGAGAAGCGCGGAGTAGTCGTCAGGAATCCGTACGACCACGTCGGGCGCGTCTGGCAGGGGAGCGTCGGGATTCGGTCCATCGGGGAGCGGGCCGCCGGCGACCGGCTTGCCTGCGAGCAGTGCCGGAGTATCGGGCATTGGATGCGGATCAGTGGCTACGGGCCAGCGCGCGACGAACCGGTCCGTGCCGAATGCACCATGGAGCGCGCTTCCCGTGTTCGTGCCGTACATGTTGGGCACGAACTCGTCGACCGATGCACCGAGGAGATTGAGATTGAGGTGTGCGTTGCGCGCGACGAACGGGTCGAAGGTCCAGTACATGCGATCAACCCCAATCGTTCGGCAGCGGTCTCGCTGGTACCGCTTCATCGCCTCGCCGAGCCGGCGACCCTGCGCTTCGGCGCGGACGGCGAGAATGTCTGACCAATGGACGAGTGCACCGTCGCGCACGCCGGTGAGTCCGAACACGAAGCCCAACATCTGTCCTTCCGGTGAGAATGCGCCGGCGGCCACTCCCCCAGTTTTCTCTGCCACGAGGAGAATGGCGGCGGGCACTTTTTCACTGAAGCCCGCTCCCCAGGTCTCCTCTTGCAGGCGCACGGCGTCAGCGCGTTCCTCGTGCGTGACCAGGGCGCGGATGACGGTTCCGTCAGCAAGCGTTACGTTCTGCATTGGCGGGTGCGGGAGAGTTCGTTGACCACTGAAATTCCGCAGGAGGAACAGGTGATGCGCAAGCTATTGGCGGTGTCGACGTTGCTTTTGGCGTCGGCCTGCAGCCGGGCCACGACGTCCGGAGCGGGTGGATCGATCGTGGCGCCCAGTGGCGCGCCATACGATGTCGTGATTGCCAACGGCCGAGTGGTGGACGGCACCGGCGCCGCCTGGTTCTGGGGAGATGTCGGGGTGCGAGGCGATCGCATCGTAAAGATCGCTCCGCGCGGCATGCTGGCGCGCGCCGCTGCCACACGCCGGATTGATGCAGCCGGACAGATCGTCGCCCCTGGATTCATCGACATACAGGCGCAGTCGTACGCGAACTTCATGACCGGCGATGGACGCGCGTTGAGCATGATCACGCAGGGCATCACCACCGCGATCATGGGCGAAGGCAACACTCCGGCGCCGGTGCGCGCCGGCCGAGGCGCCGAGGCACGCCGGGCGACTGTTACGGCCGGCGACACCGCCGAGGCGCGAATGCTCGAACTGTTCTCGGCGCCGCACGGGTTTGGGAACTGGCTCGAGATGATGGCCACCCGCGGCGTGTCCGAAAACGTCGGTTCGTTCATCGGTGCCGGCACCGTGCGCGTGTACGCGAAGGGCGAAGCGATGGGTGCGGCCACGCCTGCGGAACTCGATACCATGCGCGCGGTGACCCGACGGGCCATGGAAGACGGTGCGTTCGGCGCCGCCAGCGCGCTGATCTACCCGCCCAACACCTATGCGAACACGGCCGAGCTTACGGAGATCGCCAGGGCGATGTCACCGTACGGCGGCGTGTACATCACGCACATGCGGTCGGAGGGTGACCAGTTTCTCGAGGCGCTCGACGAAGCGATTGCAATTGGCAAGAACGGCAACGTTCCCGTTGAGGTCTACCACCTCAAGGCTTCCGGGCCACGCAATTGGCCGAAGATGGCGAAGGCGATCGCAAAGATCGACTCGGCGCGCGCAGCAGGGCAGGATGTGCAGGCCGACATGTACCTGTACATCGCCGGCGGAAACAATTTCTCAAGCTGCATCGCGCCGAAATATGCGGCGGACGGGAAGTTGCTCGACAACCTGAAGAACGCGCAGCTTCGCCCACAGATCAAGCGCGACCTCTACGCGGATGACGCCGGCTACGAGAATCTCTGTCTCATTGCGGGTCCGAACAACGTGATGGTCACCGGATTCCGGCGTCCCGAGTACACGAAATACGAAGGGAAGCGCCTCGACGAAATCGCGCGCGGGCTCGGCAAGGACTGGGGCGACGCGCTGATTGATCTCAACATCGCCGAGAGCGCGCAGTTGGGCGAAATCCTCTTTCTCATGAGCGAGGACAACGTCAAGCTGCAACTGAAGCAGCCGTGGATGAAGTTCGGCACCGACGCCGGCGCGATGGATCCGGTGAATGCACGCGGGATGACGCATCCGCGCACCTATGGAAACTTCACGCGACTGTTGGCGAAGTACGTTCGCGACGAACGCGTCATCACGCTCGAGGATGCCATTCGCAAAGCGTCGTCGGCCGTGGCCACTCGACTTTCGCTGCACGACCGCGGCGTGATCAGGGAAGGGATGAAGGCCGACATTATCGTGTTCGATGAGAAGACGGTGCGCGATCTCGCCACGTTCGAGAGTCCGCACCAGCTCTCCGTTGGCATGAAGTACGTGCTGGTCAACGGCGTGCCCGTGATCAGCGACGGCGTGCACACCGGTGCAAGGCCGGGCCAAATTGTGCGCGGACCTGGGTGGACGGGCGGTCGTCCGTGATCGACCAAGCGACGAATGTCGTTTGGAGGCTCGACATTAGTGTCCAGGCAGCCGCGCGCGATTCGGTGGTGCAGGCGAGCGCGGCGCTGCACGGGATTGCCGACGCCGCCAACTGGTGGGGTGGATCGGGCGTTATCTGGTTTGCCGCGGCGCTCTGGCTCGGCGGGCGGGCGCTGAACCGCCGCAGCATTGCGCGGGTGGGGCTGCGTGGCGCCGAAGGGTTGGCCGTGGCCAGTGCCGTGAGCGGAATCATCAAGGGTCTTGCAGGCCGCGCACGGCCCTTTGTGTTTCCAGGTGAACCCTGGCACTGGGACTTCAATCACGGATGGTCTGACGCACAGTGGTTCTCGATGCCATCCGGCCATACCACGGCGACGACAGCAATGGTGGTCGGCGTGTTGTTGGCCACTCGCGGATGGACGGGCTCCGCGCGGCTCAGTCTGACGATTCCGCTGATCGCGAGTGCGGTGCTCGTGGCGTTCGGCCGCGTGTATTCAAACCAACACTGGGTCAGCGACGTTGCCGTCGCCGTGCTGCTCAGCACCATCGTAAGTGTGCTGATCGCCCGTGTGCACCGAGTGGCGCCGCGAGCGGCGTACGACCGGATCATGCTGGGCGAAGGTGCGTTGAGGGCCGATGAGCAGCCGATGAGGCGCAACGGATGAGCGGTATTTTCATCACGGTTGAACTCGAAAGTGCGCTCGCTGGACGAATACGCGCGGTGCAGGAGCGGTGGGATCCGAAGCTGGCGAAGGAACTGCCGCCGCATATTTCGATCATCGGATCATCGGGCGCGGGGCCGATTGCTCCTGACACGCCCATCGCGGAGCTGCGCGCCGCGATCGAACCGGTAGCCCGAAGCGTTGCGCCGCTTCCGCTGGCGTTCGGCATGCCGTACCGCTTCATCGGCCGCGAGATTGTGGTGCTGCCACTGAGTCCGCATGGCGCGTTGCGGGCCTTGCATGAGCAGCTGAAGGAGTCTGGCGTGCGATACGAGGCGGCGCGCTGGCCGTTCACGCCGCACTGCACGCTCAACTTCTATGCAACGTTGACGCCGGAGTCACTGCGCGCGTTGCTTCGCGTGCGCGAACCGGAGACGTGGATGCTGCACACGTTGCGGGTGTACCACTCGCGCGACAACTATCCGCCCAAGCTGTTGTTCGACGCTCCGCTCGGCGGGGAAGTGGTCGCGCCGCAGGCGTAGCGAAGGCTTCGCTAGAACGCCTTGGCGATTGCGGCTGCCAGGTTCTGTTTGGCGCCGCTACCGGTGTACACGATCGTCCCCTTGGCGTTGATCACCACGACAAAACTTGTCGTGGGTACGTCATAGGCGTCGGTGGCGAGTCCCTTTCTGTCGTAAAGTTGTTCGCCGTGAAAACCATGCGCTTCTATATAGCGCTTTACAAGTGCAGGCGACTGGTTCACGCTGACGGAAACGCCGACGAAGCGCACCTTACCGGCGTACTTGGCCTGCATGGCGACGAGCTGGGGTTCGAGTTGCTTGCAGACGGGGCACCAGGTGGCCCAGAACTCGATGAAGATGGGTTCTTTCCCGATCCAGGCGTCGAGATTCGCTGGCTTGCCGTCGAGGGTTTCGAGGACGGCAGCCGGCGCCTTGGTGCCAACCGGAATACCGGAGTCCTGGGCGCGCAGTGGCAGCGCGACAATGGCCATCGTGGCGAGTGAATACACCAAGCCACGAAGCCTGTTCAACCCACGCGGAATCTTCTGGATTATCAGAGCCACAGCTTGCCCGCCTCAATCAGGTAGTACTCGGCAGCGCCAATCATCAGGATCGCAAACGCGCGCTTCACCCACACCATCCATACCCCCGCCTTCGGGAGCCGTGCCAGCAGGCCGGTGGAGAGCCCCGCCACGATCAGGAAGGTGCACATCCCCAGCGAAAAGGAAAATAGGTAGGCGAAGCCCAGTATGGCTGACTGCGTGGTCGTCACCCAGGTGAGCACGGCGGCCATGACCGGCGCTCCGCAGGGCGCGGCGACCAGCCCGGACATTGCGCCCATCACGAAGGCGCCGGAAAACTTGCCCCCTTCTCCTGCGTTTGCGGCCCGCTGCATGATGAAGGCGGGTACGGTAATCGGAATCACATCGAGCATGGCCAGCGCCGCGAGCATCAGCACCTGCGCCATCACGAAATAGACCCACGGATTGCTGTTCACCGCCCCGAACACGCTGCCGCTCATGCCGGCCACGAGGCCGAGGATTGAATAGACCAGCGCGAGGCCGACGGCGTAGGTCAGCGTGAGCAGGATGGTGCGCGCGCGCGAAACCGTTCCGCCCACCGAAGTGCCTCCGACGATGGCGGCCGTGATCGGGATCATCGGGTAGATGCACGGATTCAGGCTGGTGAACACCCCGGCCAGAAAGAGCAGCGGAAGCGCCGTGATCGGGCTCCCGCTCAGGCGCTCCACGAGACTCGAAAACTCCATGATGGATTATAGCCCGCCGACCGCGTCCGATGCAGCGGAGGTCGGCCGCGCCGTGCGTTACTTTTCTCCCTCTATGGCACCGCAATTCATCTACGTCATGAAGGCGCTGCGGAAGGTCATTCCGCCGTCTCGCATCATCCTCGACGACATCTGGCTGTCGTTCTACCCGGGGGCGAAAATCGGCGTGCTCGGCGCCAACGGCGCCGGCAAGAGTTCGCTGCTGAAAGTGATGGCCGGCATCGACCAGGAGTTTCAGGGCGAGGCTTGGGCGCACAAGGGCACGAAGGTCAGCTACCTCTCGCAGGAACCGCATCTCGATGAATCGCTCGATGTGCGCGGCAACGTGGAGGTCGCGCTCAAGGAACAGCGCGCCAAGCTCGACCGCTACAACGCCATCGCCATGGAGTTCGCCGAACCCATGGACGACAAGAAGATGAATCAGCTGCTCGAAGAGCAGGGCAAGCTGCAGGAGTACATCGACCACCACGACCTCTGGAACCTCGACAACAAGGTTGAGGTGGCGATGGACGCGCTGCGCCTGCCGCCGCCAGACGCCGACGTCAAGATCCTGTCCGGCGGTGAAAAGCGTCGCGTGGCGCTCTGCCGAGTGCTGCTCGAAGAGCCGGACATGCTGTTGCTCGACGAGCCGACGAATCACCTCGACGCCGAATCAGTGGCATGGCTCGAGCATCACCTCGAACGTTTCACGGGTACGGTGGTCGCGATCACGCACGATCGGTATTTCCTCGACAACGTGGCCAAGTGGATCCTCGAACTCGACCGCGGCAAGGGCGTACCGTACGAAGGGAACTACTCAGGCTGGCTCGACCAGAAGCAGCAGCGGCTGGCGCTCGAGGAAAAAACGGCGAGCGTACGCCAGCGCACACTGGAAAAGGAACTGGAGTGGGTGCGCCTCGCGCCGCGCGCGCGACAGGCCAAGAGCAAGGCGCGCCTCCAGGCCTATGAGCAGCTGGCGAGTGAAGCGCAGCAAGACAAGATCGCGCAGAACGAAATTGTGATTCCGCCGGCGCCGCGCCTCGGCAATGACGTCGTTATTGCAACGAAGCTCAAGAAGTCGTTCGGCGACAAGCTGCTCTTCGAGAATCTGTCGTTCTCGCTGCCGCGCGCGGGCATTGTGGGCATCATCGGGCCGAACGGCGCGGGCAAGACGACGTTGTTCAAGATGATCAACGGACTCGAGAAGCCCGACTCCGGCACGCTCAAGCTTGGCGAAACGGTTTTGATTTCCTACCAGGACCAGAACCGCACGCTCGAGGGCAAGCGCACGGTGTGGGAAGAAATGACTGGCGGCCTCGAGATGCTTCAGGTCGGGAAAAAGGAAGTGAACTCGCGCGGCTACTGCTCGGCATTCGGCTTCAAGGGTTCGGACCAGCAGAAGATTGTGGCAAACCTCTCGGGCGGTGAACGAAACCGGCTGCACCTCGCCAAGACGCTGATGCAGGGCGGCAACCTGCTCATGCTCGACGAACCGACGAACGATCTCGACGTGGACACGCTGCGCGCGCTGGAAGAAGCGGTGCTCGACTTCAGCGGCTGCGCGGCGATCATTTCACACGATCGGTGGTTCCTCGACCGCGTGGCGACGCACATCCTCGCGTTCGAAGGCGATTCCGAAGTGGTCTGGTTTGAGGGGAACTACGGCGCATACATCGAAGATCTCAAGAAACGAAAGGGTGCCGACGCCGATCAGCCCCATCGCATCAAGTACAAAAAACTGGTTCGCTAATGCGCGGGTCGATGCGCGCGCGCTTGACGACGCTTGTCTTATTGCTGGCCGCCGTGCACGGCGAAACGCTCGGCGCACAAAACGGCCGTCAGGCTGGCGCTCAGGCTGGCACGCAGGGCGGTACCCGTCCGTCCGTAAAAGTGTCGCTCGTGCCAGGCGGTGCGCTGAAGATCGACGGTCGTCTCGACGAGGGCGCGTGGGCGACCGCGGACTCCATTGCGTCACTGACCCAAGTCGAACCGCGCGCTGGTGAAGCCGCGGGCTATCACACGGTGGTTCGGGTGATCGCGACCGCCGACGCGTTGGTCATCGGCATTAGGGCCGACGACCCGGACCCCGCAGGCATCGTGGCCTTCACCCGTGCACGTGACGGGTCGCTTGACAACGAAGACCATCTCAAGGTGGTACTGGATACGTATCTCGATGGCCGCTCGGGGTATGTGTTCGCCGTGAACCCCAACGGCGCGCGTTACGATGCCCTGGTGGCGCGCCAGGGTGAAGGCGAGAACGCAAGCTGGGATGCGATATGGGAGGCCGGTGCCGTGCGCACCAGCACCGGGTGGTCCGCCGAGATTCTCATACCGGCGAAGAGCCTGTTGTTTCGATCCGGGCTCACCAGCTGGGGCTTCAACGTACAGCGTCGCGTGCAGCGATCACTCGAGATCGACCGGTGGGCTACGCCGCTGGTGCAGTTCAAGGTGACGCACGTGGCGCGGGCTGGCTTGCTCGAGGGTGTTCCGGCGTTCGATCTTGGGCGCGGGACGAGCGTCCGTCCGTCGGTGACCATGGGAACCGGGTATGATGCGGGTGGCACGCCGCTCAGGTCCGACGCAGCAGCCAGTCTTGATCTGACGCAGCGCCTCGGTGCCAACACAATTGGCTCCGTAACGGTCAATACCGACTTCGCCGAAACAGAAGTGGATGCGCGGCGCACCAACCTCACGCGTTTTTCACTGTCGTTCCCTGAAAAGCGCACGTTCTTCCTCGAAGGGGCGAGCACCTTCGACTTCGGACTCGGCACGGGCGATGACGTGCGACCGTTCTTCAGCCGGACGATCGGCCTGCTTGGAGGCCGCGAAGTACCGATCAACGCGGGCGTGAAAGTAAATGGTCGCGAAGGGCGGACCTACTTTGGGGCGCTTGCGGTTCGGACTGGCGATATCGACACGCTACCCACTGCAAATACGATGGGCGTTCTTCGCCTGAGGCAGAACATCCTGAGCGAATCGAGCGTCGGAATGATCGCGACGTTTGGCGACCCGCTCGGCCGGGGCAACGCCCACACCACCGGCGCGGACTTCACCTACCAAACATCACGATTCAGGGGAGACAAGAATCTCCTGGCAGGAGTGTGGGGGCTCGAGACCGCCCGCGACGGACTTACCGGCGATCGCACGGCGTTCGGTGCAGCGGTTGACTATCCCAATGATCGCTGGGACATCTTCACGTCGTATCGTCGGCTGGGCGATGGATTTCAACCTTCGCTCGGGTTTGTGCCGAGGCGCGGCATCCAGTCCGCGTCGCTGAACGTGAACTTTCAGGCCCGGCCCACCCAGCCAATCGGACCCTTCCGGGTGCGCACGATGCTACACGAACTCCAGACCAGCGTGGTGTCGGGGCTCGACGGGGTATGGGAGAGCTACCGGTTGTTTACGGCACCAGTGAACTGGCGATTCGAGAGTGGGGATCGCTTTGAGCTCAACATTGTTCCAGTCGGCGAACGACTATCCAAGCCGTTTACGATTGCTGAGGGCGTGACGATACCCGCCGGCGCGTATCGCTGGACCCGGTTTCGGCTCGAACAGGGATTCGCCAGTAAGCGCGAGTTGAGCGGGCAGCTCACCTGGTGGTTCGGCGAGTTCTACACGGGTCACCTGAACGAACTGCAGCTCACCTCGTCATGGAAGCCGAGTCCGCTCTTCATCGTGGACCTGACGGGTACGCTGAACAGTGGCCACCTCGCAGAAGGCACGTTTACTCAAGTGGTAACCGGGGCACGGTTCCGGGTAAACGTCTCGCCCGATCTTCAGGTGAGCAGTTTCGTGCAATACGACCAAGAAGCCCACGAGCTGACCACGAACTCGCGCGTGCGGTGGACGTTCGCTCCGGCGGGAGAACTCTTCCTCGTGTACAACCACAACGCCACGGAACGGGACCCGATTTCCAAGCGTCCCGTCTGGGCGTTTGAGACGAACCGACTGTCGCTGAAAGTGCAGTACGCGTTCCGCTACTAGCAGCGCGTCGCACGCGGCCGGTACGCCGCGCTGCCGCTTCACGCCGCCGCGCTACCCGCGCGATCCGAACTGTTTGGTGAACTTCACCGTAAACGCATGCGTGACCGGGCGCGTCCAGTTGAAAAAGCCGTTCGCCTGCTCGGCGTCATTGAACACAATGAACAGCCCCGTGCCGGCGGTGTTCAGCCAGCTGAAGCGCACGTTTGCCGTCCAGATCCGCGCCTGGTCGTTGAACTGATTCAGCGTCTGAATGGACACGCGTGGCGTGAAGAAATACGCGAGCTTGAGCCCAATGAGCGACCGCGTGAAATCGCCCTGCGCGAGATGCACGTTGGAATAGTCAACGAGCAATGAGGACGAGAACGCCGCGCCGCTCCGTGCCGTGACCGTGACCGTCTGCGAGTTGCGGCTGCCGTTGTAAAACGGTCCGATGTCCGAGCGGAGCACCAGCGACACGGGCAAGCTTGGATCGCTCGTCCAGTCGATGCCGAGTTCAGCATAGTCGTATCCACCGACCGGAAGCTTGATGCCGGGCGCGATTTCGAAGGGCACCTGCAGCCCCTCGTGGAAGACATTCAGCTCGGGTCCAAACCGCGTGCCGGACGACAGTTCGATTTCGGTGAGATCGACGTGCATCTGGCCGCTCTGGTAGTAGCCGTCGAGTCCGTAGAAGCCTTTATAGGTGAGATGCGGATTCCAAACCCGGAGCCATGGTAAATCCTTGTTGCGAACGAATCGCATCAACCCGACTTCGATGTTGCGATACCCTGGCGTGCGGCTGATGAACCCGAGCTCAGGGACGAAATCAGTTCCCGTCTGCAGGAACCGGATGTTGTTGTTCCAGACGTCATTGCTGTACGCGATGCGCGTACTCACGGCGAGATTGTCGTTGCCGCGCGAATGCGCATCCGTGGCGGAGGCCCACCAGTCCGTGGTCCAGTCGTCACCAACGCCAATGCGACCATCGACGCCAAAGGTGCGACCGTAGTCCGCGGTGCTGTCACGGGCCATGCGTTGCACCGCGATGACGCCGATGCGAGAGCGCCGGCCGAGCTCGCGCGTGAGCCGGCCGACACTGTACGACTGGCCGCGCAGCGTGGCGAAATCATTCGTGAACATTTGCAGTGCGCCGACGGTTGTTCCGCCAACGCGGCCGGTGAGGCGCGTACCGCCGAGGAGCGGAAGGGGCGTGCCATTCGCATCGATGCCGATGCGGCGGCTGAAAAAGAGGTCCACCGCTTGTGGCGTGCCGGCGGAAAAGATTCCCGCACCCTCGAGGAAGAACGGCCGCTTTTCGGGAAAGAAGAGCGGAAAACGCGTGAGGTTCACGCGCTGGTCATCCACTTCGACCTGCGCGAAATCGGTGTTGAACGTGGCGTCGAGCGTGAGGCTCGAGGTGAGTCCGTACTTCGCGTCGACGCCAACATCCTGCTTGTTGCTCGTCTTCAGCGGCGAACCCGACTGCGTCGTGGACGCAACCACATAGGGCGTGACGGTCGCGATGCGATTGGTCGGCGGCGTGAGCCCGCTGACCGTTCCGGCGAGCGACAACCGATTGAGGTTGAAATGGCGCGGAATAGGGGCCCAGAACGATTCCTCGTTCTTGCGTCGCACGAGGCGCGCGATGTTGAGGCCCCACGTCTGTTGTGCACCGGCGCCGTACCGCAGCGTGGTGAACGGAATCCGGAACTCGGCGTACCAGCCGAGTGAATCGCGGGAGGTGGCAACGGACCAGCTACCGTCCCAGTTGAGGTTGAAGCCGCCGATTGATCCCGATTGCGCGCGTGATTGACCGGTTTGGAATACGCCGCCGCCTTCACCCTCGCGCGTGACCTGCCCGTCGTATTCGATGGCGGCCGGCGTCGTGCCGAAAACGAACCCGTTCTGCTTGTCGTGAAAGGTGTCGAAGATGAGTGCGACGTAGTCGCTGTTGGTGAGCGTCCCGTCGCGGACCTTTTCGCCGGGAACGATGTCGCCAGCACGCGAGTCATAGAGCCAGGCACCCACATAGATCGCCTGATCGTCGGTGAAGATGCGGACTTCGGTTCGCTCAGACCCTGGCGCACCCTGCGAAGGTTCGCGCTGCACGAACCCGGTGAAGAGTTCGGCCTCACGCCAGACCGGTTCGTTCAGCTTGCCATCCACGACGACGTTGTGCTTGAGCGCGCGGACGGAGCCGGCCCGTGCGGGGCTGGCGCCGGTAGTGGAAATCACCTGAGCGGCGGCTGGCGCGGGCCCGGCGAGCGAGGCAGTGGCCAGGCACGCGAGGATCATCGCGGTGCACGCGTGAGTTCGGCGGCGCATTTTTTGAAATTGGGGGG
>Ga0214919_10010002_pt1 | contig 12108 bp, 11 predicted proteins | sample LL1503_MetaG_FD_177994 | JGI IMG/M metagenome (GOLD analysis project Ga0214919, IMG submission 177994) | Freshwater microbial communities from Lake Lanier, Atlanta, Georgia, United States - LL-1503 | ecosystem: Environmental > Aquatic > Freshwater > Lake | place: USA: Georgia | collected...
GGCCGTGGTGTTGGCCGGCACCCTGACCGCCTGGCTGTCGTCGCTCCCGGCGGCAGGGCGTGGCGCGGTGTTGGCGGTCAAAGAGGATTGGTAAGCGGGTATGGCCAGCGCCTGCTTCAGGCGCAGCCTTCGATGAGTGACCGGCGACGCCCTGGTCTTCGAGAACGAGCGGCTACAACAGCGCATGAAGCCGCTTTTCGACAAGATTGAGGCCAATCAGCGCTGATGCGTGTGTACCAGCACTGACCTGAACGGGTCGGCCAGTCCCAGCGTCGACGGGCAGTTTGAAGGCTGGCCGCCAAGCCCTTCATGCCGCCCGAAAGACCAGTCCCGTCGGCGTGGTGATGGACGTTCTGCGACCGGTGGGCGTCAATGTCCCTCGCTCCGGGTCGATCGCAAACTGGACGATGGAGTCGCCCTTTTGGTTCACTGCATACAGCCAGTCGCCGCTGGGGTCGATGGCCATCGTACGGGCGAAAGCGATGTCCAGAGTGGTGTGTCCGATCAGCCGCAACCGCGTCCCCGAGTCCTCGACAGCGAACGCAACGATGGAGTCCGCCAGCGGATGGTCAGAGAATTTTCTATTGCTAACGTACAGGAACTCTCCAGTGGGATGCATCAGGATGGCGGCGGTGCTCTTGTGCGCCGGGAAGTCTGACGGCACGGTTTCAACGCTGGTGACGACAGGGCCGAGCTGCCCCGTGTTTGGGTCGAAGCGGATCACGGCTATGCGCGCAGTCAACTCGCTGATGACGTAGAGGGCGCCGGCGTCGAACACCAGATGGCGCGGTCCGCTGCCTGCCGGCAAGGCGAACGCACAGACCCGCCGCATTTGTCCGCCGTCTATCGTCAGGATCTCCACCTGGTCGTTGCCAAGGTCGGTCGTCGCAATGAAGCGGCCGCCGGGATAGCACAGCGCCATGTGCGGATGCGGGCCTTGTTGCCGTGGATGTGGCCCCGAGCCGGACTGCTGCAGGGTGTGTAAGACAGGCCCGACGCTTCCGTCCGCCGCAATCGGCAGCAATTGGAAAGCAGCACCTGCATAACTCGCCACCACCATGAAGTCCCCCGACGGATGGAGCGAGCAATGGGCGGGGCCGATGCCGATGGCCTGGCGGTTGAGAAGGCGGATGTGACCACTCGCAGGATCGATCGCATAGGCCTCGACCGACCCTGCAATGCCCTGGCCACCATAGTCGTCGATCTCGTTGATCGCGTACAGGTGGGCTTGCGCCGCATCGAGCACCAGATGCGCCGGGTTGGCCGAAGCCACCGACTGCAGTGGGCGCAAGGCCCCGGTGTCGGCCGACACACCGAATACCGTGATGCCGCGCGCGGGCGCGGCATCAGCGGCGGGCGACCGGCCACCGGGGGCGTTGACCGTGAATGCGCCCGCATAGGCGAAGTGCGCCCGCGCCGTGGTGGCTGGTCTCACGCCATGCCCACTTGCGGCAGCGCTGCGCAGGCGTCGTCGGGTCGCCTGGCTAGTCGAATCGCATCAGCCGCATCGAGGACGGGCTGCACGTGGCAGCGCCTGGCGCATCCCCCGGGACCGAACATCAGCAGCGCAATGGGGTTGGTTTGCGTCATGGGACGATCTCCTGGAGGCGCCCGGTTTGGGCAGCCAGATAGGCGGCGGCGATCATGGCCGAGGCGCGCCTGCCATCCTCGACGCTGGTCGGTGGGAGTTCTCCACGCTCCAGGCAATCGGCAAAGACCACCGCATTCTGTTGATGAAATCCGCCAAGTTTGAAGCGCGGAACCAATGGAACCTTCTGCCAGCCGCATTCACCCTGGCTACGGCGAAAAATCCGGACGAAGGCCTCTGTGGTGATATCGCGCGAGGCCAGATCGACGCCGGACACCAACACCGTGCCCTCGGTTCCATACATTTCGATAGAAGTGTCGGCCGCCGCTAAGCAGAAACTTGCCGTGAGCTCGGCGAGCATGCCGCTGGCGTAGCGGAACGTCGCAATGCCAAGGTCTTCGACATCCAGACCAAGCGTCGCATTGCTGACCATGGCAGTGACGCTTTGCGGCATGCCGAAGAACCACGCCAGCATGTCGGCACCATGCACGCCTTCGTCCAGCAGGGCACCACCACCGGACCGAGCGGGATCGGTGTACCAGCGGGTGGCGAAGTCCGGCTCCAGTCCGTAGAAGTGGCCGTGCCGTATGCGTACCAACGTGATACGGCCGAGCTCGCCCGACTGAACGATGGCGCGCAGGTAAGCGGTAACCGGATCGAGACGCTTCGGAAAGCTTTGCATGAAAGGGACGCCGGAGGCGCGCACGGCCCGCGCGATACGGTCACAGGATGGCAGATCAATGCCCTGCGGCTTCTCACACAGGATAGCCAGTCCCCGGCGCGCGGCGCACTCGACCAACTCCGGATGCATTACGGTTTCGCTGCAGATCGCCACGCCACTGCAGCGCTCCAGCAGCGCGTCGATGTTGTCGAAGAAGTCGGTGCCAAAGCGCGCAGCGGCCTCCCGTCCGCGCGTGACGTCGTAATCCCACACACCCGTCAACGCACCGCGGGCGGCGAATACCTCGCTCCAGAAGTTCGCGTGGTAGTGCGCGAAGGACAACACGCCGATTTGCACCGGCGAACGGACGGCTGTGGGCGCGTTCACGGGAGTACCTCCGCGACCCTAACCTGTTGGCCGCCCAGTTCGTTCGATTTCTGAATGGCTGCAACCACCTGCATTCCGCGCAGCGCGTCGCTTGCGGTGGGTGTGCGCACGGCGGGATCGATTACGCCCGCCAGCCAGGCCGCGTGGTGCAACTTGCCAAGAGGCGCCTGGGTCAAGGCGGGACAATGCCATTGCTTTGCATACAGCGCGGGCGCGTACAAGGCTGCCGGTCCATGCTCGCTGCGCAGCCAGATCGCGCCCTCGTCGCCATACAGTTCCATGCGAAAGCGGTCACAGCCTCCCACTTCGATCTGCGACATCTCGTGGGTACCTATCGCACCGTTTGCGAAGTCGTAGATAGCGTTGGCAGTGTCGTTGTTTTCCACAGCGACCACACGGCCGTCCCGCAGGGCGCGTGCGGGTTTCAGAATCGCACCGCGTGCCGAGACACACACCACGTCGCCCACCAATTGCAGCGCGAGGTCGATGCCGTGTACGCCGAGCTGATCCACGACGCCGTTTGCAACCTGGGATTTGGCAAAAAACCACTCACCCCAGTCCGGGCCTGGCGTCGCGTTGCGGATGCGTACAGTGCGCAGCGTCCCAATGGCACCCTGTTCCAGCCAGGTGCGAGCCTGCGCAACCTCCGGGAACCAGCGGTGCATGAAGCTCACCTGCAGATCCACACCGGCGCGGTTGGCAGCGTCGAAAATGCGCCGGCCGGCCTCCACGCTGCCTGCCATCGGCTTTTGCAGCAAGATCGCCTTACCGGCGTTGGCGGCAGCGATGGCGATCTCCTCATGTGTGTCATCGGGTGTACAGACGATCACCGCGTCGACATCCTTGCGCTCCAGAACCGCGCGCCAGTCCGTGACGATGTCCCGAATGCCGAAGCGTTCCGCCAGCGGCGCAGCGCGCTCCCGCGTGCGCGCGCCCAAAACGCGTACCGCTGCGTAGCCACCCGCAGCCAGGCCTCCGAGGTGGTACTCGGCAATGGAGCCGGCCCCCAGAACCGCCACACCGACAGACGCGTGTTTCATCGGCCTGTACTCAAGCCTTGAACTGGCCCGGCACCTTGACCAGCCCAGGCTCCAGGGCGGCCAACGGTGCCGTGAAGGTGTAGTCCAGCGGGTTCTTGGCAGTCTTCACGCGGCCGGTGGCCAGCAGGTATTGCGTTGTGAGGTCCATATCCTTCACGTATTCGCTGTCGAAAGTCGGATCGAAGTTGTAGTCGTCCCAGATCGCCTGCGCCAGTGCCTTGTCCTGCTTCGTCTGTTCGCAGAACAAGGTGATCACTTCTTCGCGGTTCCTGGGATCGGCCGTGTACTTCTGCCCGCGCAGCAGCACCTCAACCATCTTGCGCGTGGCTACCGGGTTCTTTCGCACAAACTCCTGGCTGGCAACGAACAATGAGCGCGAATAGGAGATCTTGACCTTGGCCCCCTTGTTGGCGGCGAAGCCGGAGACAGTGCCCGAATGCAGCAACTCGGTGTTACCTGTCTTCAGCGCGTTGTATCCCCACGGTTCCCAGCACAGCAGAGCCTGGATGTTGCCGGAGTTGAGCGCGGCCATTTGCTCAGGTGGGGGCATGTTCACCACCTGCAGCCTTTTATCGTCCAGGCCGTAGTGCTTGGCCAGGTAGTACAGGTCAGCGCTGGCAGTTGACCCCTGCAACAGGCCGATCTTGATCTTGTAGAGATCTTCGGGCTTCCTGATATTGGCGTCCTTGCGCACCACCAGCTTGTCCACCGCCGCAGCAATGGCGTTGGTGCCGAGCACCACAATCGGCACGCCGTTGTGCGCCATCGAGATCGGCGGCAGGTTACCGGGTGTCCAGAGCTGGATTTCGTCGGCCACCAACGCCTCGCCGGCAATTGCGCCACCTGCAAACGTCTTGGTCGTGACGTCGGTGAAACCGGCGTCACGGAACCAACCCTTGCTCATTGCCAGCATGTGCGGCGCGAACACCGGGTCCAATCCGAAGCCCATTGCCAGTTTGGATATTTCTGGTTTGGTCTGAGCCCAGGCGCTGGCGGGAAGCAATGCCTGCGCTGCGAGTGCGCCCGTGGCGGCGCCGAGAACGGTTCTACGATCCATGATGATTTCTCCTTTAGGTGGTTTCAGGGTTAGATCTGGGCACTGCGCCCGAGCAAATGTCGCAACCCGGCGGCAAGTGCCAGGTCGCTGACGAGGCTGACGACGCCGATGAGCAAGATGCCGAAGACGGCCACGCCAAGTTCTCCGATCTGGCGCGATTGCATGACCAGATATCCCATCCCGCTGTCGGCGGCAATCAGTTCAGCCGCGATCAGGATGCCAAAGGCAAGTCCGAAGCCGACCCGCAGACCGGTGGCAATGTCAGGCAACGCAGCCGGCAGCGCGACGCGCACCAGCAGCGCGACGCCGTCCACGTCCATGGTCCGGGCCGCGCGCAGCAGGATCGGTGAAACGGAGTCCATGCCGCGATAGGCGTTCGAGAAGATCGGAAAGAAGGCACCCAAAAAGATCACAAACCATTTGGATCCCTCGCCCAGGCCAAACCAGACGATCGCAATAGGAATCCAGGCCAGCGGTGGAATGGGCCGCAACAAGTCGATCACCGGGCGGCACAGCCGCCCGATCCAGGCATACCAGCTACCCGCCACGCCCAACGTGATACCCAGAGCGGCAGCCATGGTGAAGCCCACTGCGACACGCATCAGGCTGATGCCCACATGGCCTGCCAGCTCGCTCGGCGTGAGGTGGTTCCATGCAATTGCAATGGCCTGGGTCGGGGCGGGCAACACCTGGACGTCCCGCCACACCCAGCGCGCCGCAAGCTCCCACAGCGCAAGAAAAGCGAAAGCGCCGATGGCACCCAACCCATGCCGTGCGACGGTGCTGCCAGCAGACATGGACATCAGCGGCGCTCCCGCGACTGCCAGGGCAACAGCCATGCTTCGATGCGTTGCAGCATCACGGCGATCAGCATTCCGATCACGCCCAAGAGCGCCATACCGACCATAGTGATGTCGTTGCGGTAGAAGGTTCGCGCCTCCATGATCAGCGCCCCCAGGCCCTTGATCGTACCGATCATCTCGGCGCCCACAATCACCATGAAGCCCACGCCCAGCGAAACCCGTGCCCCCGCGAACATGCGAGGCAATGCAGCCGGTAGCAGCACCCGCGTGAAGATGCCCAGGCGCCCGGTGTCCATCGAGTGCGCGGCGCGGATCAACAGCGGATCCACTTGCTGCACCGCGGCGACGACGTTGGAGAGCATGACCCAGAAGCAGCCATAACCGATCAGGAACATCTTGGAGCCCTCGCCGGTGCCAAACCAGACGATGGCCAAAGGCAACAGCGACAGTGTGGCCACCGAACGGCTGAATGCGACTACCGGGACGGTCAGGCGGTCCAGCAGCGGGACGCAGCCAATGACCAGGCCAAGCGGAACCGCCAGCGCCAGCGCGCCGGCGTAGCCTGTGAGGATGCGCTGCATCGTGATGCCGAAATGTACCCACAACGTGACACCTTCCGGGTACCCGTCCGTTGCCAGTTCGTACAGGCTGCGCGCCAGTCGCGATGGCGGTGGAAACAAAATCGGCCGCAACCAGCCGACGCTGGCAGCCACTTCCCACAACGCCAGCAGCGCGATGATCACGAGCGTCGGGGACGCATACTGCGCGATCCATTGCCCGCCCGATAGCCCCCGCGCGCGCCGTGTCATTGCAGCGCCTCCCAGATTTCCTTATGCAGTTGCAGCAGCGCCGGATCGGTGATTACGCGCGGGCGCATGATGGAAATGCAGCGCTCCAGCACGATGCGCCCGGGACGCGCAGCCATCACCACGATACGGTCAGCCAGCATCAGTGCCTCCCAGATGCTGTGCGTCACAAACACCACGGTTTTCCTGCGCGCCGCCCAGACACGCAGCAACTCGTTTTGCATCTCGATACGGGTGAGTTCATCCAGCGCACCGAAGGGCTCGTCCATCAGCAATATGTCCGGATCGAGCGCCAGCGCGCGCGCAATCGCCACGCGCTGCTGCATGCCGCCGGACAGTTCGGATGGGTATTTGTCTTGGGCGCCGGTCAGCCCTACGAGTGCCAGTAGTTCGGCGGAACGCAGGCCGCGTTCTCCGCGGGGCACGCCGCGATTTCTGGCCGCGAATTCCACGTTCTGTCGTGCGGTCAGCCACGGAAACAACGCGCCTTGCTGAAACACCATGCCCTTGCCAGCGCCTGGTCGCGTGACCACCCGGTTGTCCACCCGCGCCTCACCTGAACTAGCGCGTTCCAGCCCAGCGATGATGTTCAGCAAGGTGGTCTTGCCGCAACCGCTTCGACCGAGCAGCACGACGAACTCGTTCTCCGCAACCTTCAGTTGGATGTCATCCAGCACCGGTGGAAGCGCCGGGCCATCGGAGTCGAACCGCTTGCCCAGATGGTCCACTTCGATCTTGAATTGGGGCGTTGCCATGCTTGGACCGAAAGTCATGGTGCCGTCAGCGTGACGAAGATCGGGGTTGACCACGCCTGCGCTGCATCCGTCTGGCGCACGCGAACCCAGTATGCGTGCGCACCTGGTGTAGCAGTGGGATCTTCGAAACGCCCGCGCCAGCCTAGCGCCGGCGGCGTCTCGGGCAGTCGACGCAACTCCACCTTGCGCATCGGCGACGTGGCTTCGAAGGTGCGCGGTGTCGTACCCAGGTCGCTCAAGCGAGCCTGCAAGGTCATTGGCCCCGTCACGAAGCTGAGTTCGGCCATGTGCAGGTCGTCCAAGTCCAGCACCACGCCATCCCAGTCGCCAGCGGTGATCGAGCGCCAGTGCACGCTCTGGGGCTTTGTCTCCTTGATCCCTTCGTCCGGCGTGTCAAAGGCCCACGGATGCACGGCAAGGATGCGCGCGCCCCGGACCCGCAGCACGCCGTCCCAGCACATGCGGGCGCGTTGCCAGTTACCCTGCGCGCTGGCGCCGTTCCAGCCCACACGCACGCTGTTCGACAGGGTGGTCGCGTCGGCAAGCAGGTCGACGGTGCGCAAACAGATGTCGTCCCGAAAGAATTCGATGGTCTCTATGGGGGCGGTTCCCTCGACCAGTACGTCGAAGGCGGGCACTTGTTGCACGGTTATCTCGGCCCCCATCTGCGTGTCCCCGGCAGTGAAGCCCAGAACGATGCGCTCGCCGGTGGTGGCATAGCAGTGCCGGCGCTTCAAACTACTCCACAACGCCCCGCGCGTCAGCTCCTGCAGCGATACGGCCGTCAACCCCCCGCGCAGGTTGCGCACCGCCATGTGACCGGGGTGGCTCGCGCCGGGTCGCCCATCGACGCTATCGCTGCCCGCGGTAACTCCCATCCGGTAGCCGCGCCGCAGCGCATCGAACAGAAACCATTCGGACGTTGCGTGGGTCGAGTGGATTTCGAGCAACCGGTCCAGCGCCGGCGCATGCCACTGCAGGTTAGCCGTTCGGCCGCCGACATGCAGAGCGACCAATGTGTCGGTACCTTCGTAGTGCGCGTGCAGGTCGTTGATGTGCGGCAGATCGGTATCCAGATCGGAGGTATCCGGAATGAATTCGTGGCTGCAGCGTCGCAGCTGCGCGCGGTCACCAGGAAAATACAGGTTGTGGTCTCCGCCGTACTGGCTCGCTGCTGACCATTCCAAGCCCAGTAGCGCGACGAAGCGCCCATCCTCATGAACACGCGCCGTGGCGGCCTGCGTTTCCTCCCACTCGGGCGTGGTCACCAGGAAGCAGTTTGCCTGGTGGCTGGAGAAGTCGGTTGCTGCGAAATCCCGGGCATGGGCGTAGTACGCGTCGATCGAACGCGCGCCACAACCGATGACCGACTGCGCGTGCAGGTCGCCCCAGTACAGTTGCTCCACGACCGCGTCGTCCACGACCTCGATAGGATTACTAGTCGCGCGCAGGATATTGGTTCCGGCCACGTGGGCGCCCAAGCGATGAAAACCCGGCTCTGACAGGGTCATTGCGACCCGTATCCAACCCGATGCTGGCACGTGTACCTCGCAAGCGACCGGCTCGTCGAACGACACCGGGGCCTCCAGTTGCGCCGGATTGCCCCAGATGTCCTCGACGCGCACGTGCATATCAAACGATCGGCCTTTGGCGACCCGACTGGGCGCTGTCAGCACGATTTGGTGCGGCGAAGTGCCGCCGATGCGCACGGCCGGGCGCGCAAGCTCTACCCATGCAGCGTCCGGTGCTGCGCGCAGGCGTACGGAAAGAGGGGATGCTTCCTCGATGAAGGTCTGCACCGTGAATCCCGGCGAACCTTGACTGGCATCACCGAAAGTCACATTGAGCTGCTCGCCGGCGGGTAGAGAATCTATCAGCGTGATTTCCAACACGTGATCAAAGGGATGCCAGGCGTGTTGCCGCCCATGGTGCCAACGAAACTGGCGGCCCGCAGCGGCATGGATACGCACGTAGTCCACGGCCGCCGGGTTGTCGGACTGTGGCAGGCCCCAGTCGCTTGGCCAGCGTCGCGCGATACCCAATTGCGCTCCGGCGGGCAAGGCGAATTCCAGCAACACCCCAACCGTGAAGCGCGTGAGCGCGCCAGCCTGCAGTTGCGGCGCGCCTTCGTAGACGACGCGCGCGCTGCCTGCAGGCAGTTGAATGTTGTGCAAAGCTGTTGTCATCGCAGGTCGATCCGATAGCGATATTTGTCGCCGCGCAGCAGCGCGCGCCGGTATTCCGCCACCACGCCGGTGACGGTGTAGGTGGTGCGTTCGATCTGGAATAGCGGTGCGCGCAACTTCACCGACAGGTGCTTGGCCACGTAGCCGTTGGCCCCGGTCGGATCCAGATATTCCACCGCGCTGCCCAGATGTACGCCGTAGACTTCGCGTAGAACGTCGATCAAATGTTTATTGGCCAGGTCCTGTGCTGCCAGGTCGGGACACAACGCGAATGGCAGGAAACTGGTTTGTAGACTCACCGGCTCTCCCCGCGTGAATCGGATCCGTTCGAGGTTCCAGAGCGGCGCACCGACTTCCACCTTCAGCATGACCGCAACGTCTGCGACAGCGTCCATCCGGCGACAGAACAAAACGCGACCGCCTGGGTCCAATGGCGGGCCGACGACGCGAAAGCGGTGGTAGGAGCCTTCCACTCCGCTTTCGAGCTTGGCACGGCTGACGAAGGTGCCGCGGCCCCGATGGCGCTCGACATATCCGTCGGTCGCCAGGTCGGTGATGGCACGGCGGACCGTGCCGCGGCTCACTCCATAGTGGAGGCAGAGTTCCTCTTCGGGGGGCAACTCGAAGCCGGGCGCCCAGCGCCCCGCACGCAAGTGGAGGAACAGGTCCTCCTTAATCTGGTGGTGCAAAGCAATGGCCGGCCGTGGCACGAACCGGTCGAGGCCGGACGCGATGGTCTTCTGGGTGTTCATAAAGTGACGAGTTTAGAGCGCACATTGTTTGAACAATTAGACAAATAGTCAAGCCAATTTCGGTGCCCAAGGGTTTTCCACTACAGCATGGCATGAACCAGAACCAGCAGGGCGAAGCACGCCATCGGCGCGCGCAAAGGTCGTAGGTGAACCGGTCACCCGAGAAGGCACCAAGCTGCATCGGCATCGGGCAACGATGCCAGGCGATCGATCAGCCACGCCTAGGATTGGCTGATGACCTTGTGCTGATGCTCAGTGGGATAGGGGTCAAAGACGCCTACCGGTGCTCAAAGTCGCTACAAGAATCGGGCCACCGGCGCGGGCCCGATTGCCTTAACCAAGGGGCGCCAAAAGCCCCTACGGTCAAAGACATATTCGCGGCGCAGCGGCAACTCTCCATCCACGGTACCAGTGATGTAGGCCAATGTTTTTCGCCAATCCGCGGGCGTCCCACTGCTGGGAGATTCTTTTGGAATTTCATGGCCCGCCCGATTGAGCATTGAGGCTTTGGCTGCGATGCTTTTGGCCAACAAACTAACGGTGTTTCAATGCATTGTATTTTTTGACCTTGCGGGTTGAATTTTCTTGTTCGTCGCATGCGCCGATCAGGCGATGCCAGCCACCAGGAAGCCGCCACCGCCGGCATTGACATGGGCTCCCGTCACCAGCGAGGCTTTGTCGGACAGCAGCCACATGATGAGTTCGGCCACTTCTTCCGGTTGGCCGATGCGGCCCAGCGGCATCGACGCTTCAACGCGGCGGAGCAGATCGGCATCCTCGGCCAGGGCGGTGGTCATGCCGGTGGCCGTCACGCCCGGACGCACCGTGTTCACGCGTATGCCCTCGGCAGCCACCTCGCGGGCAAACCCGGTGCTGAAGTTGTCGATTGCCGCCTTGGAGCCGGCGTAGGCGCTGGCCCCGGGACGCCCGCCGATGGTGACGGCCAGCGAGGTGACGTTGACGATGGCACCGCCGGCGCCACCGTTGCGCGTGGACATACGCCAGGCCGCCTCGCGGCAGCAGTACATGACGCCGGTCACGTTAACAGCGATCATGGCGGCGAGCTCATCGTAGTCCAATTCCTGCACCCGAGCCTGGCGGTAGACTCCCGCGCAGTTGACCAGCGCCGACAGTGATCCAACGGCGGCCTGTGCTTCTTTAAAGATACGTTCGATGTCGGCCCGCACGCCCATATCGCCTTGCAGTGCAACCGCACGCAACGCCGGACGACTGATCTCTTCAGCCACCCGTTGTGATGCGGCAAAGTTCGCACTCAGGTCTGCGATGACCACACGGTATCCGGCCTTCGCGGCGAGGTGCGCTGTAGCGCGACCGATACCGCTAGCGGCGCCGGTGATCAAGACTGTGCGGGGTTCCATGCAATCCTCTTTAGCAATGACCATGGCGCATCGGGCATCGAAATACGCTATTTCAGATATTGGTGAGCGGTGCGCTTTCAGGCTAACCTGCGGCCGCTTTGCGCATCAAACAAGTGGGCCCGTGCCGGGTCGGGCCTCAGCCGTATCTGCGCGCCAGGACGGAAATCGTGGCGCTCGCGAAAGACGCTGGTGACCTCGACGCCCGCGATCTGGGTGAATATCAGTGTGTCGGCGCCGGTCGGTTCGACCACGATCACTTCGGTGCCAATACCATCAAGCCCATCAACCAGTTCGATGTGCTCGGGACGCGTGCCGTACACCACCAACTGACCCTCCTGGGCGCTGGCATTGTGCGGCATGGGAAGCGTCGTAACGCCATCAATGAGAACCTGACCGCTGCGCACGACGCCAGGCAGGAAGTTCATCGACGGCGAGCCGATGAAGCCCGCAACGAACTGGTTGACCGGGCTGTCATAGAGCTCCAGCGGCGCGCCGATCTGCTCGATCTGGCCGTCCCGCATCACGACGATTTTGTCGGCCATGGTCATGGCCTCGACCTGGTCGTGCGTGACGTAAATCGAAGTGGTCTTGAGGCGCTGGTGCAGTTCCTTGATTTCGGTGCGCATAGATACGCGAAGCTTGGCGTCAAGGTTAGACAACGGCTCGTCGAACAAGAAAACCTGCGGGTCACGCA
>Ga0214919_10010003_pt1 | contig 12107 bp, 8 predicted proteins | sample LL1503_MetaG_FD_177994 | JGI IMG/M metagenome (GOLD analysis project Ga0214919, IMG submission 177994) | Freshwater microbial communities from Lake Lanier, Atlanta, Georgia, United States - LL-1503 | ecosystem: Environmental > Aquatic > Freshwater > Lake | place: USA: Georgia | collected 2015-03-15
AGTACAGAAAATATGCGCATCATCTTGCACAAAATTACGCACGCGCATGATCCCATGTAATGATCCTGATGGCTCATTGCGATGACAAGAACCAAATTCCGCTAAGCGAATAGGTAGATCACGGTAAGATTTTAAACCTTGATTAAATACTTGAATATGACATGGGCAATTCATTGGCTTAACTGCATAATCGCGATTTTCTGAGTGAGTTGAAAACATTAGTTCACCATACATATCCCAGTGTCCAGATTTTTCCCATAAGCTACGATCAACAATTTGCGGAGTCTTAATTTCCTGATAACCATCAGCATCAAGCTCTTTGCGCATATATTGCTCAATCACTTGCCACAAAGCCCAGCCCTTAGGATGCCAGAAGACCATACCCGGCGCTTCGTCCTGCAGATGAAATAAGTCAAGTTGTTTACCAATCTTGCGGTGATCACGTTTCTCGGCTTCCTCAAGCATAAATAAATAATCTTTGAGCTCATCTTTATTGCGCCACGCAGTACCATAAATACGTTGCAACATTTCATTATCCGAATTACCACGCCAATAGGCACCAGCTACTTTCATTAGTTTGAAAGACTTTAATTTGCTGGTACTTGGAACATGCGGACCGCGGCATAAATCGATAAAATCACCTTGACGATATAAAGAAATAGTTTGTCCTTCAGGAATCGCACTAATGATTTCAACTTTATATTTCTCACCGAGCGAATCAAAAAAACGAATGGCTTCCTCACGCGGCATCTCTACCCGTTCAACAGCAATATTTTGATCAACCAAATGCGCCATTTTCTTTTCAATCGCTAGCAAGTCTTCAGGTGTAAACGGACGCTCAAAACTAAAGTCATAGTAAAAACCATTCTCAATCACTGGACCGATGGTAACTTGAGCGGATGGATAAAGTTGCTTCACCGCTTGAGCCAATAAATGCGCGGTAGAATGACGAATTACTTCTAAACCTTCAGGATCTTTATCGGTAATCAAGCACAATGTTGAATCAGCAGTAATTGTATGTGATACATCAACTAAATTGGCATTAACTACTCCAGCCAAAGTAACTTTGGCTAAACTTGAACTGATGTTTTTAGCGACATCAAGGACAGTTACCGCGTTCTCAAATTCGCGTACTGAACCATCCGGCAAAGTAATTTTTAACATTTATTTTCCTTAAATTACAAAATAACTATTGAATAAATAGATTTAGGGCTTATATTTTAGCATAATTAGGCTATAATCACTTAGCATTTCGCGAATCAAAAGGAATCAATATGGAACAATTTCACGGTACAACCATTGTAGCAGTACGCAAAGGTAATCAAGTGGCAGTAGGTGGCGACGGTCAGGTAACATTAGGACACGTAGTAATTAAGTCAACCGCACGAAAAATTCGCCGGCTGTATAAATCTCAGGTAATTGCCGGCTTTGCCGGAGCCACTGCCGATGCCTTCACTCTCTTTGAGCGTTTTGAAGCCAAATTAGAAATGCACAATGGAGCGCTAATGCGTTCAGCGGTTGAGCTAGCTAAAGAATGGCGTACTGATCGGATGTTACAAAAATTAGAGGCAATGTTAATTGTTGCCGATAAAGAACATAGCCTGATTATTACAGGTACGGGAGATGTTTTAGAACCTGAGTACAATATCGCAGCAATTGGTTCTGGTGGTTCGTATGCCTATTCTGCAGCAAAAGCGCTCACGGACAATACCGAGCACTTGAGCGCAGAACAGATCGTAAAAAAATCGCTGGAAATTGCTGGTGATGTTTGTATCTACACCAATCAAAATCATTTAATAGAGACTATCAACTGGGATTAATAGCCTGTTGTTAGGCTAACTTCAGCACTAATCGCCTCTTTGCCTCCCTCAATAGGGGTGGTTGCTGCCGATTGATTATCTAGTTTTGCCATGCTCATTGCTGCGTAACGTGGCTGAGGTTGATTATGGCTGCCAGCATTAACCACGGTAATTTGTTTCACCGTAGTAGAATGAAGCCCCAGTGCGCTAAGACTAGCTTCAGCCTGTTTTTTAGCGTCTAATGTTGCAAGCTTAATTGCTTCCAACTCAGCAGAACTCCGTTCTTTATCACTTGCTGATAAACTTGGACCATTAACTGAAGTTGCCCCATTATCCATCGCTAAGTCAATAATTTTACCCGCATCAGTTAACGATGACTTAACCTGTAAGCTATAACTAGCTGAATAGCCATCTAACTTAGCCACATTATTTGGATAAGACCACTGCGGATTCACACTAAAATACATTGTTTCGATACTCGTAGTTAGTTGACTGAATTTTAAAGCCTTAACTAATTTATCAGCTTTAACCCGAACATTTTTTTGAATATCATCAGCATTTTTACCATTTTCATTAATTGCTAATTGCGTAGTTGCTACCGTTTCAGGAATAAAAACCTGAGCATGTCCGGTTGCTATAATATTACGTTCCTTTAAATTAGAGTCTGCGGCATGAGCAAATAACGGTAAGCCAGAAAATATCGCACTCGATACCAATATATTAATTTTATTAATCTTCATATTTATTACATCCTTCATTTTGTAAATTAACCTAAACTTCCAACACGGCTAAATATCATTTGATAAAATAATATCACGACATTAACCCCAACAATAATCATAAAAAATGGCCTAACTAATTTTGACCCGCGCAAAATAACCATTTTGGCACCCAGATAGCCACCACATAATGACCCGCAAGCCATTAGCAATCCGATTACAAAATTTACTTTACCATAATATAAAAAGATAGCTAAAGAAAATAAATTACTTTTTAAGTTCAATACCTTAGCATAGCCTGAAGCATTTAAAAATGTATACCCCAAGAAAAACACTATTGAAATTATCCAGAAATTCCCCACCCCTGGTCCAAAAAACGCATCATAAAATCCCCATATAAAGCCAAAGATCGAAAAAAAAGCTAGCTCACTCATACGCTGCTTGCCTTTTTCTACACCCAAGGATTCATTAAATAGATTAAAGATAAATACTAACAGCATTAAAAAAGGTACAATATAACTCATAAATTTACTAGACATGTGATTAGCCAGCGTTGCTCCTGCGAAAGCACCAATAAACCCCATCACCAAACCACGGTAAACCGTACGGAAATTAATCAAACCATCTTTATAATATTTATATACTGCAATACTTGTTCCAATACTACTTTGTAATTTATTTGTACCTAATACCAGCGGAATTGGCATTCCTGTTAAGGTTAGCGCTGGTACGCTGATTAATCCACCACCGCCTGCAATAGCATCAATAAAACCAGCTAAAAAGCCCATTGATATCAAAAACCCATAAAGAACCATCTGATGTTGTTCAAAAAAAACATGCATGATAAACCTAACATTCAGCTAAAAATATTGATTAATCGTAAATTATACTATAGTTTTCCTGATAGCTAATACTGTTTAGTGATACAACGCAGCTTAAGCATCTGGGTTTAAGCAAATATTTTATAGCAATCTTGATTTCCAAATTAAAGTAATTACGTGGTAAAATCTGCAATTCTTCATCTCAAAATTACAAATAAAGCTATACATCATGAAACCTCTATCACTCAGATTTAAATTAGTTATTATATTAGTTTGGGCATTACCGCAAATGTCTACCGACATTTACTTGCCATCCATGCCAGCAATGGCGAATTATTTCCATACCAGCATTAGCATGGTTCAATATACCATCTTCTTTTACACCGTCGGATTTAGCTTAGGTGCGCTATTCTTTGGTCCAATTTCAGATCGGGTCGGGCGCAAACCTGTAATCTTATGGAGTTTGTTGATTGCTGCAATTGGGAGTCTGATTGCGTTAATCGCTACCAGCTTAAACATCTTGTTTATTGCACGTTTTATACAGGGAGTTGCCTTAGTTGGGGTTGGTTCTACTATGCGCGCAGTTACCAAAGATGTCTGCCCGGATAAACAAGAAATGGCGCGCTTTGGTGCTGTTTTAGGTATTGTAATTCCGATTGCAGCTTCAATTGCTCCGGTAATTGGTGGTTATATTGAGCATTATTTTAACTGGCGGGTAAGTTTTGCTTTTTTATTAGTTTATATTTTGGTGTTTTTAGTTTATACGGTCAAAGCACTACCTGAAACCAACCATGATCTTCTTGACCGACCACTAAAATACATGCTTATCGATTATAAAGAAGTTTTAACCAATGGAGCATTCTTCCGTTATAATGCAATAACTGCGTTTGCGCTATGCTCTATGTTTGCTTACGTCACTATATCGCCATATATTTTACAGGTTAAGGTTGGCCTTTCGCCAGAGGAATTTGGTTATACCAATTTAGCTATCGCTGCCACCTTAGTTATCTCAAGCTATGTAAATAGTAAGATGATTTATCATCGCGGTATTGATCAAATGTTACAGCTTGGCGTAAGATTATTGGGAGTTGCGGGGATACTTTTCCTGATTGGTGGTGTCTTTAATTTCACTAATCTTTATACTATAATGCTTCCGTTGGTTATCCTCATCTGTGGCTGTGGGTTTATTTATCCCAACGCCAGTGCAGGCGGACTAAGCTTATTCAGCAAAAATGCCGGAACTGCTGGTGCGGTTTATGCCTGTATCCAAATGTTGGGCGGTGCTGCTGGAAGTGGAATGATTTCCTTGATGACTCACTATGGACAGCCACAAGAATGTTTAGGAATTTTAATTATCCTACAGGGAATTATTGGTGTAATCTTTACACGACAATTACTGCGCAAAAATCAGACTTTTACTGAGTAATAAAAAATGTTAATTGAAATAATTGCCACTAATCTTGAAGAAGCAATCTGTGCCGAACAATATGGTGCTAATCGCCTCGAACTTATTCATGATTTTGAGCTAGGTGGCTTATCGCCTAAATTAGAACTAGCCCGTGATGTATGTACAGCAGTCAATATTCCGGTTAATGTGATGGTGCGCCCGCATGGTGAAAGCTTTATTTATACGCCTCAGGATATGACAACAATTTTGCACGAGATTGACTATTTACTTAGTAATAGCAAGGTTAGTTCAATTGTTTTTGGCTCATTAACTGAAAATAGAGTGATTAACCTCAGACAACTGGAGTCCGTAATTAAATTATTGGAAAATACGGGAGTTGGTCTAACCTTTCACCGCGCAATTGACGTTAGCAGTGATGTAGTTGCCGCCTATCAAGAACTACAAAACTATACGCCACACCTCACTCGGGTTTTATCTTCAGGTGGTAAGGATAATGCCATAGGTGGCTCAAAACAATTAGCTGAGATGCAACAAGGTAGCCGCGGTGTAATTTTACTGGCTGGCGCAGGAATCACGCCGGAAAATGCTACAGATTTAATTAGCATAAGCAAAGTTAGTGAAATTCACCTTGGCACGGGCGTCAGAACTAACGGTAGATTAGATCAAGGTAAATTTGAAGCTTTAAAAAATAATTTAGCTTCAGTTAAATTAAGCTAATTTTGACCGCAGTTGTTGCATATGTCGTTTAATAAATTAAGTTATTGAGATAAAAGTTTATGAATCATACTCCCGAGAGTTTACTCAAACAGTATTTTGGCTATGACAGCTTCCGCCCAATGCAGGCACAGATTATTCAATCAATTCTAGCTAAAAAAGATGCCGTAGTTCTCATGCCAACCGGTGGTGGTAAATCAATCTGTTTTCAAATTCCAGCATTATTGCTTCCCGGGTTATGTGTTGTGGTTTCGCCGCTTATTTCACTAATGAAAGATCAGGTTGATAGTTTAAATGCTAATGGTATCGCGGCTGCCTTTTTAAATAGCAGTCTTGATTTTGACACTCAAAACACTATAACGCGTAAATGCCTCAATAATGAAATTAAAATTCTCTATATTTCGCCCGAACGAGTTAGCAAGGAACTTGATTTTTTATTAAAACGCTTACCTGTAAGCTTATTTGCAATTGATGAAGCACATTGTGTTTCGAGCTGGGGACATGATTTCCGCCCAGAATATACCAAACTTGGTAGCTTAAAAATTAATTTCCCCCATATTCCATTAATTGCCTTAACCGCGACCGCAAATGCACAAACACGCACGGATATTATCCAGCAATTAGGACTCACAAATCCTGAAATTTTTGCTGCGTCATTTGACCGCCCTAATTTGAGCCTTACCGTGAGGCGCGAGATCAAACCACGCGAGCGTACCAATGAAATAATTGCATTTGTCAAAGATCGACCTCAGGAGTCTGGGATTGTGTATTGTCTAAGCCGCAATAGTTGCGACAAGCTGGTACAGGAATTACAGGCACAAGGAATTAAAGCCGCAAGTTACCATGCTGGATTACCCGCTGAAGAGCGACACACGGCACAGCTGGATTTTATTCAGGACAAAGTTCAAGTGGTATGCGCGACTATCGCTTTTGGCATGGGTATTGATAAATCTAATGTTCGTTATGTCATCCATTTTAATTTACCCAAGAGTCTTGAGGGATATTATCAGGAAATTGGGCGGGCGGGACGCGATGGGCTTGCCAGCGATACCTTAATCTATTTTAGCTATGCTGATTTTAAACTACTACAGTCATTTGCTGAAAACAGCAACCAGAGTCAACTTAATTTAGCCAATCTTAACCATGTCAAACGTTATGCCGAGACCAATTATTGCCGCCGCAGGATCTTGCTAAATTACTTTGGCGAATCAAGCGCAGATAATTGTGGTAATTGCGATGTATGTAACCCTCAAGAAAATATTGTTAGTACGGTAGCAACAACTTCAGTAATAGCCAAAAGCGCAAGCAAAAGTAAAAGTAAATACCGCGGGAATTATTCACCAGAGGTTTTTGAAGAGTTACGTAAATTACGCCGTCAGATCGCAGATAGCGAAAAACTTCCGGCATATATTGTGTTTAGTGACACCACGCTACAGGAAATGGCAGAAAAACTTCCGCAAAACAATGAACAACTCCTCGCTATTTCTGGAGTTGGCGCGCGTAAGTTAGAAAAATATGGTGCACAATTTTTGGAATTTTTCCGCAAAGATAAATAGTAATAACTTAAGCAGTTAAAAATATTGCTAAGCCACTATTGCGTACGGTCTGCTGTTTAATCGCGGCAAGTAGTGTTTCCTGTTCACAATACAAACGAATATTACTTTTGGCACGCGTCACTGCCGTATAGAGTAATTCGCGACTGAGTAAGCGCCCGGCACTAGCATCAGCTGATTGCTGGGTAGGTAAAACAATACTAACCTGCTGATATTCAGAACCCTGTGATTTATGAATCGTAATCGCATAAGCAAGAGTATAGTTCGGTAGTACCTCGGGAATAAACTCCCGTCCACTCTCAAATACCACGCGCGCGCGATCATCTTTTAACACACAAATCCCAATATCACCGTTAAACAACTCCAGATTATAATCATTTTGTAAAATAATTATCGCCCGCCCGTTATACCATTCATCATTGACTCCAAGTATCCGCTTAATCTGCAGCTCAAGCCGAGTATTGAGATTATCACAGCCTAATACCCCACCATTAGTTAGACAAAGTATCGTCTGAGCGCTAAATAAACGGAACAATTCAGCAGAATCATGCTCATTATTGGCATTTTGTGCAAAGCTTAAAAATTGGCGGAACGTCGAATGTGCATCACCTAGCACATGCTGTAAAACTAATTTAAGTTCAGGAGCAAAAACTTCAACTTGTTCTGAGGATTCAAGACAGCTTGTCAGTGCTGATTCATTTTGGGTTAAGATTGCTTGTGCCAGCTCATGGATTATTCCCTGATTACGATTACTAATCAACAGCTCATGAGTGATATTTGGCTCTTGAATCTGAGTAAATAAATCATAAACATCATTATTATTTGACGTATCATTGTGCAGTGCCACCAACGAGGCAAAAACATAGCCCTCTTCAACTGAAGACAGCTGATTTTTGTCACCCAAGAAGATAATATGTTTTAATTTATCCAGATTAAGCGCCTGAAATAATTTGCTGAATAATGGCAAACTAATCATTGAAGATTCATCAATAATTAAAACATCTAAATCAAGCTGATTATGAGCATTATGTTTAAAATAAATGCTATTATGCTGATAACCGAGCAACTTATGAATGGTTAAGAAATTATTTCCCTCTCTCAATAGCCCGGCAAAAAGATTACTATCAAAATCAATCAATGAACTTTGTTCTAAAGAACGCAAGGTATTACTCACTGAATCGCGGACGCGAATTGCTGCTTTACCAGTCGGCGCACAAATTTGTACCTTTAAATCAGCACCATAAGTTTGATAAAGCAGCCACAATAGCAGTGTAACCGTAGTGGTTTTACCAGTACCTGGACCACCAGTGATAATACTGAATTTTTGACAACTAGCGGCAATAATTGCGGCTAATTGCTCGCTATTTGGACGATTTTCCGCCGTGGATAAAGTTTGTAATTGTTGTAATCCTTGCTGATAACTAACACCAACATTATCAGTTTCAGGCATAGTCATTAGTTGTTTTACTTTAGCAACAATACTTTGTTCATAATTCAGATATTTGCTAATATAAACCAATGATGCACTATCAGTATTGACTATGCTAAAAGGTTTGCTATCATACTCACTAATTATTTTGTTTTGATATAGCGCGCATAAACCACTAGCGAGAAGGCATTCATTAATTTCAATCGCATCGCACTCTAAGCGCAAAGCCAAATCCATAACCAGACTACAGCTATGCCCTTCATCAAGATCATTAAATAAAGCATCAATTATTTTAGCTAATTGCGTACTCTGAGCTTCTGACATTGGATTTGCTAAAGTTAGCAGCTGAGTAGTAATTGGTAACTGAGAATTATTCAGCATTGCTTACTCCACGAAACAATAGGTCTAATTCACGGACTAAATTTTGGCACCCCGTATCCAGGTAAATTCCATCTCCAGAGCTAAGCTGCTCGGTAAATATGCCCCGCACGTAAAAATACACAGCTCCCCCTAAAAGTTCAGTTGCATCAGCAAGACCTAAACGCTGCTCCAGATAGCGTTTTACCGCCACCAGATAGAGTAAATATTGTAAATAGTAATGATGATCTGCCATTGATTCCACCAACTGACTTTCAATTGCCAAGTGATTTTTCGCATGGGTGTAATCAGTTAAGGTATTGGTTTTATAATCCAATATCCAATATTTGCCCTGATATTCAAAAAATAAATCAATAAATCCAACTAAAAACCCAGCTTCAACTTTATCCAGCATCCGGCAAGAGCGCGTAAATGGATGTGTATCACCATAATACCTAGCCAATAAATCAGCAATCTGTTCACGTAATGAATGGCTATCTTTAATCAGCAAGTTAAATTCTAACTCATGCAAGCTTCTCTCGCGTAAATCACGCAAACACAGATCATCGATTAAAGGATAACTAAAAGTTTCTTCAAGCATCGCACTAAACTGCGCTGGATAATCATGTTCATCATCGGCGCTCAGATTCTCTTGCTGCAAAAGTTGCTGCAGCTGAGTCGGACTAAACGGATAAGCTTCACACAAACTATGAAAAAGTACTCCAAAACTTGCACCACGGAGCTGTCCATCACTTAAAATAGAATAACGATAATTCGGTGTAGCTATTTGCTGGGCTTCATTTTTAACAAAATAATCGCTAATATCAAAATCCTCGGCTCCATGAGTAGTCAAGGCAGTATAACTCTGACGGGTATAGCACCTTTGCGCATTAAATTCAGCATACATCGTATAAAACTCATTAGCACTAGCAGTGCGCGGTGGCGCAGTAAATTTTAATGCCTGCAAGTCTTCTTCACGCAAACTATTGCGATTATAAACAGCTACTCCCGGTAATAAGGCCGGCTGTTTGAGTGCCAAACTAGGATCTTCGGCAAAAAAATTGGCATAACTAAATAAATTATGACTATTATCCTGTGGATCTTTTTCGACATAGCCAAATAATTCGCCAATTTTATCCGGGCGTTGATTGCTATTATATTTGCCTGTGCTTTTGGTGATGGTAGGCTGTTTGATAAATATATAACCGCTGCTTGGCACGCGTAAGCGCAACATAATTTAGTCGATGAGCTTCCTTGTTGTCATTGGCAATAATCTGAGTACCAAGCATGGTATCCATGATTAATTCCGAGCGCATCCCATTCTCATCGCGGAAATTACTAAAAAATGGGCGGCGATAGTTAAAATCATAGGTTCCATCAAGCTTTATCCCGCTTTTGAAAAATGGACAAAATAAGATTTCGTATTCCAGCCCTTTGGCTTTGTGCTGGGTCGTAATGATAATCTGCTCATCATCATTATCCAAGCGTACCAACTCTTCATTATTGCCATCCAAATCGCTCTCCAGATTGCTTTGTGCATCGTGGGTCTTATGTAAAAACCAATACAGCAACTCGGCTTGATTATGTAATTTACTCGCTTGCTTATTGAGTAACTCAGCCAATTGCCAAATATTGGCAAGCTCACGGTGTGAAACAATCGCGCTGGTGCTAGAGTGGTTGGCAATCACATCCTGAATCAAGTGGTATACAAGTGAAATTATCCCCTGTCGCTCCCAAATCTCCTTATAAGTAAAGAATTGTTGCTGTAATAGTTCAAACAGATTATTATCAGGGTTACTTTCAAGATTCAAACTAGCTAAATCAAGATTAAGTAATTGCGTACTCAGCGCGCGCATAAAATTTTTACGATTATTGAGATCACTAATCGCTAATAAAATATGATATAAATCTAGCGCGCTACTAGTAGCAAAAATATTACCTAATTTTAGTTCGGCTGCTTTTAAGCCATATTTAGCCAGAAACTTAACCAACTCGTTGGCTTCACTATTTTTGGAAACTAAAATTGCAATCTTGCCTTTGAGTTCGGGATTTAATTTTAATAAGGCTAAAATTTCAAAACTAATTGCCATCAACAAACGCTTACGCCGTTCATCAGCTGAAACGCCATTAATCGCAACAAGTTGCACCGGTGCATCACTAAATTCAACATTTATCGAATTATCTCGTGCTAAAGTATTCAGCTCATGCCGCTCTGGTAAATACAACTCATTGTTACTTGCTGCTGCCACTACTTCACTATAATCAATACCACTCCCCAGAAAACTAGTCTCACTCGTACAATTTTGATTATCCAGACTAAAAAGCTGATTAACAAAATTCATAATCTCCGGATGTGAACGAAAATTATGCTTTAATTCTAATTTAGTGCCAATTTGAGAACGTGCAGCGAGATAAGTATCAATATCTGCACCACGAAAACGATAAATAGCCTGTTTGGGATCACCAACTACCACGACATTACCGCGCCGAGTAGATTGTTGCAAGTGATAGATCTGGTTAAAAATTTGCCACTGTAAACTATCGGTATCTTGAAACTCATCAATAAAGGCAACGGGAAATTGCTGATATATTTTATCCGCCAATATATTGGAAGAGCTAGAGTCAGTATCAATCAAATTTGCTTTGAGGCTATCGGCAACTTTCTGAATTAAATCATCATAAGATAAAACGCCCGATAATTCATTAACTGCTGGAAATTTGGCTGCCAGATGCTGCATCAAATACGCTAAAAATTGCGCTTTAGCCTGTCGTTTATCCTCTTCGCTAAGTTCACTCTGACTTAGTAACGCCAAACTTGCCGGGACATTGCTTAAATTATATTTAAGTTGGTAGCCATTATCAAGTAGTTCAAACATATCTTTGGGTAATTTAGCACTGATTTTTTCAACTAAGCTTTGCTGAAAATCGCTGCTATTAAAGAGTTGCTCTAAATTACTCAACACCTCGGCAATACAGTCCTTAAATTGTGGATTATTGATAATCTCACTACGCATAAAATCAACAACCAGATTTTCTATCAAGCGACCTTTATTTGCAACTAATTCAAACTGACTCGGGGTTTTACATTCAAACTGATAATCTTCAATAATCCGCTTGCAAAAACCGTGAATCGTGTAAATCGCTGATTGATCAAAATTTTGTAAAGCGCGGCTCAACAACGTTACATCTTTCTCAAACAGCTCTGCCCGTGTTGCGAGATATGCTAAAAAAATATCTTCCCCAATATCTAAGCCCTGCTTATTCATAACAATCAGAGCATTAATCGTGGTTTGAATCTGGGTTGCAA
>Ga0214919_10010004_pt1 | contig 12106 bp, 17 predicted proteins | sample LL1503_MetaG_FD_177994 | JGI IMG/M metagenome (GOLD analysis project Ga0214919, IMG submission 177994) | Freshwater microbial communities from Lake Lanier, Atlanta, Georgia, United States - LL-1503 | ecosystem: Environmental > Aquatic > Freshwater > Lake | place: USA: Georgia | collected...
ATGAAAGATAACCAGGCAAAATCGTATGATGAATTACTTAAAGTTGATTACGACAAGTTAAACATTCCAACCAGAGCAATCTCTTTAATGTGGAATCAACGTTCAGTAGATACATTCTTAGGTTTACCATTTAACATTGCCAGTTATGGATTGTTATTGGAAATAATAGCAAAAGAAGTTAATATGGTTCCTGAGGAGTTGATTGGAAATTTAGGTGATGTTCACCTTTATTCAAATCATTTAGAACAGGCTAAGGAGCAAATTGGAAGGAAATACACACACGAGGAGAGAACTGAATTGCTAAAACAGGCAATGGGAGCAGAAAGATATGAAAAGGCAGTTGATGAATTGATGCCATTTGGTGGAGGATTAAGTGGGTACTATGAATCTTACAGGATTCCATATAATACCAGAGAACCTTACCCATTACCTAAATTAAACTTCAATACAGAATGGTGGGACAAACCCCTCTTTGAAGCAGTTAAATCTGACGCATTTTGCAAATGTTTATTAGAAGAAGACATCCAATTGAGTAACTATCAAGCGCATCCAACTATTAAAGCACCTTTAAGTAACTAATGGAATTAATTTCAACACACCCAATTAAGAAATCAGATTTAGGTTTTCATGGAAATTTATTTGGAGGAAAACTGCTAGCTTGGATGGATGCGGCAGCCGCTGCTTTTGCTATGCAAGTTGCTGACTCCCCTAGAATGGTTACTGTATTAATTGAACAATGTGCTTTTAAAAAACCTGCCAAAGAGGGACAACTAATTAAAGTTTATGGAGAGGTAGTAGAGATAGGAAATACCTCAGTAACTCTTTACATGGAAGCCAGATCGCACAATGTATACTCCGGAACACAGTCAACAATACTATCAACAAATATGAAATTTGTACGCATAGATGAGAATGGAGATCCGATTCCTATTACAGACAAGGTAAAACAAAAATATAATGCCTAAGAAACCCAACGAGGCATATCAATTATTAGGACATAAAATGCGCGAGCTATTTCCAGAGGATATATAGTACATGAAAACATTTAAAGAATTTATGGTTGATGAGGCCAAAACAATCGGATTAGAAGAAACCCAACCTAACGGTGAAATTAATCCAGTTCAGGCAGGAGAAGGAGAGGACGAGAGATTGGTAAAAATCCGACAATTTAAAGGATCTGTTGCGGATTATGCAACCTACTGGGAGGACCGGGTTAATGGGGATATATAAACTGGTACTAATACTAAAAATATCTTAATACAATGGAGTTTATCGAAGCAGAAGCCACTTTGATAGACATTCCAAGGGTTAAAGAAAAGATTAACGAGGATCAAATTAATGAAGTAGTCTGTTTTGACTGTGATTATTTTGATTTAGATTACTATGAATCAGAAGACTTGGTAATGTTTGGAGTTGGCGGTCCGGGTTAAAAGAATTAAAGCGTATCTTATGGTACGCTTTTTTTATGAAGTTTAACAAAATTTTAACATTCTCTATTTTACCGATTCATATTTTTTGTTTATATTTACATATCAATATTAAACACTAAATTATGATTTACACTTATTGTAGCGATTCTTTAGCATTTAAAAGGATTAGAACGTCTATTTATTTTAAGATTGGAACTATTTTTTTAATCATGTTTGTTAGCGCCAGTTACATGGCTTACAAAATTGGACTCAGTAATTCTATTCAGAATTTAACAAGTGAGGAGAGAATTACCCTTATTAACGAGAAAGATGCCTTTAGTAAGGAGAAAATGGCAACCATGCTCTCTGACTTAAACGTAAAGTTTCCATGGATTCCTATGGCACAATCGATGATAGAGACTGGCCAATGGAAGAGTGAAGTCTTCTTTGAGAACAATAATCTCTTTGGTATGCGAGAGGCTAAATCCAGGATAACAACCTCAACAGGGACCAACCTTAACCACGCCCAATATAATTCATGGAGGGAGAGCGTATATGATTATGCATTCTACCAGAGCCGATACTTGGGTAATATTAAGACCGAGTCAGAATACTATCAATACCTTGCCGCAAGTTATGCCGAAGACCCAGGATACGTTAAAAAAATCAAACAAATTGTAGAGGGTAGGGACCTAAAGAAACTTTTTAATTAATGGATATATAAACTATAAAAAAATATAATAAATTTTATGGTAAATCCAATGACTCTTAGTGATGTTGTAGTAAATACTCTTAATGCCAGAATTGGTGATGAGTACACAGCACACTATTTTTATAACGCAGCACATAACTGGTGCGCTGATAAAAACTACAAAAATGCAGCGGCTTTCTTTGCGGCAGAATCAATGTCTGAATTAGAACACGGACAAAAATTACAACAATATCTAGTTGATTGGAATTGTATTCCAGTAGTACCACAGGTTGAAACAAATTTTAAATTCCAAAGTTTACCGGATATCATTGAAAAAGCATATCAATTAGAACTTGGACTTTTTAACAAATATGTAAAAGATTCTCAGTCTATCTTTGGAATTGACTTAGCAACCTTTGATTTTTTACAAGGTTTTAGACAAATTCAAACAGAATCGGTAGTTGAATACTCTGATTTAATTAACGCATTAGAATTAATCAATGTTAATAATAAACTTGATGTCTTATTCTTTGAAACTGAATATTTTGAACAATAATCAGTTATTTAACTAAATTAATAATTATGGACCCTGATAGTGAAAAGTATAAAACAAATAAAAATAACCAAATCGAACCTGGCAACATGGTGCATGATGTTAGCTCTGTTTTTCAACCCTTTGGGGTTCGACGCCGTCCAATACTGGCTGATAGAGATGACTGGAAGTTTGCTATGGGCGAATTTCGCTTTGTATTGTATTGCGGGATCATTCTTTGGGCTCTCTATGGTTTTTCGAAATTTGTATAGAAGAGACGAGAGAAGACGTAACGATAAATACTGAAACTTTAACAAAAATAATCAACCTGACATTTTACCGTGTCAGGTTTTTTGTTTATATTTACACTATAATTAAAACACTATGAAAAAAATATTATATATTGACCTTGATGGCGTAATGGTAGACTTAGAGAGTCACGCAATCAGGAGACATGGACCAAAGGCAATTGAAAACTTAGGTAAATTAACATCAATTGACAAAGAACTTTTTGAAGAACCAGAACCGATGCCAGGTGCTATCGAAGCTGTTAAACGTCTATGGGATAAATTTGACATTTATTTCCTAACAACTGCCCCTTGGAGCAATGCAAATAGTTATTCATCTAAACGCAGATGGGTACAAAAGAACCTTGGCAAATATGCCCACAAGAGGTTAATTATCTCACATCGTAAAGACCTTTGTATTGGAGACTTCTTAATCGATGACCGTCCAAATAATGGTGCTGCCGAATTCCGTGGAGAATGGATTCAATTTGGACAACCGGGATTTGAGGGTTGGCCACAGGTTATAAACTATCTTGAAAATCTTGATATATAAAACAAACATAATATATTAATACTATGAAACACACACAACTATTTGAAGAATTTATTAATGAAGGAAAATCATTCGAATTTTCATTTGATTATAATACAGATCCAGATGATGTAGAATATATCCAAGACATTTTAATGAATGCTGGAGTAGATGCAATTGCAGAGCCTGGTACATTTGACGATGAAATGATAGTTAAAGCCCCAAATGCAGTTGAATTGCGTAAGGCTAAAAAAGCAATCCAAGCAGATGGATTTGAAATTAACTAAATAACGATAATTCGATGAAACACACAAAATTATTTAATGAGTTTTTAAATGAATCATTAGTAAATGAAGCCGATGAAGTTTCAGTTGATAAAATTTTAACACCTGCTGACAAGAAAAAACTAAAAACTGCATTTGAAAATGTTGTAACGGGAATAGACAAGTTAACATTTAAAAAGGATGGAACTATTGAAGGTCGTCGCGGATATTTTTATAGACATGGTCAATCACCGGAAGGTGTTGCTAATCAATTAAAAGCTGCTTTAAGTGGGCAAGGAATTGAAATAACAATCGTTGATTCATACGATGATTTTAAATCATGGCCTAAAGATAGCAATTTTGTAGTTGTATTTAAACTTATATAATTAATCATGAAGCATACTCAATTATTTAATGAGTTCTTAAATGAATCTCAAAACTTTATCGGAGAATCTAGCATTGGAGACATTCATATTATGGCCCAAGAAGCAGATTCTTTCACTGCATTCCGAAAGGAATTCATGGACGAATATGGCAAACCAAAATCTGTTAAAGAACTTAAAAGTTTAGAGGCTTGGTTACAAACTATTTGGAATGAAAACCAAACTAATGAAGATTTTGCAAATGAGGCCAAATCTGAAGTATATCCAGAAGAGGTTCAAAAGATAATTGATGGACTTATTGGTATTGGTATGAAAAAATATCAATTAACCGCAACTACAAATTATGGAGTTTGGTTTATAGAATTACCAGTGACTGCAATACATATTGGCAATTTAAAGAAAATTGAAAAAATTATACCAGACTTCAATATTGGAATCTGGAATGGTTATTCAGGACTATCAATTAGAACAAATATATCTGTATAATGAAAAAAGTAAAACTATTCGAAGAATTTATTGGTGAAAGATTATCTATGGACGCTGTTTATATTCATCAAATCACTGGTTCAGGTCAGGACTCTGCACAAAACTTTATTGATGATAATAATATAGATTCTGCTAAATTGGTAGCCTTCCTTAAAAGACATAAAGACTCAAAAGAGAAATATGACGTTAGGGATATGATTAATGGTACTAACAAGAATAAAAGATTTATGAAGCAATTCTTAAATGAGGCAATGCAGGAAAAAGACTACTTCAAAGACCCAATGCACTTAGCAGACGCTAAAGGATGGGTAAGAAACACAAAACTTTCTGATGACGAGATAAAAGACAAGATAAAAGCAGTCATGAAAGATCCGTCCCAATTTAATGATTTAATGGATGCAATGACTGACGAATTAAATTTAAAGTGGAAATGAGAACTTTAATCAAAAATGCTATTAGCGCTGAAGATAGAGTAGCCCTACCTCAAATTACTGAGGGGTTTACTCCATTACGAGGTGAAACTAATCCAACTATTTTAAAAGTATTGGATATTCTTAAAGAGCATTTTGATTTTGTAGTTAAGCCAGAATCTTATTGGAGAATAGAACATAAGCCTAAAGGACATGAATGGCATGTTGACACTGGAAGTAACAATCACATGCTATGGTGTCAAGTTGGATGCTCAATATTATTAACATCCAATGAGGAATTTAGTGGTGGTGAAACTTTCTATAATAAAGAAGAACCAATAAAGGTAGAAAGAGACCTATATGACATTGCAGCTCATTCATCCGATGAATGGCACATGGTAACTCAGCATGATGGAAACAGGGTAGTGTTGTTACTATTTATTTAATATATAAGATATGACCAACAATAGTGATTTAAACCGTTTAGTTAACCATCTTAAGGGAATGAAGGTGCTCTTACTTACAACATCAAACAGATGGGAAGGTAGCGGAGACACTCCAAAATCCTCTCAATTGGCACAAATGATTCAAGATGAACTAGGAGGGTCAAATTGTGAAATACTTGATGTTGCCAAATTGCACATATATCAATGTGAGGGTAATGTTTCAACTGAGAAGGGTAATTCATGTGGACTTAAAGATTCAATCTTAAAAGATACTGCAAAGAACCCTAGTGGATTTCATAGATGTTGGGCTTCGATTAATCACAGTGATGATGAATTGTGGAAGGTAAGCAAACCCTTATTAGAAGCAGATGCAGTTATATTCTTAGGTTCTATCAGATGGGGTAGTGTTAATGCAATATATCAAAAATTGATTGAAAGACTTAATTGGTTAGAAAATAGATGGACCACCTTAGGTGAGGAAAATATCCTTAAAGGTAAAATGGCCGGAATAGTCTTAACAGGACATAATTGGAATGGTGGAGTTGAATTAGAGAAACAAAAGCAGGTATTTAAGTACTATGGATTTGATTCACCTGATGAGATTTCTTTTCATTGGCAATGGACTCTTGATTCAAATGATGAAAGTCCAGAAGGTTATATCCAAGAACCTAAAGATTTTAGGTCTAAATATAAAAGAACTTTAAGTAAAATAACTGAATCATTCAAAGAATGGTTATCACAAAAAGACAAATAAGATGAAAAAAGTAAAATTATTCGAGGAATATATCCAAGAGGCCACTACTTCATGGGGTAAAATGATGAAAGGTGTAAGAGCCGGAGAGGGAGGACCTTGGTCAATAGTTGCCATCGAAAATAATAAAGTTGTCGGACAATCAATTGACATTAAAATTCAAGACCTAATTCCTGCAAAATATGAGGCCCTGAAAAAAGAATTCCCAAGAGCCAAATTTCATATTGAAGATGGTGGAGGTGGGGTAGTTTGGAATGAATCATTTATGAATGAGGCTAAAGATGCCTCTAGAGATGAATTGATGGACCTAATGGAAACCAAGTACAAAATTAGATCTGTTAGACCTTCTGAAGATTTTGACGGTCAAACCGAAGGGATTTGGATTGCTGCTGATAATGAGGAAATGATGGGTGGTAATAAAATATTTGATTACTACAATAAAGGTGCTAAATACAAAAATGGTGTACTTAAAACCATAGTAGATGCCGTAGAGAAAAGCGGTTGGTGGTTTTCATGGAACGACCCAGGAACTATCATGTGCTGGCCAAAAAATTAAAATAAGATATGAAAAAAGTAAAATTATTTGAAGAGTTTGTCAATGAGGCAAAATTTAAGGTAGGAGATAAATGGGAATGGCACCACGTAGATGGTACTAAAATAGTAAGCATTACAAATATCAAACCGAATGGAGATATAATCGCTAGAGAGGACGGAAGTTCACAAGACTTTATTGTTAGAGATGCTAATAAATATCTTAAGAAAAGGGTTAATGAATCTGAAACAATTATGCATGAATATGATTTCCTAGGAATGCAGGCTCAAGCTGCCAACATGACCCGAGAGGAATGGATTGCTCACTACGGAACACCTGAAATTGGATCTGGAATCGATGAGGCAAAGAAAAGTATCTACACAGTCTTTTTTGATGATAAAAATGGAATGGACTGGGATTGGGAAGTTGAAGCAACATCTCCTGAAGAGGCCATTAAATTGGTACAAGATGGAAAGGCACTAGGACCTTACGACCAAACACTTCCAAGAGGAGCCCGTAACTTTACTGCAAAGTTATACAAATAAGCACACAATACATAGTAAAACCCACATTGGGTCTTTTTAGTTTGATATATAATATAGACTAAAAAGACCCAATTGTTATTTATGAACCAAGACCGTAGCCCGCAAGAAATGATTCTTGAACTCTATGACCTGTTTTCATCGTTTAAAAGACGAATTGAAGACCCTAATTATATTCAAATAGAGAACACCTTAGAGAAATTGATGGAGAATCAAAATGAAATGAAAGAAGAGATTAAAGGATTGAAAAAACAACTCCTGAATCCTTTTGACGGTGTAATTGTGGAGAATAAAAAGAACTCGGAATTTAGAGAGGAACAAGAGGCTTGGAAAGCTGAACGTGATAAACTTATTGAAGAGCATAAATCTCTTGTACGATGGAAAAATGGAGTTGTTAAAGTACTTATAGCACTATTAACAGCAAGTGGAGCCATCGTTACATTCTTAATGAGAAAATATTTCACGTAAATGATACTTGACAGAATATCTCTCAATATTGCCCTAAAATACTTGGACCAAATTCAACAGAATGAGGGTCCTGTTTTTAATATGCTTTTTTCTGTAAGGGAACATCATAATAATGTTACTAAAACGGTTAAATTTGAAGATATTGACGTGTTAATCGCCTTTATTGAAAGATGGGCAAAACCCGCTGGATTTGAAAATCTAGATTGTAAATCACTAAATCTTTTTGAATTAAAATCATTTAGTTTTGATAAAAATAATACAGATAAAAATCTAGTCTATAATTCCGAAGGAGAGTTTATAACAAAAACTACAAATGTTCATGAAATTTCAGTTTTAAATCTAAACAAGGGATATTTAGTTGAGATGATCGAAGTTAAAGAACTTTTTGATAGTTTTAAACTGGATGAATATATCTTACTACAGTATAACTATATTGAATGTGGTTATATTTCAGTCTATTTTCAAGGTTCTGTAGAAAAACTTAAACAACTATACTATAAATATAAATAAAGAATATGCCACAAGATAATTTACAAGGTTCTAATGAACGCGGACCATTAGGTAAATACAATCCGTTATATCCTGGTGAACTTGGAAGAGCACTATTTCACCCAGAAATGGATTATAACTTGGACTTAATTGGACAAGTTATTCATGGATACAGGGTAATGGGAACAAATAATGATGGAAGTATTAACATTAACGATGATGTTGAAAAGGTACTTAAATTTTATATTGTAACCTCAGGAGATATTGCCCTAATAAATGCAGGAGCCCTAGTTGGCGATAGGGTATGGATTCCTGCCGCTGTTTCAACAGGTGGAGGTCCTCAAGGTCCTCGAGGTTATCAAGGTTATCAAGGAACCCAAGGAGATCGTGGTTTTCAAGGAGCACAAGGTGCACAAGGTGTTCAAGGTTTTCAAGGAACTCAAGGACCTTCGGCAGTAGGTACTCCCGGTGCACCTGGAAGTGCTGGACCTCAAGGTAACCAAGGAACTCAAGGTCGACAAGGTGCTCAAGGAGTACAAGGTACCCAGGGTTCAGTAGGAAATTATGGTGGTGATAGTTTATTATTTCTAACAGGAAATTGGAATGGAACCAGTGCTTCAACCGGAAGGGTTACATTTAGTAGTTCAACTCCAACTGGAACCATCGATATTATTGTAAGTAATACGGATGCTGATGGTGGAAATGCCGCTACATGGTTAAGTACAATAGTATCAATAAAAGGAGTTTTAAGAATTACACGACCTGGTCGAACTGTAGAATATTTAGATTATGGAGTTGGAACTGGACCTTCAGTTTCAGGGTCTCAAACATTAATTAGATTAAATTATGTTGGAGGAACTGTTTCAAACATTGGAACCACATGGCCAACAGGTACTGAACTTATAATATCATATGCAAAAACAGGACCTCAAGGTTTTCAAGGAGACCAAGGGGTACAGGGAACACAAGGTGTACAAGGTGTACAAGGAACTCAAGGAACTCAAGGATTTCAGGGAACACAAGGTGTTCAAGGTTTTAAAGGAGACCAAGGTAATCAGGGATTCCAGGGTAACCAAGGGGTACAGGGAACTCAGGGTAACCAAGGTTTTAAAGGAGACCAAGGACCTCAGGGATTCCAGGGTAACCAAGGAGTACAGGGAACCCAAGGCGTACAAGGTATACAAGGTCCTCAAGGATTCCAGGGTAATCAGGGAACGCAAGGCGTACAAGGTGTACAAGGATTCCAGGGTAACCAAGGGGTACAGGGAACGCAGGGTGTTCAAGGAACACAAGGAGTACAGGGAACACAAGGTAACCAAGGTTTTAAAGGAGACCAAGGACCACAGGGAACACAAGGTAACCAAGGTAATAATGGATTACAGGGTAATAAAGGTGGACTTTTGTATATTTTTAGTAATAATACAGTGTATTCCGGTATAACACCATTAAATCCAAATGCAGGACAATTTATTTTTAATAATAGTACTATAGCATCCGCAAATACAATACATATACATACAACAACGGCAGATGGTGCAGTTGTACCTGGTTACATTAATCAATTTTCAGATGGTTATATAATTATACAGAGTAATTCAAATCCAGATTCAACATATTGTCTATTTCAACTTGGAAGTAATTCTACTGTAGGAAGTACAATATCATACTCTGCATCCTATCTTGGCGGAACAATACCTTCACCCGGAGAAGTATGCGTTATTAGTTTTAGTAAAAGAGGACCTCAAGGGAATCAAGGACCTCAAGGACCTCCTGGAACTGGTAGTGGTACTGGAGGTACTCAAGGAACACAGGGAACTCAAGGAGTTCAAGGAGTTCAAGGAGACCAAGGTACTCAGGGTCCTGCGGGATCAGGTAATGCGGGAGGATTCTATTATCAAGAAGCCTGTCCAGGTACACTAGACGGACAAATACCACCAACCGAAGGTTCTATTTGGTACAATAGTTACACAGGTGCTACATATATTTGGGTTATCGACCCAGAAACTGATCTTGGATCGTGGGTAACTCCATCACAAGATTGTTGTCCAACTGCTGCTTTTTATTATCAACCAACATGTCCTGAAACAACATCAGCTACAATTCCAGGTTCCTTATGGTATAACAATACAACTGGAGAACTTGCAGTCTATACATTCGATAGTGTTTCGGATCAATATGTTTGGGTCACTCCAACACATACTTGTTGCCCAGCAAATTTTATGGTAAATATCACACAAGATTTTTGTACAAACAATGGGGATGAAACTTATTATATGGGATTTACTGCAGCTCCAGTAAATGGGGTCGAGCCTTTTTCATATGCATGGTCTTTTGCAAGCAATGCATTAGGATGGAGCTTTATTAATGATGTGACCGCATTATCCGAAGTTGGAGTCTTATTAGATGAAACCGTTACATATAGCTTTCCATTCACAATGATTAAAGTTGTTGTTATTGATAGTTTAGGAAATTCATCGACAGATTATAGAATGGTCTTTAGATGCCCGCCAGGTGGATAATTATCAACATTTGAAATATACATAAATAAAAATAAATATAAATTATGCCAGATCCAATAAATAGATATATGCAATGGCCTTTAAACGCTAATCAAGAAGATGTTTTTAAGTCTGAAAATGGAAATACATGGGTGTTTGATGGATGCGGATGGGTTTCAACTTGTTGTGCACCTGTAGTTCCATGCGACCCAGAAGTGGATGGAATATCAGTGATTTGGGAACAAGTTGGCGGTCCAGGAGATCTTGTGATAGGATATGGAGCTTCTTATTTTACATGGAACAGTAACTTTAATAGATATGATGGTTATCTTACTGAACCAATTTCCATTCAATGGACAGGATCCCAGTGGAGATTTATATTATCTAGTACAGGTGATATTTTTGCAACATCTCCAACATCAAATATATTAGATGCTGTATGGATTACTCTATCACCATTTAATGGTAAAGTTCGTGTAACTCAAATAGAATGTGGTTTAATATACAAACAATTATGCCTAGATACCAGGTACTTTACCATACCTGCTACCCCAATTTCTCCAAGAGGACCATTTACACTATATCCAAGTGGATGGGCTTCTATCGCAGATATTATGAATGGCGCACAGCCTATCCGTTATGAGGGATGGGATTCAAATAATACCGGGATCTATTTATACTATGATTCAGTAGATGCGGTTTGGTATATGTATGATGATTATGGAAATGACTGGGAAATTAATGCAGCTCCAAACCAAAATGCGCTAATATTAGGTAGTGATTGGCCTTCTCTTGCAACAACAGACATTGTTGCGACATTTACTCAAGGAGTTTGCGATACCGAGTGCTATCCAAATAGAGATGGAATTACAGTAATGTACAATGATGGAAATGGATGGACTCCAATTTATTGTACATGGGATCCGACTACTGAATCTTATTTTAATGAAAATCAAGCCTATAATGAATTATGGGGATGGAATTGGATTAAGGTGTATTATGACGGTGGGAATAATACGGTAAACATTATGGTAGAACAACATGGTGGTAGTACCGTTGTGCAAAACAATTACCTAGGATATTTTGATAATACACTATTTAATCACAGTTGGAACAACGGAGACTTTGAGGTTTTCTGTGGGGATGTTGGATGTCCAAGAATATGCGCAACATTTAATGGAAATACAACTACAATAGTACCATGGGGGTATATTAATATTGAAACATTAATTGCATGTAAAGATGAATTCTCCGGCTGGGTCGGATGGAATGGTACAAATGAGACGATATATTTGAATTGGGATCCCGCCGGGCCTAAATATCTTCTAAGCATTGGTGGATATGGCACGGTAGATATTGGAGATTCTTCCTATACCCTTGCCGCGTT
>Ga0214919_10010005_pt1 | contig 12106 bp, 10 predicted proteins | sample LL1503_MetaG_FD_177994 | JGI IMG/M metagenome (GOLD analysis project Ga0214919, IMG submission 177994) | Freshwater microbial communities from Lake Lanier, Atlanta, Georgia, United States - LL-1503 | ecosystem: Environmental > Aquatic > Freshwater > Lake | place: USA: Georgia | collected...
AACTCGTGTAACACTCTGCATGGGACTTCCCTTTCAAGGTTGTTGATTGACTTCCAAAAACTAATCTTGACATGCCTATGAGATGCCAATACCAGCAAGTGGGATGTCCCTTCGTATTTATTACACGGTAGCTGGCGGTGTGTTAACTAGTGAGGCTCTAGCCGTTTGGCGGAAATTATCTTGGCTATGCCCTTTTGATACAGTAAGTCACGATCAATGCGTTTAGACACTCTTGAATGTTGCATGTCTGTGAATTCTTTTAATTTATATTTGAATTTAAAGGGTAACCTTTGGTATGAATGCCTAGAAGATTCTTATGGTGTTATCCGAGAATCATGGCTTGGTAATTGGCTTGGTATGCCGTATCTACTGCAAGAATGTTTGAGGTTTTTAAATCTTCATGAAAATAATTTATCTGAAGAAGCTAGAAGCATGTTGAGTGCGGCTAAAAGCGTTGCCTTAGAAATTGAGAGACAAGCTCAAAGTCTGCCAAACTTTACAGAACCCAAATACCATAATCGGATGCATTTTGCAGATGCGATAACCTCTATGAGTGTTCAATTGGCTATTTTGGTTGAACGGCATGGAAAGGCAAATCAAAATTGGATGGCATGTGCAATGCTGACCTGCATCGCACATGATTTTTTGCATCCAGGCAAAGTTAATCTGATTGAGTCAGAAATAGAAAAGCAATCTTTTAATTTGCTCAAACCTATTTTGTCATTTCATACTATTCCAAAAGAGTGGCAAAAAGTCATTGAAACTGCCATTGTTCGCTCTGACTTTTCAATTGTTCATCACAATCATGCAAGCGTTACAGGCAAAAATTTTCAGTGGGATTTGGATTGGCTTTGTGTTTTGTTGAACGAAGCTGATGTAATGGCAAGTACATCCGCAAAATATGGGCCATCATTGGGCGAGTCATTGGCGCAGGAGTGGCAGCTAATAGATTTTCCGCTTCACTCAAGTGTGGCAAGCCTTGAAGGGCGAAAAGCTTTTTTAAAACAATTAATCTTTTCATCTCCTTCAAGTTATGTTTTAAGGCTAAGTGAAAGAATTTCTGTTGAAATTCTCAATCTTGAAATGTAGAGACAGTACTGCCTGGAGGCGGTGTGCGGTGAAAGTTTTGTACTTGCGACCCCTTCAGTATAAAACTGAATAAGTCAAATGGACAAGAAGTGGGCTCGATCGTCTTGGCAAACTCACTTGGTTTTTTATAGTTGCTTTACTTTCTAATTGGTTCAATCGATGTAATCATGGTCATTCCATTAGATATTTGAACTCGGTCAAACCGGCAAATGGTCGAGGAAAAAAATCTAAATGTCTCATCATTTTTCTTTAAGCTAGGGGCAGGAGAAATAGAATCGAAAATTACAAACGCAATATTACCCCCTTGGTTGTCGTAAACGATTATCTTGTTATTGTCTAGAACTTCCCATTTATCTATCTGATCGACTTTGATGCAATTTACTTGTGCATATGCAGCTACTGTATTTAGAAAAACGGCAATTGATATAAATACAACTTTAATCGGATTCACAATTAACTTATGACTATTTTTCAATTGAATTTCCTCCCAAAACTTAGTAAGAATGATTTTCAAGATAACGGATTTAGATACCAATCAATCAAGGACGACTTAAAGAAATGCTACAGTGCTTCGAACAAGCTTTGTTGTGTAAATAGGGGGGGAATTTGAATCGCAAAAGGATGGAAAAAAGAATGTCAGAAGCTAGAAGTCAGATTCTCATAGCATTGATTGCCCATTGATTGGTTTCAAAGAAAATTCACCTCTTGATAGCTTAAGGGGTTTGATCAATTAGGTCAAGTACTTTACATCTTTGTTAGCCCATACGGGATGAAGAAGAGCTGCTGAGGTTAATTCAAGGAGATGTTGCGTGGGACGAACGATGCACTAAGACAAGTTGTATTCATATATAGGTCTTTTGTAGTTAGCTTGAAGATGCCACTGGCATTGCTGGCAGCAGCATCTCGCGGCATTTCTTTATCATCACATCTGCTACTGTGTCGGATCTAATTTTCAGAATATTGAGGTAGGCATCTTCTGCTGCCGAAAAATTCTTTCTTGAATAAAAACCAAAGGCGATATCGGAAAGGACACATATCTGTTTTTGAATTTCACTTGGCTGAGTTTCCTCGGATCCGTCGCGTGTACCAAGAATCTCATAAATAATCAAATCGCTTTTGCGGCCCTTGACAGTTATTTGATCAATTGGTCTCATCCACAGTCGTTCGCCAGCTTCTTTAAACAGGGAATGGCTGCCGCAGATTTGCGTGCCATATTCTTTATTGACGCCCTCAAGGCGGGATGCGATATTGACGCCGTCTCCCATGACCGTGTAACTCAATCGCTCGAGCGAGCCGATATTTCCAACCAAAACCGCATCTGAATGGATGCCGATTCGAACATAGAGGGGAGGTTTCCCCTCCGAAACCAGCCTGGCGTTGAGTTGTTCCATTCGTTTTTGCGCCTTGATGGCGGCAACGCTGGCATGGTATGCGTGATGATTATCCAAAAGCGGTGCGCCCCAAAATGCCATGACAGCATCGCCAATGAATTTGTCAACTGTTCCGCTTTCTTCCTTGATCGCCTGGGTTATTACCTCAAAATATAAAGAAACTCGCCTTAATAATTCCCTTGACGGTGTTGACTCTGAAAGCGAAGAAAAATCCTTCAAGTCGGTAAAAAGTATCGTCAAATAACGGCTCTCCCCACCGATTTCAATCGGCTTGCCGGTACTTAAAAGATCATTAACCAAATCTTTTGGAATGTAGGAAGTGAATGCCGTAATCGTGGTTGAAAGCTTTTTTACCGCGGATGCAAGCGAAGATAGTTCGTAAATGTTGGTCTGTACCTGTTTAGTTTCAGGATTTTTAAAGTCGATCAAATTTTGAATGGAATTGGTGATGATTTCGAGCGGCGAAGATATTTTTCTTGCAAATAAATAAATTAATAATATTTGAGTAAATATCAACAACAAGCCAAAGGCAAGAATTATGCTGTTGTTCCGTTTGAATTCGCCTTTGAAGTCGTCCATCGGAGTAATCGCCAGGAGGGTCCACTTCTTTTCGAATTCCTCTGGCATCGAAGAGAAAACTGCCAAATATTCAGTCCCGGTTTCAGGGTGTTTGAAAATAATCAATGGGTCGGGGTTTATGGTGTGCAGCGCAGTGACATATGCAGGCAAATTGGAAGACAGCGTCGATATATTATTTAGTTCAATTTTATTGTTTATTTTTTTAAACATGTCTTTTTGTACTGAGCTAGCAATAACTGTTCCGGAGGAATCATAAATAATGGAGAGTGAGTTAGCGCTGATCGACTGCGACGTGAGAAATTTTGATATCGTGTCCAAGGAAATATCTGCCGCAACCACCCCTGCTATTTCACTCTTACTAAAGAAGGGCGTTGAAACAGTAACCCCAGGGAGTCCGGTAGTGGAAAAAATATACGGATCAGTTATGGTTGTTTTCTTCTTTGCTACGGCCTCTTTAAACCAAGGGCGTGTTCTTGCGTCAAAGTCTGTCGCTTTTGTTGACGTACCAACTCTCTCACCCTTTTCATTTACAAAAATGTAACTGTCGACCGTTCTTTCTTTGGCAATCCAGCGTAATCCATATGCCATATCACTGGTTATTTCCTTGTCTTGTATTTTGTTACCTGCGTAAACTCGGCGAACTTGCCTGAAGGATCCATCTTGGCTGCCTACATATGCGGAAAGACTGCTTTCCTGTTGGCTTAAGATTGACTTTAGATAGTCCCAGGATTTTTCATTATTGAAGAAATCACTATTGATATTAGCCAATGATGCAGCTGAATTAACTAGTCGACGCGTTGGATTTATCAGCTCCCGAACGCTCAATGTCGTTTCAATCCTGAATCTTTCAATCAACTTATTAGATATTGAATCGGCTATCTTATTATTGGCTATATATACAAATACCAGTAGCCCAATAAAAGCAGGAATTATCAAAACCAGAAAAATAAAGATAATACTCGGACTGAATTTAAATTCGTTTTTTAGCATTATTCAACCTCTATTTCTATGCTTTAATTCAAAGTTTGAGCGCCTGACGCTAGCTTGTCATTTCATCTGATGATATGACTTATTATTGCCGTCTAGCCTTAAAGTTCTTGGACCGCAGCGTTAAATGCAATTAATAATGATACAAAGGCGAAATTAGTTCACATTCCAGCTGAAGTAATAAATCGACACCCTTACATGATTTTGAGTCTACCTTAACTCTACGTGAAAGATACGTATCATGCAAAAAATTTGTTCTTGCTGCCGCTGCGGCAACTAGCTTTATGGGTTAAGTTGCCGCATCAACTAAATTTTTACAACGATAACAGAAAAAAATTAATAGGTAGGGTGTATTCGATTAGAACTCAAGTTGTCCGGTTGGGCATAGGGCATTTGACAATGTCGTTCATAACTACCCTGAAAATCCAAGCAAAAACCAAACGAACTTGTTTCTTAGCTCATCCTGGTTATTTCGTTGAAAATCGCATAAGTAATAACCCTAGGGAGGTAGGACTAACGAGCCCAGAAAAGTGCCGAACAAGCATGCAGCTCGGGTTATTTCTCGAAAGGATGGGCGTTAGTATGTTCACCCGCCCAAAGCCAGTCACTTTGCGAAAGCGGTTGCTTCCGCTGAGAACAATATGGTTACATCGACCAGTAAATTTGTACGAACCCTAAAAAAAAGACAAGTCCTCTAAAAAAGAGTAGGATGTTTTAATGGTGGCGTTGTGGCGAGAAATTGTGCACGATTCTGTAACTTTTAATTAGTTCTGACATCCGAGTTCAAAAATTTATAAAGGATATTCACTATGTTCAAGAAAGCTTTTCTTTTCGCCTCCATGACGTTTGCGATTGGGGTTGCGGCTCAAACGTGTCAGCAGATGAGTGATAACCTTGGCATCGATGCCTTCGGAAACAACGGCAAAACTACACCTGGAAGAGCGTCTCGCGAAGACCAACAACGGTTCGCAAACATGTCTTGCCAAACCAGACCTAAAGGCGCTGCCCCTGCTTCATTTATGGGTTGCCAACAGATGAGCGATCAATTGGGCACCAACCATAACGTCACATGGGGAAGAGCAAATCCCGTTCAGCAACAGCAGTGGAGCGCGAATAAATGCACAACCAGCCCTAAAGCCGTCGCTCCTGCCCCCCCTCCCCCGCCCAAAGTCTCCGTGGAACAAATGGTAGCAGCGGGCATCAAGAAGGTTGACCTTTGGGAACAGAATACTACTAAACAAATCGATCAAGATAGGCTGGCCATGTTAAACAAGATAAAGAAAGAGGAAAAGAACAACAAAGTGATGGGCAGCCGAATGAACTCGGTGAACGAGATCGCAGCACGCGATACTAACAATATCAGAGTAGGGGCCGAGCTAAGGAGGAAATGCTTCAGAGTGGAAAAAAGGGAAAATTGCTTCGAACGTTACTAATTGTCCGAAGTGATTCTTCACACTGCCCAGCGTGGCAATGGGTTAAGGATTAAAAATCACCAAGATTTATTTTATACATGCAGTCCCATGGGCATCGTCCACTTATCCCTATGGATGAAGCCTGTATGGATGGTCAAAATTTTTCAGCTTACAAACCTTGAAACATTCAAAATCTTTATCAGCCTTAAGTGCTGTTTTACTTATAAATTTGATTGGTTGTCAATCGATTGAGTCAGCTTTTAATGATTTAAAAGACCCTGAAAAGAAAATTAAATCATCATTTGAAAATAAGCCTCAAGTTGACTCTTTTCGTTTGGCGAGAGAGGGAGTTTCTTATCTTTTAAAAGATGATGACGTTACAGCCTTGAAGCTTTTCAATGCTGCGATCAAATTTGGACCCGAAGTCTCAGAATTTCATTTGCTTGCTGGGATGGCTTATCACATTGGGTTTAAAAAAACGGGAAATTCTGAGTTACGTGACAACGCAGAAATTGGATACAAGCTAGCTGGAAAATTTAGCCCAAGAGATTCTTTGCCTTGGTTGCAACTCGGTCGTCTCTATATGGATGAGAAGTTTAATGAACAGGCTTTGGATGCTTTTGCCAAAGCTGCAGAGCTCCAGCCGAGTAATCCAGAGGCTTTATCAGGGATTGTTCAGGCTAGCTATTTGACTGGAAATATTAAGACAGCACTTTGGGCCACTGAGGAGCTAAGTAAGCATAACTGGGATAAAGCCACTATTAACCGTATGCGTGCAGTTCTTTATACAGTTTCTGGACAAGAGGAAAAGGCGTTTGAACACAAAAGTGCTTACGCTCAAAGCCAATCAAAAAATCCAGAGGTCTTAAAATTATTTGAAAAAAGACTTGAACAAATAAATTCCGATTTAGAGAGCTTGAAATGGCTATCAAATTCGAAGACGCCAATTACAAAAAATAAACCAGATATCCTTTTAGCACAATCAAGAAATTCTGACTCTTCTGCACAAGCTGTCTCAACCATTGATCAATCTACTCCTGACGCAACTGCTATGGTTGTTGATTCGGCTCAAATGGGACAACCTAATCCCATGGGCAGTGGAATGATGGGAGCCCAGCCAATCATGATAGACAGAACTGTCAAGTCCTGGATGGATTGCAAAACCTTTCCTGAGGGCGTAAATGCCTCGGGAATGGGTGGAATGGGTGGAATGGGTGGAATGGGTGGAATGGGTGGAGGTATGGGTGGAGGTATGGGTGGAGGTATGGGTGGAGGTATGGGTGGAGGTATGGGTGGAGGTATGGGCGGCTTCGGTATGGGTGGTGGTGGTGGCGGTTTTGGTGAAAATCCTACAAAATCCACAGGGGGTGGTGAGGAAACTGCTCAACTCCAAGCCCTTCCTGCTCCTTGTGAAGGAGATAAACCTCCCAAAATGGTTGTTATTGACGCAGTTATGCTTAGAACAGAAGACGAGATTACGAGATCTTATGGTGTTAATTTACTGCAAGGACTAACAGGTTTATTTAGCAACAGCAGAATCAGAACTTCTGGAGTCGATGCAGTTATTGATACGAGAGGCATTGGAGGTGCTGCTTCTTCAGCAACTATTGCTCCTTTGATTTACTCATTGAATATTGCGAATGCAACCAATAATCGCAACGAAGTTATAGCCAGACCCTCCTTACTTGCTATTGACAGAACCCCTTCTACTTTTTTCTCCGGTACAACGCTTTCGATAGCTGTGGGAGGTGCGGCGGGTAGCGTCAATCAATTGATTGATAAACCTATTGGGGTCAGTTTATCTATAACCCCCACTATTATTGATGATGAGAATATCTTATTGGCGATTAAAGTGGCTCGTTCTTTTGTTCAACTACCCGCAGTAGGGGTATCTGGAGCAGCAGTTTCAACTTCGCGAAATTCGGTTTCTGCAAATATCACTGCTAAATTTGGTCAAACTATTATATTAAGCGGCTTGACTGAAAGGGAGCTTATGCGAAGTGATTCGGGGGTTCCCGTTCTTAAAGACATTCCTGGGGTTCAATATATGTTCGATAAATCAACCAGTGTTGATTTTTTTAGAACTGTAATGGTCATGATCACTCCCCGTAAGCCAGTAACCGATAGTTCTGACATAGATGGCGTCAAAAATGAAAAAAAAGAGCGTGCATTAGGAATCAGCCCTACAAAAAAATACCAATTTCATTGGCGCGTTGAAGAATATGAAAATATATTAAACAAATATGCACCCAATCTTGATTCGGTATTAGATACTTTAGAAACCAACAAATTATATCAAGGATTTAAAAGTAAAGATTTAATTGATACGAACTGGTCAACGATGCCTAAGATGCAGCAATTGCTACAAGACCTTAAATTATTGTTAGTCCGTTAAAGAATTTTAATCGCTAACACAAAAAGTTTTAGATTTTTCAGTTGCCACGGCAATCTAATCAAAGGATATAGGTTAGTTTATTTATGGGATTTTTAATAGGCGGTTTCATTGGAGGACTGCGTACTGTACTTGGTATTGCAGCTTTAGCATTGCTTGTGATGCCCGCCAGTTTAAATGACTCTGGTAGGCTTTTGCTCAACTTGATGGTTGGAGCCATTGTCTCTGGTTACATTATTACCCGTTTTAGTTCTTTTAAAAATACTATTTCGCAGCCACAAGATGGTCCAGCTGTGCTGATCAGTGTTTTCGCTGCCACTTTAGTTATAGATAAAGGCCCCTCTGATTTAATAGTCGATATCGTTTTTGCATCTGTCGCAATCTCAAGTATCTTTACGGGGGTCATATTCTTCATAATTGGACAATGGCGTTTGGGTCGACTTGTTCGATTTATTCCATTTCCAGTTATTGGTGGATTTTTAGCTGGCTCTGGATTATTGATTACTTTGTCTGCACTTTCAATTTTAATCAATCAGAAAATTACTCAGATTGATATAAGTACGCTCATTAGCAGCGACTCCATCTATATTCTTTTGTTTGGATTGGTATTGACTTTTGTATTGCTAAAAGTACCCTCACTTTTTAAAAACCGTTTAATTTTTCCTAGCATATTAATTTTAGCGGCTTTGTCATTGCATTTTTATTTTTACATGCAACAAATCTCTATCGCGGAGATGCAAGGTAGTGGCTGGCTTGTAACTCCAAAAAAGAAAATTGATACATCTGGAAATATGTTTTGGTTTGATATCTCATTAGATGCTTGGTATGTTATAGCGAATAATTTATTCACATTTGTTGCAATTGCTATCGTGAGCGTTGTGGCTATGCTTTTAAATCTCTCTGGTTTAGAACTTGCAAATAAATCAGAATTTGATTTTAATAAAGAACTTAAAGTTACTGGAATCTCCAACATTTTAGGAGGAATCGTAGGTGGAGGAGTTGGTTTTGCTAGTCTTTCTGCTTCATTGCTGGGTCAACAGTTGAAAGTTGAAGGTAGATCTTTAGGATACTTAACTTACGGATTTATATTATTTTTTCTCCTTTTTGGTTCAGAGTTGTTAGGCCTAATTCCCAAACCTGTACTAGGCTCTTTGCTGTTGTGTGTAGGCATTAGTCTTTTGGATGAATGGATTTTAAAAGCCTTCAAGCGCTTTTCCAAACTGGATTTTATGACTATCGTATCTATCGCTTTGATAATGACTTTTTTTGGATATTTATCGGGCGTTACGACAGGTATTATTCTTTGCGCTATTTTATTTGTTTGGAGTTACAGTCAAGTCAAAGTCATAACTTTAGAGATCAGTGGAATAGATTTTCGTAGTAATGTAGATAGACCATCTTATGAAAAGGCTTTGTTAGACAAATATGGTGGTGAAATTATATTTTTAAGGATAGAGGGTTTTCTTTTTTTTGGATCTGTTTATTCGATTTTTGAGCGAATTAAGGAGTTAGTCAATAGAGGCGCTGTCTTTTTCATTTTGGATTTATCACTTGTAAAAGCTACTGATTCTTCAGCCATAGCAGTTTTTCAAAAAATCGCCCAATTCTGCGAAACAAAGTCAATTGTTTTGCAGATCGCTCGACCTAGACCAGAACTTGTTCAAATGATCAATAGCATTAACTCAAGTTCCGTTTATCTCGATTACACAATGGATCGCGATAAATCTTTAGAGAATTGTGAAAAATTACTAATAAAAAAATATAAATCTGAAATCGAGCATAAACAAGAAGGCGCTTGGAATATCTTTGCAAATCAGATCAAATCTCATGAATTATTAGAAAAATTTAAATCTTTTTTTACATTAAAGAATTGTATTGAAAAAGAATTTTTAATTAGACAGGGTGAAATTGGTAATGAGATGTTTTTGGTTGAATCAGGTCGATTTGAAGCGATCATTGAATCTAACGGAAATCATTCGCATGAGATTCGACTCAAAACAATGACAATTGGTGCAATTTTTGGAGAAACTGTACTTTACAGTTCATTAAAGCGAACTGCATCAGTTCGTGCTGAGACTGAAGCGGTGGTTTACGTTTTGACGAAAGAACGTTTGAATGAAATGGAGTTAAGGTTTCCAGATTTAGCAAACGCTTTACACCGTTTTATTATTGGAATTATGTCTGAGCGTCTACTCGCGTCGAACAGAATCATAAGCCGCTTGGATCCTTGAGATAATATTTAGCATCTTGAAAAAATGTATGCAGAAGCCCTAAATCCTGCTACTAAAGATGGAGTAACTTGAGGATTAAAAAAATATCGACAATCGTCTATTTCAATAAAATTACTGGAATTGAACGCCCTTTTTCATTTGCCTCATTATCAATTAGTAGGCGGAACCCGCAATAAGGTTAATCTAAGCGGCATGACCTTCATTGACCCGGATGAACACAGATTTTTTATTAGCGGTACTGCCATAAATGTCCATCCTCTATTGGGTTGAACCAAGAGACCTTGAACCCTGGATGCTCAAGCGCAAGCACACCAAGAAGCAACTTTACCCAATCGCGGTTGAGAGGGTTTGCCTTTGTCAGTCGCTCATGAGTGGGTGGGCGGCCTGTTGATGCGCCTTCATGAAAACGACTTTTACCACCTGCTCCAAGGCCAGGTTTTTTGCACTGCACCCCAGACTGCCTTGACTTTGAAGCGCAACGTAGAAGAGTAGCCAGCACAGCGCGTGCTTTAGCCATATTGTTCATTGCTTTAATCCATGAGGTTTCACATTGTGAAATGTGTCAGTGGCCAGATCACTATTATTTACAATATTTTGGGTCTTGCTTACAGAAACGTACCTCCTTAGCGCGGCAATCAGCAGGGCTCATATTTCTACAATCAACTGGTTCTTTAGGCTGTGGTACGCATTGACTGGGCGATGTAGCCAAATTCATCAAAGTAGTTGTACCTGGGGGACACCTTTGAGCGCTAGTGGAGCCTGCTTTGGCGACATATTCACCCTTTACTGCTATCATGCATTGGTAACTTCCCGGTCGAGGGGCATATTCACCCGGTGGGCAAGCTAATGGTTTAGTTGAAGCAGGCGTATTTGTAAAGCTACCGGCTGCTACGGTGGTACATGATGATGACGCTTGCGCGCTTGAGAAAGTACCCGGAGGGCATGGGGTTTCAGCACGCTGCGCCAAATTTCCTAGGGTCAAGGGGTTTAGACCGTTTTTCACGAAATAACCAGGACGAGCACCGACACAATCTCGTATCGTATTCGCTGCTCCTGTTTTAGGCTGCTTTGTTTTGCTATCGTAGACCGGCTTGTCAAGAGCCCAATGCCCAGCCGGACAAGTTGAGTTTCCATCGCGAACTGCAAATGCTGGGACTGAACCAAGGAGGCCAAGTGCCGCGGTGACAGCCAGAACAAATTTTTTCATGGTAAGAACCTTCCATCTAGAAGTAACAAACTTAATAATGAAACAGTTAATATTTTACATTTTACACATACACAATGTGGGTTATTGTCGCTTTTGGCACTTTTATTGACTATCACCCGTTGTCATGTGGCCTGGCGAGGGTTGATTGTCGCGGAGGTCGCTCTAAATTGAGGGGGAAATCGCCACTAAGAGCACATTTAAAGATTGGAACTCAAATGGATAGCTATCCAAGATGCTGCGGCACAAGCCCAGCATACCCAGGATTCAGGCGTGAGGTCATCTCAAGCCTAGCTTGAACAGAAAAAGTCACTGCTCACCAAACTTCACGGAATTGCCTTTGCTGTTGGCACGTCACTTTGGACATCGTCAAACAAAATTCTTAATGCTAATGAACTGTGATGGCACTCTCAACTGCATATTTTAAAAAGCTGCGAGCATAAATTAAATCTACTCCTGAAAATAATTGAACAAACTGCTCGTTTCTATATAGTTCCAGACAAATAGTTGAGCAACAGCCTACGAACTGCAAACCTATCGCACGACGTATCGCACGGTTTTCAATTCCGATGCCGCTCAAAAGATCAAGTTCGACTGCCGAATCTAGATCCACACTTTTGCCCCAACTGGTTCAAGCCCCGCGCCTGGCTTCAAATTTTCACGTGCAAAATCGCAGCGCCGAATGCAAAATTGACCAAAGTGCTGGAAAAATTGTAATTTACAATTTTTGATCAATCACACGAACTATTACACGTTTCGTAATTATCTTTATAAGTCCATGATTTATATGGTTTTTTGACGAGCCTGGCTTTCTGTTAATC
>Ga0214919_10010006_pt1 | contig 12106 bp, 10 predicted proteins | sample LL1503_MetaG_FD_177994 | JGI IMG/M metagenome (GOLD analysis project Ga0214919, IMG submission 177994) | Freshwater microbial communities from Lake Lanier, Atlanta, Georgia, United States - LL-1503 | ecosystem: Environmental > Aquatic > Freshwater > Lake | place: USA: Georgia | collected...
CGCTTGAGTCGCTGACGTGCGATCAATCGCGATGGGATCAGAATCGCTGTTGCGCCGATCAACAAGAACGCCACATCGCCCCACCAGACGCTCGCGACAGGCCACGGAAGTTCGACTGCCCCGGATCGGTGGAGTGCGATTGATCCAAGCGTTCCTGCCACGGCCGCGATTACGAGCCCGATGGCAACATCCACCGAGCCGATCAAAGTTCCAATGAGTGTGGCGGTCGACATGCGCCGAAATGAACGAAGCGAAATCGCCAATACGGTGATTGATGCGAGCACCAATAAAACACTGAGCCACGATGACCAGCGTGCCGTGAAGAATCCAAAGACATCAAACCAGACTGCGGCGCGATCGATTTGCGTCGTTGTGGTTGGCGTCCATTCAGCAAATTCTCGTGCGCTCGGCATCGGGGATTGGCCGCTCGACAATGCGCGAACTAATGCAAGCGCACTCGTTCCCATTTGATTCACCGTACGTGAATCGACATTGTCGATCGTGTCTCGCGCCGTGTGATAGTTGCGTGGCGAGCCGATAAATGCAAGATTGAACCCAGGCCTACCACCTCGCAGATAGACAGAGAAATCCGTGCCGTTGGGCATTCTCTCGTACGCCTCTGCGGCCAAGCTCGTGGCGTGCGTGGAAAGATTCAGCGACGCCAGCATCTCGGCGTGAGCGGAGCCGTTGCTGCCAGTTTCAAAGATATAGACAGGACCGTCACTGCCACGCGCGTCGAGATTGACCGCGGCGCCGACAAGCGGCCAGTTCGCATTTTCTATTGCGAACGCACGCGCGCCATGGAGTCCTGTTTCTTCGCCGTCCGTGAAGAGCACGAGCACATCATTTGATGCAGGCGAAGCGATGAGTGCGCGAATGATTTCCAAGGCACACGCGACTCCAACGCCATTGTCGCCAGCCCCTGGACCCGCCGGGACCGAGTCGTAATGCGCGCTGAGCATCACGAAAGGGGGCTGATGTTTATTCGATGCGCCTGGAATTCGCACCAAGATGTTCGTCATCTCAACAGCCGTTCGGTTCCAGCCTCGCGCGAAGAATTTTTGTTCGGTGAACGATGCCCCCAGTTCTGTCAGTCGATCCCGCAGTCGTTGATGCGCGGCATCATGTCCCGGTGATGCGACCCCACGCGGAGTGCCGTCAGCGACGAAATGCGTCAACTCGGCGACTGCTCGTTCGCCTGCAAATGCTTGCGCATCGGAATTTGTCGAAGGAAATCGCGCAGGGAAATGGCGAAGCGCAGCCAGAACAATCACCCCGACAAGGCATATTCCCACTGTGATTCGCGCGCGCCGCCGTGTCGCACGCGCGTCGATCATGCTCGTGCCGATACGCCGTGGTCAATCCCAGTCAGTTGAGTATGACGCTGTAGATACTTCAGCACAGTTGTCATGAACGCCGCATGGGACCATGTCAGCGGGCTGACTGAAAGGTGCGCGCCAGAATAGGGGTCGAACTGTTCGGCAAGAACTCCCGATGGGGCCGCGCGATCGCACGTCCACTGCAGAAGATGTTGCGCCTCAGCAAGTTCCTCTTCACTATGCGCACGCTCGATCAGCCAATGCGCATACCACAGCGTTGAAATGATCCAAGGGTTTCCAGGAACGCGCCCAGTATCGAATCGTTCTACTTGGTGATACGAATCCCTTTCGTACCGCGCCATTCCGCCGACATCGGTGTGAACCCAAAGTCGCTCTCGCAGCATCCGCATGTGCGCAATGACGCGAATATCGTTCGCGTCGAGGGCGTCGAACGCAAAGAGTCCGCATGCGCTTGCATCAGCGGTGAAATCGAGTTCGTATCCGCCATCGGCGAGCGGTGTTGCCATCCGCGCAAACATGTTGCGTTCAGGACTCCACATGTATCGGAGCATTGCCGCCTTCATGCGTTCTGCTCCCTGTTCGAACTCCGTTGCGCGATCTTCTGCTCCAACTTCGTGGGCAAATGCGGCGGCGGATTTCAGTGCGCCAATCGTTGCGGCGACAGTAAAAAGATGGATTCCACGGCGCTCTTCCCATAAATCCCAAGACGGGATCGGCAGCCCATTGATGTCGCGGTATCGAAGCATCCAACTCGCAGGATCAACAATCAGCGGGTTGTAAAGATCCCGAATGAATTCGACATCGCGGAATGTGCAGAAGTGCCGGCGAAGTGCCCACACAACAAGCGCAGTCTCATCTTGCTGGATCGGAAGAATTCGCTTTCCGTCGAGCGTCCACGGATGCCAGCTCGATGCCAGCGTTCCGGTCGGATTATATTTATGCAGGAAGTAACCACTGCGCTCAATCACTCGCTGCGCAAATCGGAAAAACGCTTGTGAAAGTTCGCTCTGGCCAGCCAGGACCAATGCATAGGAGACCAGGGCGCCATCACGTGGCCACATGTATGAATAGGTGTCGCCAGCGAATCGCGTGATGTCATAATCGTTGGCAGCAATGATCGCACCGTCGTGATCGATCTGAGTGCGCACGATCAACTCGCTTCGGATGAAGAGATCTCGCACTGACTTTGAGAGCGGCGAAAAATCAAGCCCTTCCTTCGTCGCCCATAAGCGCCAATATGCCTCGGTTCGAAGCATCATTCGCTGCGGAGTTTTCGTGCGAACCTTGTCGTCGAGGGCTTTCACCGCACCATAATCTTTGCCAGCACATATCCAGTACGTCACAGTCGACGAACTGCCTGGCGTGAGCATCAGGGAGAATGCGACGGTCGAATCAACTGAGCCCTGCGCAATCGTGTTGCGCGAGAGGAGACCATCTTCGGCATCGCGCCAAGTTCCTTCGGCATCGCGGATGCGCTTCTGGCCGGTGGCCCATGTGTCGACACCGTATGAGCGCGCTCCACAACCATTGAATAGAAAATAAGTGTCGTCTTTGTAATGAACGAGTCCGCCAGTTTGAGGGTCGTAATTCACTGTATCGCCGATGGCGCTTTCGCCGATCGAGAGATCTTGATGAAAGAAGAGCCTGATGTCGCGCGCACGATTATGCAGATCGGTGACGGTGACGGAACGGAAATACACCGGACTCCAATAGTCAACTGCATCGCGGCAAACTAATTCGATGCCCAGCCGATCGTTACGAAGTCGCACGTCGGTGATGAGCGAGTCTTGAACATAATTCAGGTCGCGTGACCAACTCGGCGCTTCGATCCATGCGAATTGTCCGTCGGCCCAAACTCCGAATCGCTGGAGATGCCCGCACGTGTGGTTGGGCATGCCGACGTGGGGCCAGTACAAATCTCGGACGCGATAAAGATCGTCGAATGCGACGAGCATTTCACCATTTCCGACGGGAAGGTTGCGCGGCATGGGCTCGCGATTCAGTCTTTGAATCGGCCAAAAACAAGCGAAGTGTTGTGACCGCCGAATCCGAACGAGTTGTTGAGCGCAAACTGGATCGGCCGCTCTTGCGCAGTATGCGCAACGAAGTCCAAATCAAATCCTTCGTCGGGAGAATCGAGATTGATCGTTGGTGGAAGAATGCCGTTCTTGAGCGCCAGGATTGTCGCAATGCTTTCGATTCCGCCGGCAGCTCCAAGCGCATGGCCAGTAACCGATTTCGTGGAACTCATTGCGAGCTTCTTCGCGTGATCTCCAAAGAGTTCCTTGACTGCGGAGACTTCAGCAGCGTCGCCAAGTGGCGTGCTTGTTCCGTGTGCATTGATGTATCCAACTTGATCGAGGGAAACTTCCGCATCCTTCAGCGCATTCATCATCGCGCGGTGAGCGCCAGATCCCTTTGCTTCGGGAGCTGCGATATGAAACGCATCTCCAGATGATCCAAATCCAAGAATCTCCGCATAGATATGTGCGCCGCGCTTCTTTGCGTGTTCGTATTCCTCTAAGACAAGGACTGCGGCACCTTCTGAGAGGACGAATCCATCTCGATCTTTGTCGAATGGACGAGACGCCAAGGTTGGCTCATTGTTGCGGGTCGAAAGCGCTTTCATGGCTGCGAACGAACCGATGCACAGCGGAGTCACAGCAGCTTCGGCTCCGCCTGAAAGCATGATTTCCGCGTCGCCGCGCTGAATCAGATGAAATGCGGCACCGATGGCATGCGATCCAGTCGCGCACGCTGTCGCGGTCGCGATATTCGCTCCACGCAAATTGAACCGAATCGAAACTTGGCCAGCGCCAGCATTCACCATCAATCTTGGAACCGTGAACGGTCCGATTTTTTTATGCCCACCCGAGATAAGGCTTTTGACCCCAGTTTCAATTGTTCCAATTCCACCGATTCCAGATCCGATTGCGACGCCATGTCGATATGGGTCGCCTGATTGGAAATCGAATCCCGAGTCGCCAGCTGCTTCGATCGCTGCGGCAAGTGCAAGCAGAGCAAAGCGGTCGAAGCGGCGTTGCTCTCGAGCATCCAGAATCGTGTTGGGATCGAATCCGTGCACTTCACCTGCGAATCGAACGCCCCAGTCTTCGTTCGCATCAAAGTGTGTGATCGAAGCGATACCCGATCGGCCGTTGACCATTCCATCCCATGTTTGGGCGACAGAACTCCCAACCGGGGTGAGGGCACCCAAGCCTGTTACAACCACTCTTCGCAGCGTTATTGTCCGCAATGCCTTTGATCAACCTGCAGAATCAGTTTGCGGACTTCGCAGCATCGCCCTTGGGGCCAGCGCCGAAGTTCGCCTTGATGTAATCGATCGCGGAGCCCACGGTTTGGATCTTGTCGCCTTGATCGTCTGGAATCGATGTCCCGAATTGGTCTTCAAATTCCATGACGAGTTCGACGATGTCGAGACTGTCGGCGTTGAGATCATTCGTGAAACTCGTTTCTCGCTTGATTTCTGCCTTGTTGACACCCATTTGTTCGGCGACGATGGCGATGACCTTCTCTTGAATCTCTGCTTCTGTCACGGGTTGGCTCCTATATGGACAAATGATCGAAATGACTTAAATCGGACGGGACAAACTTATCGGCAAATGCCGATGATTCAGATTATAACGGCAGTTGACGATAATGGGCGGAGGTCGCTCAATCAATGAATGGGGTCAAGAATCAGGTCCGGAATTGGATCAATTTTGGGAGGTTATGATCCCTCCCCCAAGAAGGAGTATGTCATCGAAAAGAGAGTAGCAATCGTTACTGGAGCGAGTCGAGGAATTGGTAGAGCGATCGCAATGAGGTTGGCGGCCGATGGCCGACATCTTGTCGGTATTGCTCGAAACACTGATCAGCTCGAGGCGCTCCGCGTGGAAATCGCGGCGGCTGGCGGATCCTGCGAAATGCATTCGTGCGATGTCGGCGATGGGCTGGCACTTGCGGCAGCGATCGAAGAGGTTGCCGAACGTCTTGGAAGATTGGACATCATCGTCAACAACGCGGGAATCACGCGCGATGGACTGATCTTGCGGATGAGCGACGAAGATTTTGACGACGTTATTCGAGTGAATCTGCGATCCGCATTCGTCGCATGCCGAACCGCAGCTCGTCCGATGATGCGCGGTCGATTTGGACGAATCATCAATCTCGGATCCGTGGCGGGAATTATGGGAAATCCAGGCCAAGCGAATTACGCCGCTGCGAAAGCGGGTTTGATCGGACTTACGAAATCTATCGCAAAGGAATTGGGCGGCAAGGGGATTACTGCAAACGTGATCGCTCCCGGTTTTATCGATACCGATATGACGAGTTCCCTTCCCGCAGCACTGCGCGAGGCTGTCCTTCCAGCGATTCCACTGAAGCGATTTGGTGTTGCCAATGACGTCGCAGCTGCAGCGGCATACCTCAGTTCAGATGAGGCGGGTTACATCACTGGACACGTTCTGTCCGTTGATGGCGGATTGGCGATGTAACCAGTCTGTTCGTTTCAAGCGTTCGAAACAGAAGTCATTTGAGCGGCGCGTGCGGTTTCTTCCGCAGTGCTCCACCACCAGCGCCGCCACCTGGAGGTGTTGGCGTGTCGCCTTCGCCACCGCCGCCCGCCGCAGCATCAGCACCTTCGGCGAGCTGCACATCGCTTTGAGGAATCTCAACTTCTTCGTCAGGCAAGTTTGAATATTTTTCAAAGAGGCCGTTGATGTACGTCTTCCAAGCACCGACCGAATCTTCGCCAGAAAGATGTGACATGATGTCTGGAGTGCCTGGAAATGCAGTGAAAACAGCTTCGTCGCCAGTCATCGCAGCATCCCACAGCATCGGTTGCTCGGTTGCACCTGCAGCGATCAGACCGAATGTTGCGAAGCCTTCATTTTCATCTTTGCATTGAACTTCGATGGCAGTAATGGTTGAGGTGGTCGACTTCCATCCACCATTACTGACGAGACCTGCGAGCACTTTTCGGTCGAGGTCAGCCATATGTCCGCCTGCGTATTGGTCATCGCCCTTGGCGAATGCATTCCAGAACTGCAGGACTGCGATTCGTTTTTCGTTCGTGTTTGGAGCAGCTTTTTCGGGCAAGTTGACTCGTTCGTCAATCTTGTATTCGGTCATCAATTCCGCAATCGACTTGATCGTCGGTTCTGGCGGCGGAGGTGGGGGCGGAGGCGCAACGCGGACGATGGGCGCTGGAGGCGCTTCTTCTTCGCCGCATGCGGTCAGCCCAGCGAACGCAGCGATGCCGATGAAGGCGACTGCGACGAATGAGTTAGGGGCGCTGGGCTTCACTGTGTACTGGTTTGTCTGCTGGTTTGTCATGGCTTGTTATCTCGCAACTCTTGTCAATTCGACGCATCAGTCCTTTGAGCACACTGCCCGGCGCTAATTCATGTAGCGCTGGACGATCGGCTCCAACGGGAAGTCCCGCAACGAGTGCCGACATGCTCTGGCTCCATCTTACGGGGCAAACAATCTGATCGACAAGGAGTTTTTTCAGCAAGTCGGAATTGTTCATGTCATGAGGCAGTGCGGTGACATTGCTCCAAACTTGATGCGTCAGTGGTCTAAATTCGACCGTTTCAAGCGCTTTTTGCATCGCTTCTGCTGCTGGAGCCATTAACGGGGAATGAAACGCACCTGCGACTTGAAGGCGAGTTGCACGGCATCCAACGGTCGCCGCGAATTCCAACGCTCGGTCGCATGCAGACGCATGTCCCGAAAGAACGATCTGGCCAGGAGCATTGAAATTAGCGCAGACTAATACATCGCCTTTGGCCGCACCGTCACAAACTGCTTGCGCTTGGCTTTCGTCAGCGCCGATGAGCGCCACCATTCCGCCCTGACTTGCCTGTGCAGCGGACTGCATCATTCGTCCGCGAGTCGCAACGAGTCGCAATCCATCTTCAAACGAGAACGCTCCAGCCAAATGGAGTGCGGTGTATTCGCCCAAGGAAAGTCCCGCGCATGCTGAAATCACAGAAGGATTTTCTTGATCCTGCATCGCATGAAAACTTGCGATGGCGCAGGTGTACAGCGCTGGCTGACTGACATCGGTTCGGTTGAGTGTTTCTGTTGGGCCATCGAATGAAAGCTTCGAGAGCGTTCCGCCCAGCGATGTCAGGTCGATCGTCGCGTCCGCGCGCGAGAAAATCGCAGCAGCGGCGGCACTGGAATCGTTCCAGCCACGACCCATTCCGACCAATTGCGCACCTTGACCAGGACAAAGAACCACGATTGCATTCGCCATGACGATGTACTCCAAAGAGGCTTCAGAAATAGATCAAATACGCCAAACGCCGCTGGCCCACGTGAGTCCGCCACCAAAGGCAACCATCACGAATGGTCGTTCCTTTTCGATCTTTCCAGCTCTCCAGAGTTGGTCGAGGCAGAGCCCGACGCTTCCTGCGGAACTGTTTCCGAATCGATCAATATTGATGTAGACCTTCTCGTGCGGCAATCCCAATTTCTCTCTCGCCGCTTCGATGATTCGTACGTTTGATTGATGGCAGACGACTTGGCCGACGCTCTCTGCGGTCAAGTTGGTCTTGGACATTGCGTCTTCGATCACTTCGCGAAATTTAGTCACGGCAAATCGAAAGACTTCCTTGCCATTCATTCGGAGGCTGCCCAATCGAATCGGATTGTCCGCATCGCTTTCTGGCACTTCCTGCGGTCGACGAGGCAGATAGAGCGAATGCCAACCGCGACCATCAGAGCCCATCGTTTGATACAAGCAGCCAATGCGCGGATCGGGATCACGAGTCAAGACTGCGGCTCCCGCAGAATCGCCGAAGAGAATCGATACGGTGCGGTCTTGATAGTCGACAATCGAACTCATCGCTTCGGCTCCAACAACGCCGATGCTTCGAAATTGACCTGATTGAATGAGAGCTTGTGCGAGGTTGATGCTGTAGACAAATCCGCAGCATGCAGCCGAAAGGTCGAATGCCGCAGCGGGAACAGCGCCAAGAGCTGCGCCAACGCGCGCTGCGACTGAAGGGCATGTCATTTCTGCGGTGACCGTTCCAACGATGATCAGATCGAGATCAGATCCTTTCATTTCGGCAGCGTCGAGCGCATTCTTAAGCGCATCTCTCGCCATCGTGAAAGTTCCCTCGGTCATTGGATCGCAGATGCGTCGTTCACGAATTCCAGTTCGCTGAAAAATCCACTCATCGGTGGTGTCCATCATCTTGGACAAATCGTCGTTTGTTAGAACACGACTTGGAACGCAGGAGCCGGTTCCGCGAATGCGGACGCCGAAGGGCGGAGCGAGATTGTTCATGCGATGAGGTGCGCCGCCGCCGCAAGGCGTTCGACGATTGTTTCGTTGACGCCAAGTTCAACAAAGTTGTGTGCGCGACGAATTGCGTTGGTGATTGTTCTTGCGACGCTTGATCCGTGGGAGATAAGGCAGACGCCGTTGACTCCAAGAAGGGGAGCGCCGCCGTATTCGTGATAGTCGTATTTTGCGTAGAGGCTTTTGACGACGGGTTCGAGTCGTGAAGCAAGTGTTGGATCGATCGCGAAGACTTCCTTGGCAAGCGCCTTGAAAATTCCAGACGAGAGTCCTTCTGCCAATTTCAGCATGACGTTTCCGACGATTCCGTCGGTGATGACGACATCGGCGTCGCCGTTAAAAACGCCTCTCCCTTCGACGAATCCAGTAAAATTCAGTCCTTCTGTGGCGCGCAAGAGGTCGCGCGCATCGCGCATTTCCTGCGTTCCTTTTTGTTCTTCACCGCCGACATTCATCAATGCGACACGTGGGTTGGCAATCCCAAGCACTCGCTGTGCGTAGATGTCACCCATCACGCCATACTGCGCCAGATGACTCGCCTTTGGTTCGATATTCGCGCCGACATCGATCAGCACGATTGGTCCAGCAAATGTCGGTACGGTGACCGCAATGCCAGGACGGATGACACCTTCAAGACGGCGCATATGAAGTTGAGCGGCGGCAACGCACGCACCAGTATTTCCCGCAGAAATGATTGCGTCGAGTCGATTAGGAAACTTCGGTGAAGCCATTCGGCCCATGATCACGAGCGACGAATCCTTCTTAGCGCGCACAGCGTCCACGGGCGGCTCATCCATTCCGATGACTTCCGTGGTTCCAACAACTTCGATTTGTGAGGATTTGATTCCGCGTTCAGCGATCGCTTCGTGAATGAGGGCAGCATCGCCAATAAGAACGAGTTGATCCCCAGGCGACAAGTTCGCAATTGCTGCGAAGCAACCCTTCAATATCTCATCGGGGGCGTTATCGCCACCCATGACATCGATCCCAATGCGCATCAGTTTCTATCAGGCGTTGGCCTGGAAACCCTTGAGTTGCAGCCCAGGTCGCACATAGCCGCATGAAGAGCAGGCATGATGTGGTCGCTTGGTCGCACCGCAGTTTGGGCAGGTGACGGTATGGGCGGCTCGGAGAGCTTGATGGTTTCGGCGCCGGCGCGTTCGGCCAGGCGATGTTTTCATTACGGGATTCATGTGATTTAGACCTCTTGGACCCCGGTATGGGGCGGAGGATCAGTCTAGCCTGCCGTACCAATCTGTCAAGGAATGTTCCAAGTGGGGTTGCCGTGTGGACAGATCCTCGGTACATTTCCCAACCCGCCAAAGAGCGAACATTATGCCGACAATCAACCAGCTCGTCCGAAAACCCCGCCGCAACCCAGCCACCAAGAGCAAGGTGAACGATCTTGCCGCATGCCCGCAGCGACGCGGCGTTTGCCTTCAGGTGAAGACTGTCACTCCAAAGAAGCCGAATTCAGCGCTCCGCAAGGTCGCTCGAGTTCGACTCTCCAATGGTCGTGAAATCACCGCATATATCGGTGGCGAAGGTCATAATCTTCAAGAGCATTCGATCGTGCTCGTGCGCGGAGGCCGTGTGCGAGATCTTCCCGGTGTGCGATATCACGTTGTGCGTGGAACGCTCGATTGCCTGGGAGTCGACGGTCGTAAGAAGGGTCGCTCGCTGTACGGCGTGAAGCGCAAGGCAGTAGCCACTAAAAAGAAGTAAGTCAGCTAAGAAGTCAGACATGAATCACAGGGCGCCGGCCCCTTAATCCGGATGCGAGACGGACGTTCCGCTCGTAAGGCAGTAATCGCGGCACATTTCTCCGGAGATGTCCAACCTCCCGTGCCGCGGTGAACACATACACGCTATTCGCGTGAAAGCCCCGAAGGAGTCAGTTATGCCAAAGCAATTCACAGCAAGCGAATCCCAACTCAAGCCTGATCCTCGATATCAGGATCTCGTCGTCGCCAAGTTCATCAACTGTCTTATGTACGGTGGCAAGAAAGCCACTGCACAACGAGTCGTTTATGAGGCATTCGAGATGGTGCAGAACCGCCTCGATAAGGAAAAGTCGGATGCGCTTCCAAAGACTGCGATCGAACTCTTCCATCGTGCGATCGACAATGTTCGACCAGCGGTCGAAGTCCGATCGAAACGCGTCGGTGGAGCGAATTATCAAGTGCCGATGCAGCTGAACCGCCGCCGTGCACAGAGCCTGACCTTCCGCTGGATTCTCGAAGCTATTCGCTCGGAAAAGGGCAAGCCAATTGCTCTTCGCTTGGCGAAAGAGTTGTTCGATGCAGCCAAGAACGAAGGCAAAGCGGTCACCACGCGTGAAAACACGCACCGTATGGCCGATGCGAACAAGGCGTTCGCTCACTTCGCTTGGTAAGCCACGGCTGTGGACGCGCCGAGTCAATTCGGACGTTTTCACCGTCAGATCATCCTGCCTGGATTTTCTATTGAAGCGCAACAGCGTCTTTTGGATTCTCACGCACTTGTTGTGGGATGCGGAGCGCTGGGATGTGCATCGGTCGATCTGCTTGTGCGGGCTGGCGTTGGTCGGCTGACAATCATTGATCGCGATGTTGTCGAGCAGACAAATCTTCAGCGGCAATCGCTTTTTACTGATGATGATGCGCGGCGAGGGATTCCAAAGGCAGAGGCTGCAGCGCGGCGAGTACGAGAGATTGATCCAACGATTTCTGTTCACGGCTGGGTTGATGATTTCCGTGCGGAGAACGCGCTGTCGTATGCCGATGGCGCCAACATCATCATCGATGGTTTAGATAATTTCGAGACGCGATATTTGCTGAACGATTTGGCCCTTCGCAGGTCAATCCCATACGTTTATTGCGGTGCCGTTGGATATGAAGGAATGACTTTCCCAGTGTTGCCGAGCGTTGGCCCATGCCTTCGATGCCTCTTTCCAGAACCGCCGAGTCCAGGAGTGGCGCCGACATGTGATCGTGCCGGAGTCTTCGGTCCAGCAGTCGCAGTCGCAGCAGGATTCGCGGTTAGTGTTGCTCTGCGGTATCTCGCAGGCATATTCGAAGCACACGATTGCGACCTTGTCAGCTTTGATCTTGCGACGGGTCGCCTGCGCCGAACGAAACTTGGTTCATCGGCGCGCGAAAAAAATTGCATCGCGTGCGTGCAAGAGCGACTGGATTTCCTTGATGGCACGCGCTCTTCGCAAGCGACGACTCTCTGTGGGCGCAATGCAGTTCAAATTTTGCCAGCATCATCAGGCGCGATTGATTTGATTGGACTTGCGCAGCGACTTTCGCAGCATGGCGCATTTACTGTTGAAAGTGGTCGAATGCGCGGTGAATTGCGCAGTGAACGCACATCGACTGGCGCTTCGTACGAGTTGACGGTCTTTGTTGATGGACGAGCGATTGTGCGCGGTTCGTCGGAACCGAGCGATGCACGAAGGATCTAT
>Ga0214919_10010007_pt1 | contig 12105 bp, 20 predicted proteins | sample LL1503_MetaG_FD_177994 | JGI IMG/M metagenome (GOLD analysis project Ga0214919, IMG submission 177994) | Freshwater microbial communities from Lake Lanier, Atlanta, Georgia, United States - LL-1503 | ecosystem: Environmental > Aquatic > Freshwater > Lake | place: USA: Georgia | collected...
TGTTAATCTTCTCTTCTTCTAATCTTTAAACTTTTTTATTTTTTAGCGAAGGTAATTGATACTTCTGTATAAGGTGTTTCTATATCATTCTCTTCTTCTGTGAAATCTAATATAATCATACCACCAATAGGTTCATTTGGAATGAACCAACCTAATGATTTAACCAGTGGAATAAAATTATCTTGTAGTGTTTCAATTATTTCATCGATGTTATCAAATAATCTAATATCAATAAAAGCATTTCTAGCTTGCCCAATTATATACTGATTGACTTTACCATCATCAGGATCATCATAATCCGCAAATTGAGATGGTATTAAACTCGATGTTTTTATGGTCATATCTTTTATGTTATAAGTAACTGCGAAGTCTTGAAATATCTCATGTAAATCATCCATATCTTCTTGGTTAAATTTACTCTTTGGAAATATAGGTCCTCCATATGCTTCAAATGTTTTTAAATGTTTCATATTAATATATATAAAAATTAATATATAAGAAAACACTTTGACACCAAATGAAGAAATTTTCAAAAATAAATGAGACTAAATATTTTACACCAGACCCATCTATCCTAAAAAAATATGCAGCTTTTGTAATACCACTTTATATAACTGGTAAGGTTAAATGTGATGAAGTTTTACTAGATGAATATTTAGAACTTTATAAGAAAAGTGTTAAGATGAAAAGTATGAATATGATTTGTGATCTGGAAATTATGGCAGTTAAATTAGTGTTGCAGGAAAATCCAATGACTGCTGGTGGATATGAACAATTTAAAAAAGAAATTGAAAATAAATGTCCCAGACTTGAAAAGTTTTTAAAGACATATATTAATGATCCAAAGACTTATATTATATAATAGGTAAATAAACGGTATTCACAAATACCATTCTTTCATTAGAATTATAGATCAGTTGCTTATGTGTGACATAATTAAGTGATAACATAAAGTTATTATAATTCACTGCCCTACTATCTATCTCTAAAACTATTATAGGTTTATCTCGTTCTATTATCTCCTTTGCACCCATCAATGCTTCAAATTCATACCCTTCAAGGTCTAAATGTATTAGAGATATTTTACAATCGTTAGGAATTATAGAATCTAGTTTAACCATTTCAACCTCATAACCTACATCACCTATCTCACTTCTTGGTCCCATTTCTAAACCATTTTCATCTATATGTTTCAATATACATTCACCATCATAATCACCTATTGCGTATGGGAATATATTAACATTGTCTAATTTATTTAGTGATATTGTATCTAATGAAGATTCATACATTAACCTATTAGGTTCAAAGGCCCATACTTTGTCACAATTTTTTAAAGCCGGTAAAAAATCACCAAAACCTGATCCTGCGTGAATTATATTTCCACCTATTGATCTGATGTAATCAATTGTTGTATCTTCATGCACATTACCATCTAATATAGTTTGAGCAGTATATGTGTATGCGATTTCTTTTGGTATTGAATAAACACCATATTTGTTTTTACCCTGTAACATATTTGAATTTTATATCAACTCAGGCAGAATAAGTTTTAGAGGTTTATCTTTAAGGATAGATTTGATTCCACAATTTAGCGCACCCTCATAATCAGCTCTGACACTATCACCTATCATTAGTAATTGACCAGGTTGAAGACCACTCCTCTCAATAACTATTTTATAGATATTTGGATCTGGCTTAGAATATCCAACATCACAAGAAAATATAGGATCTTTGATCCATCTATCTAAACCCAGATTATAAAAACATTCTTTATAGGGTGTTGCAATATTTGATATTAAATATAAGTCATATCTTTTTGATAATTCATTTAATACAAACTCTGTATCGTCAAATAAATGTGTGCTTTCATTCTCTTCTTTAATATCGTATTCATATTGTTTGGTGTAAACATTTGAACCTGGTCTTATTGCTTCTTTTAGTTCTTCAAATGAATTAAAATTTTCAGACATTACTTTGTCCCGCCAAAAGGTCATTTCTTCTTTAGTAAGACCTAATGATTTAAATAGATTTAAATATGGTTTTGCTTTATAATCAGTATATAATAAAGTATTATACAAATCGAATATTATTGATTTTGTTTTCATGAGTTATATATTTAATATATAATTTTATAAATTTAGTAAATAAGATGAGTGAAATATTTTTTAATAAAGTAGGATTTGAAATTACATATCAGGAATTAGATGATATCTTGATTTACATAACTGATGAATTTCCAGAATTAATTTATGATATTGAAAACTCATATCAATCATCTTTAATCACTCCTGATTATAATTCTTTTATAATAACATTTTCACATTATGGTGAGTCAATGTTAGATTTGCCAGTATTACACTATCTTGAGCCAAAAATATTTAGTCTTATAGGATATGTTAATTCACAATTAGGAGCTTATGGTTTATATGTTTCGGATTCAGATTTCGGACAATCAGATGCTTATTATGAATTAGTTATATCAAAAATAGGACATAAACCTAAACCACTATCAAAATCTATTCGAGATAGAGGAGATATTTCAGAGGATGTATCTGCAAATGCATCAACTGCTGGTTCGGGTCCAGTTTCAAATGCTGGAGTTTCATCAACATCTGTATCAGATAGTACACCAGGTAGTGGTGACACTACCAATACCTTAAAGACTAAAGGTCAAAAGATGGGAAGTCCAAGTCAAGTTAGTGATCTAAGATTTTTAAAGGGTGTTAAGATTAAAAGAGTTAAAGATATCTAATTTTTCTAAACTGATCTTTGTTCATTGGTTCTAAAATAATGTACGAGTTTCTTAGCGGTTGAGTAATTGGTTGCAATTGGTGTATCTGTTACGTTACAGATTCGAAGTAACATCTGAACATCAACTTCGTGTGGGTGTGATGATAGTGGATCAATAAAGAATATTACACAATCAATTTTATTTTCCACGATAAGTGAAGCGATTTGAGCATCACCACCAAGTGGTCCAGATTTTAGTTTATTAACTTCACAACCAGCTGACTCAATATGTTTACCAGTTGTTCCTGTTGCATAGATATTTACATTCTTAAAAAAATCTAATCTCTTCATAATGAATGCTACTATATCAGCTTTCTTTTCATCGTGAGCGATTACAGCGAAGTTTAGTTTGTTATTCATATTACAAATATACGAAAAATATATTAAAGACTCAAAACTTCATAAACTGTCACATCAACTAATTTCTTATCTAGTGTGTGTTTTTTAGATAATTTTTTTATTTTTTTAAATTTTAAATACCTAAAAATACCAGTAATAAGTAAGAATAAAAATACAGATACCCAGACTATGACATTTAGCCAAATTGAAAAGTTTGTAAATGATTTATCAGATACATCAACCAAACCAATGATAAAGGCGACTAGTACTACCCATTTATAAAACCCTAAACGACTTATTAATTTTGATATCTTATTATTTGTATTTAAGATAAAAGAATGTTTGATTTCTCGGAAAAGCTCAAGTGTCATAATTTGCAATTTTTATTTATATATTTAGAAAAAATGCCAAAATAGTCAAAAAAACAAAAAAATAATTAAATATTTTCATATATTTGTTATATGAAGTGTGTGTGTAAAAAAGATTTTAAAGTTGATTTAAGTCAGATGCAAGCTATTTTCTTTAAAGAGAATTGTGAATATGAATATGGGATCACTCCTCATCAAGAAACTGGAATGCCTATCTATTATTTAGATGTTAGTGAAAGTAATGCAGGTTGGGATTGGTTTCCTTTTAATGAGAAAAAATTCAAAATTAATTTTAAGGATATACAAGAAGTAAGGGAAGAGAAAATTACTCAGATTCTTGGATTGGATATATAAAATAATTTCATATATTTGTGTAATGAAAAACATAGGATACTGCTGCATTCCACTCGGATGTAATCAAGATAAAAAGAAAAAAGACCATATACAAGTTAATCGTAGTATGGTTAGAAAGACCTTTGATGCAAAAGGTTTGCCTTACGTTTCTGAACTTATCATACTTAATCTAAAAGATACTTTAAAAGTATTAGATTGGAATCTAAAAAATAAGATTTATATCTATCGAATGTCCAGTGATTCATTTCCTTGGATGTCAGAGTATAACTTTGAAAGTCTTCCAAATTTTAAATTAATTAGTCAATTACTTAAATCTGTTGGTGATAAAGTTAAGTCAACCCAGATTCGCGTGAGCTACCACCCCGGACCATTCAACGTTTTAGCAAGCGAGACCACTTCTGTTGTTTCTAAAACAATTAGTGAGTTAAATAAACATGCTGAACTTATGGACTTGATGGGTCTTGACCAAACCACATTTTATCCAATTAATATCCATATCAATACAACTAAACCAACAAGAGAAGAAGCTGCAAAACGATTCTGTGAACAGTTTCAGAACTTATCAGAATCTTGTAAGAAAAGATTAACCGTTGAAAATGATGATAGTCCTAATCAATATTCTGTAAAGTTTCTATATGAAAATGTTTATAAAGTAATTGGCATTCCGATTGTGTTTGACCAACACCATTTTAATTATGGTCCAAAAGATCAAACAATGGAAGAAGCTTTAAAACTAGCACACTCAACTTGGAATACAAGATGTCTAACACATATGAGTTCTTCTAAACTTATTGAAGATGTTAAAGGTGTTGCAACTGCTCATGCTGATTATATCTATGAAGAGATTCAAACCTTTGGATTAGACTTTGATATTGAGATTGAAGCAAAGGCAAAAGACTTAGCAGTCCTAAAGTATCGAAAAGATTTTAAACTTATTAAGTCATAAAAAAAGAGAGTCAAATGACTCTCTTTTTTATTTTAGGTTACTTAGTACTTTTTTATAATCAGTTATAATTTTATCGTATAATGGTTCATCTAAAGTCTTCACAAGATTAATCATTTTACCGATTCCGGAATCTTTAGGTAGAAGTTTACCAATTTTTATAAGATCCATTTTGGTCTTAATATCTTTTTCTAATTTAATGAGGTTTCTTTCTATTGACATATTAATCTATTTTCTTCTTAGAAATAATTTTATACTCACAAACATTGAGTATCATTTTTTTACCAATCTGTAAAACTGGAACAGCTTCACGATATGTGTGTATTGTTTCTTCTCCCCCTTTTGTTGTGAATGATATAGTATCTGATTTTTCAGAATTACAATAATTTACTTTAACAACATATTCATTTGATGTAAATTCTTCTCCAAGAAAGAATATCATTATACCTATCCAGGATAATAATATTAAAAGTGCAACTAAAATTAGTTTTTTATTTATAAACATATTGATTATACATTTAAAATATAAAATGTTTAACGAATTTTTTTACTTATTTCTTTTTTTATTTCAGAACACTTCTCATATTCTTCAACCTCTTCATATTCTTGAATCATAGATTTTAATTGTTTTACATTACTCAACTTCAATCTTAACCTATATCTAACTTCATCTAACTCTTCTTTAGAATCACAATTAGAATCAATTATGGTGTTAATAGTAAATCTATCAAATCTACCTGATGTTGTAAATTCTGTCCAATTATTTATATTGTTATCTTTTAAAAATACAATAACATCTTCGACACATGCGTCAATTCTATTTACCATTGGCTTTTCTTTTTTTTTAAATCCAAATATTTCATTGACCTTAAAGTCATAAAACTTTTTTATTTTCATGTTGTATATATTAAAATATTTTGTATATTTGTAAAGTCAAATGGGAGCTGCCAAAAGCCGACTAACCAAATGACTTTATAATCTATAAAACTTATCTCAGATAACCTTCTGTCCCTAACAGAACAGAATAAACTGAGACACCCTCTAGGGAAGGTTGGGGCCAAACAAATCCTGTGGCACCGCAGGTGAGACGATTCATCCGGACATTATGAATTGGTCAATTAACAAAATTATGTCAGAGAGGTAGAGCGTGCGAACTTTTAATCTCAATCCGATAGTTAACCCATTCGCACTGGGTTTCTATCGGATTTATTTTTTAAACCGTATACCAACCGCTATAAGCAATTCTATTAGATGTCACACCAGGATTAACATGTGATACATAGTGCCATTTTCCCTTACCCTCTGGTATATGGAATAGTGTCAAAGTATTAAATGTTGGAACTTCACTTCCCTCAATTACTTTCTGAGCATCATCCATAAAATGTAAAATACCACCCCATTGTGGTTTCCAATCTTTTGTTAATTGTAAAACAAATCCAATCTGACCAAGTGTATCATCATGATGCGGTGATAGAAAACATCCCTGAGAATATTTAGAAGCAAACATCGTGGTGAAATTCTTTATCTCTATTCCCGATACTTTACTCAAAAATGATATAATCTCATCTGATTTTAACCAATTTCTAAAGTGACATTCTGCACAATAACATCCATCCACATGATCTCCCGCTGTTCGATAAAAATGGTAGGTAAAATCACCCCTATTAAATAAACTATCAGATAACTCTTTTTCTTTGAGTATTTCCTCCTTATTTTCATCAAAATCTCTAATATATCTAACATGTCCATTTAATCCAGGACTTGATGAAGCATACCACCAATTATCAGGCATTCCTGAATTAAAAAAATTACATAAACCATCAGCGTAGTCTTTATCTAAAAAATCTCTTATTATAACAGAACCTTTATTAATAAATTCATCTGATAATGAATAAGGATCTATTTCTGAATTAATTAATGACATTAATATTATATTTTAATTTTTTTTAAAAGTTATATATTAATCCGTATATTTGTCACATGACTAAAATACAATTAGATAATCTAATTCATTTCTGTTTTGTCTTTCACCCTTCAATGGATTGTAATTGGGAAATGCAATCTCCTGATTATATCAAAGAAAAGTGGAACAAATACATTGGTATAGATGTAAAACACCATGATCTTGATAGATCGTATTTTACACATAACACTATCAATTGGTTAAAAAGATGGAATGTTTCTAATGAAGATTGGATAGAATTAAAGAGAGTTATCAGATTTATTGTTTCGCTATCTGAAAAACCAATATTAAAAGCTGGTAAGTATAAGCATGTCTGGACAATTTCCGAAATCATTGAAAATTTTGAAAATCAAATTGCACCAGTTAATGAGATAACTCAAATACACTATAATCACATACACGCACTAATAAAAATAGAGATGGAAAAGTGGATAAATGATAATATTAGAGAGTATAATTTAAGTCTATTAATAGATACATAGAGTGTATGAAAAAACTATGCCTTTTTTTAAGTACAGAATTCAATGGTTTTTATACTATAGCCGATCTATCTAATGTGTTTAGAAATAATCCACACCCTTCAATTGATGAAGAAGATGTTGCTAGTTGGGAATATCCTTTAGATAAAGAATTAGAAATTGGTCAACTATTCTATTTTACTAGAGACATATCTCCTGGTAAAATGACTATAAAAGTTGAACCAGTAGATATAAGTAAATATGAATCTTTATTGAAAGGTTATAGACTTTTCGCAAGTGGCGGGAATAGCTTACTATATAGCAATGCTCTAAAAAATAGAGTTCTAAATTTATTAGAAAGGTACTATGATAGTGTTGTTATTAGAGAACTAAGGGATAAAAAACTAAATGAATTATTATAAAATTTATCTTATTAGAGTAACCGTACCCTCTATTAAGAATGGTTTAAATTTTACATCACGATATTTAACTGTGTAGAAATAAATACCATCTGGTGAAAAATTCCTTCCATAAGTTCCATCCCATCCATTATCCATATCGAATGATCTATATACTTGTTCTCCCCATCTATTAAATATTGTAATCTCAAAACTTGATATCATTGATCCTCGAGCTTTAAATATATCATTATAACCATCATTATTTGGAGTGAATGAATTTGGAACATAACAAACTGATAATGGAATTAGTGTTAAACAATGTGTTATAGAATCAGCACAAGTAGGAATACCAGTTGTGTAATTAGCAACTGTGACTAGTTTAACACAATAACTATTAGGAAGGAAATAAGTATGTTCCGGACTTTCCTCTTGACTTGATAGACCATCTCCAAATGACCAAAAGTATAAGTCAGCATCTTGTGATAGATTTTCAAATTTAAAGTCCGGCTTATCAATGGTTGTAATTGTCTCTGGTGTTATTGAAAATTCAGCAGTTGGACTTTTATTTACTATTATCAAGTCTGTTTTTCTTAAACTATCACGACATCCAAGATCGGTTATAGCATCTACAAAAATTGTGAATATACCATCATCACCATAACAATGTTTATCTGATATTCCAATAAATTTATTTCCATCACCAAAGTCCCAAACATATTGATAGTTCGGATTTGAATTATCAATTATAAAATCTATACAAAGAGGATCACAACCAGTTATTACACTAGTAGAAAAACTAGGATCCGGTAAAGGATTTACAACTACTAATTGATTGTCTGTTTCTCCACATCCATTAGCATCAACTATTTGTGCAGTATATACTGTATTTAATTGAGGGGTAACAAAACCTAAATTATTAACAATAGTTGCATCTATATTATTAGACCAAGTAATAGTGTATGGTACAATTGCATTTTGTTGAGTCACATCTAACTGAATCGGTTGACCAATACAAGTTGAATTCACAATTACAGTATTTAATATAATATCATCAGGTTGAAATAAGGTAGCACTATTTGTCAACTGACATCCATTATCATCAGTAATAGTTGCTTGATATATACCTGATGATAAATTAGTTGCTAAATTTCCAACTTGTGCAGGAATACTATTCCAATTTACTACATAGGGACTTGTACCACCATTAACATTTATTGATATTTGACCATCACTTGATCCAAAACAAATTGGATCAGTCGTGGTAAATGTACTAGATAGTGGTAGATTTGGACCTAGAATAGTGATTTGATTGGTTATATACACACAAGAATTGACATCTGTTACCGTTATTTGATAATTACCAACTGGTAAATTTGAAAAAACTCCTGTTATATTATTTAATGTACCAAGTGTGTATGTATATGGTGGAGTTCCACCATTGGCAAATATTAATATTTCACCAGTACTATTTCCGAAACAATCAACATTCTGAACAATTGGTGGGAATATTGAAATTTGCGATGCTTCACCAGTCGCAATATTCTGTTGAATCTGACATCCATTTATATCTTCGATAGTCACAAGATGATTTCCCGCAGGTAATACATCAGAAAAAACTCCATTAGTATTAGTAATAGATCCAATAGAATAGTTATAAGGAGCTGTTCCTCCAATACAAGATAATTCTATATCACCATCAGTTCCACCAAAGCAACTAGCATCATCAACTAATACTATTTGACTAACAATTGGTGCGTTTTCATTTATAGAAACATTGTGAAAATTACTACACCCGTTATCATCTGTTACTGTAACTATATAATTACCTGCTGATAGATTATTAAATTGACCTGTTAGATTACTAACTGCTCCTAATGTGTAAGTGTATGGTGGTAATCCATTTATTGAAGAAACTTGAAAGCTTCCGGTTGACTCTCCATTACAAAGAACATCTTGAAGTTGTGCTGTACTATTTTGAACAGATGAATTTTCATTAACAATAATGTTAATTGTATTACTAACACATCCATCATCATCAGTACACACCACGACATAATTTCCTGCAATTAAGTTTGAGTAGAAGGCATTGCCTCCAAAGATTGCAGGTGATACACCATTAATTGTATAAGAAAAAGGAGCTGATCCATTTACAACCGATACTGCAAAATTTCCATCGTTTGCGCCGTTACAACTAGCATCGGTAACAGATTGTTGTGATATTACTGGTGGTGTTAGACAACCTAATACCGTACTACCTGGAGATAACTGATATTGATATACTCCGTTACATCCTGGATTAATCCAACTTCCGGCATATCCGTCACTTACGGGTGAAACCTGTAAAGATAGTGATGCACCGGGTACCGCTCCAGCCGTAATACTAAAACAAAAAGTCCAAGGGCCTGTACTATTATCTCCCCAATCATCAACACTTTGACCATTACCATTATAATCATAAAAGAATCCAGGTCCGAAATTATTTCCAGCACCTCCAGATGAAGCACCATTACCATTAAATGTTCCTGGAATCCAAACCCACTGACCAGCACCACTATTATCATTTGGATATGTTGTAGGAGTAATTGAACCCGGAACCCATCCCGGTCCGATTGTTATATCAAATCCTTCACACCAATTAGTATTAAATCCAGTGTTCCAATTATTATATGTAATACAATATTGAACCACGGTTCCGGGAGCGTAACCACCGCCAACAGGTTGAGGATTGACCACTGAACTTTGGGCACCCATACAGTCATTTTGTGAGTATGTACTTATCGATATAAGTGATAGTAAAATTAATATTATTTTTTTCATAATTTATATATTGTGAACTTGTTTTTTTATCAACCCATCAGTTTCGGATTTTAAAAATTTCTTAACATAATCCGGATTGTAATATTTAACAATCTCTGTATAGTTATCAGTTGCAAATTGTCTAAACCAACCAGAACATAGTGTTGTACAAATTCTCATAATAGCCCAATCAAAAGCTTTCTTAGAAGATATTATTTGACCACATCCATTTAACATAGGTATTATTTTTCTTTCAAGAGCAATAACATATGCTTCTTCAAGAACACATTTAGCTTTCTTTTCAAAAGTGAATTTTTCCCACATATCCTTTTCACACCAAGCACTTGATTCATTAACTTGCATATCTTCATAGACTGGTCGGTCATAATGAGCCATTACACGGTGAATATCATCATGTATATAAAAGTATTTAACATACCCATCAGATTGTCCAAAGAAATTCATTGTTGATTTTTTCAAAGATGGTGTTTTTAATTCACCAACTCTTTTCTCTGTTTCTTTGAAATTAATCTTTGTGATTCGTTGAAGTTTATCTTCTTTTAGTTTACCTAAAAGGAAATTATAATCTTGAATATGTTTCTCAAACTTAATTGGAAAATGAATATGACTTTTCTTTAAAGATAACAAAACTTCTGGAGAAGCATATCTAAGATCCTTTCCTAAATTACCTTCAAACTTAACATACTCACTAAGTGCCTCAGAAGTATCAGCATTAAGTATCTCAACATTTTTGGTATTGAAAAACTCATTAGGTGTTTGAATATTAAAAAGTGTTGTTATGTTTTCAGTATCTCTAACGTTTTCAGGATTAAGAGCACTAATAAGATATTTGATATCATCTTTTGTTCCGATGATATCAATATCTTTAACTTCTCTTTTTAATTCTGGGAAGTGATAATTTAATGCTTTGGATCCAACTATTAACATAGTTTTAAATTTTAGTAAGAATATGAACTTTCTTCATCATATGGATAGGAAACCAATCCAGTTTCATTGAATGTTTCTCGGTTTTCCGGCATAAGATTTGGATCAATCTTAATATTGAATTCATTTTGATTTAGTTCCTCAATGATTTTTTTAAAATCTTCTCTTTTTATTGTTTCATTTGTGAAATCATCAATTGCATTATCTAGTGCCTGGTAAAGGTCTTCTACTTTTTCAATTTTTTTCATCGTTTAGAATATTATTAAGTTTACTATCTCTGATTTCTTTTGTTGATATGAATCTTGCCACATTAAATGAATAACCTGGTTGTTCTTGTAGATACACCACGGTTTCTCCATATTCATTTTGGCATTTATCAACTATGTACTCTTTCCCTCTTTCGAGGTAGCTGTTACTCGCAATTATACAGGTTACTCTGTCACCTGGTTCATAGATTTTATCTGATGTTATTAGCATTGTTAAATTTTTTTTTTAATACTAACAAATATAATAAAAAATATTATTCAAAAATTTTTTTTATTCTTAAATCTCTTTTTATTATATCGTAGTAGTTTTTATGGACTGATATTTGAAATTTACCATCTCTATCTTTAGATGTTATAAAATATGTATCTCCTATTAGTTCCTCTTGAATTATATCAAGCCTTTCAAAAAAAGACATATCAACACTATAATCAATTCCACTAATTGAAATGTGTATATTATTCAGGTCCATATTTTTTTA
>Ga0214919_10010008_pt1 | contig 12105 bp, 10 predicted proteins | sample LL1503_MetaG_FD_177994 | JGI IMG/M metagenome (GOLD analysis project Ga0214919, IMG submission 177994) | Freshwater microbial communities from Lake Lanier, Atlanta, Georgia, United States - LL-1503 | ecosystem: Environmental > Aquatic > Freshwater > Lake | place: USA: Georgia | collected...
AAACATCTCGGTGTTGACGAAGAAGTTTTTAGCATCGGGAAGGATTTTGTTAAGGGCGGATTTTCGGAATATCTTTAATGCGCAATCACAATCTCTAACGCCAGTCCCTAAAAGAGAATGCACTAAAAAGTTGTAGCCTTTGGATAAAAAGATACGCAACTTCGGGTCTTGTCTGTCAAAGCGATACCCAGCAGCAATATCTGAAGTTTTTATGGCTTCGAGTAAATTGGAAAGATCTTCAAGATAAAATTGGGAGTCAGCATCGGTAAATGCTACGAACTCAAAACGAGCGGACTCGAATCCCGTGCGAAGGGCTGCACCGTATCCTTGATTCTTTTCATGTCTGATGATTTTAGTGTGCGAATAAAGGCTGGCTATTTGCGAGGCCACTTCAAAAGTTGAATCTGAACTTCCATCATCAATAATTAGAATTTCATAATCGGAAAGATTTAGTAAAGATAAAGCTTCTTCTGCTTCAATGATTGCCTGCCCAATGCCTTTTTCTTCCCGGTAGGCAGGGATCACCAATGATAAATTTCCGTATGAAGCCGCTGGCATTTGCACTTCCTTGTGCTTGCATAAAAAGCTGAAAGATTCTCAATCATAAAGATTGGCACAAGTAGTGATAAGCTGTCAAGGCGTCTGCGTTTAGGATTTCTTTACTTCCCACTTGATTCAAAGAATCCTACTATATTCTAAATGAAGCACCCAGATGCCCCACCTTTGCCCGCTTGGATAATGAAGAAGGATGGCAGAATCGTGCCATTCCAAGAAGATCATATCTGCAAAGATTTATATGAAACGGGAGTAAAGTTAGGTAAGCCTGATCCCTTTCTTGCAAGAGAGTTGGCAGATGCCACCTCGTATTTTTTGGCATCGGAAAACCCCGGAGCGACATTAAAACAAGAAGATGTAATTTTTGCGGTAACCAGAACGGTTCGAGAATTTGGGCATCCGGATATAGCTCTGAAATACCCTGAATTTGCCTATAAAGTTGAATTCCGCCAAGGGTCGGTAGAAGTTGAGACCGAATTGTTTCCGGGAAGAAATGTAAAAACACTTCAAGAGTTTAACCGGGATAAAATGCTGAATTCGGTGCTTACCCCTGACTTGGCAGCGGGAATCCAGGAAGGGTGGATCCAAATGGAAGGGATATCCTTCCCCGATGGCCTTCTGGCGGCATCGTGGGTGAAAGAAGATTGGCTGGATATGGTTTTGCAGAGTCCAAAAGAATTCATTTCAGGCATAAAAAATCTCGCAGCAAAACAAATTCATTTTGAGGGCGCAGAGTATTTAGCGTTAGAACAACCCCGTATCGATAAGAAGCTATTAAAAACAGCCTTGAGCGTCATGGATGTGTGTTTAGAAACTACAGGGGGCATGGGGGTTTTACATTTAAACTTCCCGAGCGCCCCCTCATGGTTTCAAGGATTGAATTATAGCCCATTGTTTCAACCCGAAATGCAAAGCAATAAAGAAAAAACTTTATTGCTTACCCGTGCATTTCTGGATGCTTGGATTGAGGCATCGCCTAAGAGGCTTAAAATGCATTGGCATCAGATAGGCGACATCGATGCGAATGTGAAGCCAGTTTTTGATTATTTGTCTCAAAATACCCATAATTGGGCGTTCTCGCGATTGGCGAAGTCTGGGCCTAATTATTTATCTAATAAGTCGGATCGCAATGTCTTGGACAAAATATCTTTGCGTCTGGATAAGCTAGCCAAGGCCTGCATGCGTAAAGGGATCTTGCATAAATTTGGGGGCAGGGTCCCGAGCTTGGTTCGTTTGGGAATAAGTGCCGGGATACAAAAGCGAGCATTCATAAGGAAAATCGAAATCGAGCGCAGGCAAAATGAAGAGATGAAAGTAAATTTAGGCGCGGGTTTCTTGTTAGAAAAGGCCCGATTAATCATCGCCCCAAAAGGTCTTCCCGAACTTTTAGAGAATATCTTCCCGGGAAAATCTTTGGTAGATGATGAAGTAACCTTGTATGTGAAAAATGTTTTAAGTGTTTTAAAAGAAACTGTGCGCTCCGAGGAAATCAAAGGGTTTATCCCAATTTCGATTGATTTATCCCATCTTTTAGAAGTCAAAGAATCGAAAATAAAGGCATTGGTTGAAGCTCAGAGTGGTGGCCCTAAGTTGAATATTCCAAAAGACTTACAAGGTAAATCGAGGTGGCTTAATTCGTTGGTTTCCGACGATGATTTGCTGAGTATTTTTGTAACCAACAAAGAACCCCTTCTTGATGAAAACAAGAAGTCATGGACAAAAGTTCACTCGCTGGAGTGGTAAGAATTGCTCGCTTGACCCTTGTCGCTTGCTCTTGTTGCTATTAAACTAATATCTTGATGAATTTTTTTGACCCGTATGATTGACAGGAGTTTCTATGCCTCACACGCGCAGTGCCAAGAAAAACTTGCGCAAGTCCGAAAAAAGGCGTGCACTTAATCGTGCTGCTCTTCGCGACATTACCTTACTTGTAAAAAATGTAAGGAACGCACCTGAAGGTTCAACTGAAGAATTGCAAAAGCAGTATAACCTTGCAGCTAGCAAAATTGATAAAGCTGGTGCTAAACGAACCATGCATGCTAATAAGGCTTCAAGATTGAAGTCCCAACTCAGCAAAATTCTGAACAAAAAGACCGCTGCAAAGTAGTTTGTTGATTAATAAAATAGGAAGCGCATACCTTTGCTAAAGGCGTGCGCTTTTTTTATATCGCCTTGCGCAATTTTTCTCGATATCGCAGGCGATGAATCTTTGCAGTTTCCGCACCTTCAAGCCTCTTCCAAATAAGCACCGTGAATGCTGGCACTAATATTGGTCTGACTATAAAAGTGTCAAGCAAAACACCAAATGCCAGCGCAAATCCAATCTGAAACAAGGTATTTAATCCTGCAAGCATCAAAGTTGCAAAGGTGCCCGCCATGATTAATCCACACGAGGTGATCGTTCCCCCGGTAAGAGCCAAAGCCTTGCGCGTTCCTTCAACTGCCCCATGAATCTCTTTTTCTTGAATCATTCGTGTGATTAAGAAAATATTGTAATCTTCGCCCACAGCAACAAGGATGATAAACAAGAAGAAGGGCACGCGCCAATCAAGCTCGCCAATAGCTCTACCATCATACCAGTGTGCCATCAAAGCGGTGGCACCAAGGGTGACAAAATAACTGAAAAGAACAGTAACGAGCAGGTATGCCGCAAGCCATGGGCTTCGGACCAGATAAAGCAAAATAAGGAAGATGCCAACGAGAACCATCCAGTTGATTCTAAATCGGTCGGATTCAGTAACTGTGGACATATCCTGTGCAGCAACGGTAAGGCCATAAATTTCAGCATTAATGACTCTGGATCTGCCTGCAGCACTGGGCAGTTGTTCTCTAGCCCAATAACGAAGGCTATCAAGTGTGGGCAAGCTTGCGAGTTCAAAGGGATCGGTTTTTAAAACAACTTCAAGTCTGGTAACATATTTGAGTTTATTTTTTTCGCGCCCTTCGCGGTTCACGAGGGTTGCCAGATAATATTCGCGTGCAACTCGCATGATTTGGTCGTCAACGCCTGCCAAGACATTCGACCAGAATTTTTTAAGGATGCCTTGGGCATCTTCATTAATGCCTTTGGGTTCTTTAACAGGCTGACCTAAAGGTTGAGTTAAGCTTCGAACTTCAGCAACGCCTGACAACCTTTGAAAACCTTGGCTTAAATGGCTTAATAATCTCTTGCCTTCCTGGTTGTCCCAAGGCTTGTTCGATTCAAGGAGAACGATGACCGGGCCAAGTTCGCCCGGAGTAAAATGTTCTTGAATCGCTTGTAAACCAAGAACGCTTTGGCTTTTTCTGGAAAGCTCGCCTGTGGTGTTGTAATTAGGTGTTACTTGAAGGCCTATGATTGCAAGAGGAACGAGAGCAACGGTAATCACCGCTAAAGCTCTGATTGGGTGGGAAACCACCATATCGCCAAAACGGAACCAAGCAGCGTGTTCTTTTTCAGGAGCAATAGCAACAGGCAACTTTCCCGGCCAAAAAGCTAATTTGCCACATAGCCTTAATAACGCGGGCGCCAGCGTTAACGATGCAAATAATGCGACTGTCAATCCTAATGCGATTGCAGGCCCGCCACAACGAACCTTGGCAAATTCCGCAAGTATCATCAAGCTTAGGCCGCATATTACCGTTCCAGCACTAGCAACAATGGCATGCCCAACATGTTCAACCGAAGCAGCGATCGCTTCTTTGGGGTTTAAGCCGTTGCATAATTCTTCGCGATAACGGCTGATGAGAAATAGGCAATAATCCGTGCCTGCCCCATAAAGCATCACGATGGCAAATATCTTGCTGATATTCATCAAGTGAAACCCGGGGATTAAAGTACATAGCGCTAATAAATTGAGTGCGATCCAAACGGAAAGAACGATGGTAATTAGCGGTATGATCGCCAATCCTGGTGCTCTATAAACAAATAGCAAGGTTACAATAACTAAGAGAATCGTTGCTAAAGTTGTGCTATCCAGACTGGATGCTCCAGCACTGATTAAATCTCTACCGACAGCAGCGATGCCTGTTACTTTGATTTGAACCGGCCCATTTTCTTGAGTGGGGAAATGCTCTCTAAATACCTTCTCGGCTTTATCGACGGTTAAACGAGTTTGGTTAGCCATGAAAGGGGTGGCTAGAAAAACTTGTACCAAGGTGCAAGTTTCATCGATGCTTTTAAGTTTTTTTCCTATGACGGGTTCTTTTTCGTAAAGAACTTTACCGATTTGCAGATCGGGTTCATTCTTTGCGAGTTCTTTGATTGCGGAAACTGCTTGATCGAGATAAGTGTAATCTTGAGGGCTAAAGGTGCCGGTTTTCTTTTCGACTAAGAAGATAACTTTGCTTGCAAAAATATCGTTTGGAAATGCTTCTTCCAATAACTTGTAACCGCGGACGCTATCGCAACGCGCGGGCAGAAAGCGGATATCATCATCTTGGGAGTTTTTTTCCCAAGAGGGTGCTAGAAATGCTGCCGTAGCCCCAAATAGAAGCCACGCAAAACATATCTTCCAAGGGTGGTTGGCGGCCAATTGGCCTAACCAGCGGTACATTCCCTTGCAACTCCTTTGCCAGAGCAAAGATCTAAGAGTGTAAATCCTTTTACACCACAACAGTATTCTATCGGCGTGTTAATTTGCCACGCTTAAGTGAAAAGCAAAGTTTTTTACGATTAATAAGAGATAGGTAAGCTTGGTAAAGCTGACCTGTTTTATTCTCTGAATTTTCACTTTTACTTCATGGCCAATATGTACTTTAAAATGCAAGACCGATCATGGCAGGTTTTTGATAATCTGCCTCTAAGACCTGATAGATTACGGGGTTTAGGCCATTTCTTATTATCGAGCCCTTTTTCCCAATGTGAGTATGACCACTAAAAACATGACTCAGCTTCTTAATCTTAAGCGCTTGAGTACCTAAAGTAAGGTTACCAGCATAAGCATTGGAAAATGCCCAACCTGATTGATTGGTGTCCCGATGTATTTGTTCCTCGAATATCGGGAAATGAGTTGCGGCAATGATCGTATGAACCGCAGGATTATTATCCAAAGAGTTTAATTGACCCAAGAAAGGCCCCGAAACCCTCAACGCAAATTCAGGATCCGACCATTCCCAGTCAACTAGTAATGCATCGCTATTAAAATTAAATTTTTCTTGGGCAAAGTGTAGCTCAGAGTGAGAAATCCCAGGATCGACCGCAGAGTAATCGTACCAACCAATCGTTCCTGCAATCCCAATACCATTTTGCACATAAGACTTCCCCTCAAGCCAAGTGCATCCCAAATCTTTGGTGATATTAGGTAACTCTTCGAACCATAATTTTTTACTATCGCTAAACCTTCGTACCCATAAATCGTGATTACCAGGTAAAACAAGCAAAGGGCAGGTGAAAGACTTTCGAAAGAGACGCAGGCATTTTTCGAAATCCTGAACTGATTCTCCCAAATCGCCACCCAGAATAAGAACATCTGGGCCAAATTCTGAAATCTCTTTTACAAGCTGTTCAATCTGCCACAAGGGGGTGATTGGTTGATGCAGGTCTGCGGTGAATGCGATTTTCATGTTTTATTCGATAATTTTATTGAGAGGATATTCCACGATGCCCTTGGCGCCTGCCAAGCTTAATTTTGGAATAATATGCCTGACAACGCTTTCATCTAGGATGGTGTTTAAAGCCACCCAAGAAGGATCAGAGAGCGAAGAAATAGTGGGTTTTTGCAAAGCAGGCAATATTTTCAGAACATCTTCGAGTGAACTCTGAGGCACATTCATCATCAAACCAACTTTTCCCTCTGCAGCTAGTGCGCCCTTCAGCATCAACACCATATCATCCATTTTTTTGCGTTTCCAAGAATCTTCATGTGCATCTTTGTTTGCAATAAAGCGGGTTGTGCTTTCAAGAAGCTCTGCAACAATCCGCAACTGGTTGGCCCTTAGGGAGCTTCCCGTTTCAGTGACATCAACAATCGCATCAGCGAACCTTGGAGGTTTGACTTCGGTTGCGCCCCAACTAAATTCTACCTGAGCTTCAACCTTGTGGCTTGCAAGCCAACGATTGGTGATATTAACCACCTCGGTTGCAATGCGTTTGCCTTTAAGGTCGGAGATGGTTTTGATTTCAGAATTTTCAGGCACAGCTAAAACCCATCGGACGGGCCTTTTGCTGACTTTGCTGAAAATAAGTTCGGTCATGATTGTAACATTGGCCTGACTTTCTTGAACCCAGTCGAAGCCGGTAAGACCACAATCAAGCGAGCCATTTTCAACATAGCGTGGCATCTCTTGCGCCCTAATCAAGGTGCAATGAATTTCAGGATCATCAATCGAAGGGTAATAGCTTCTAGATTGGAAGGTCAGCTTGTAGCCAGCTTTACGGAATAAATCGCCAGTGGCTTCCTGCAAACTTCCAGCAGGAATCCCCACGCGTAAAATCTTCGGGTTGCTCATTTCTTATACACCTTTGAAGGGTCAAAGATTCTTGATCCAATAACTTCGGTCTTGCCATCGTTTAATTTACGAAAAAAGCAGGAAGAAAACCCTTCATGGCATGCCGCCCCGCCAATTTGTTCAACTTTAAGTAGCACGGTATCCGCATCACAATCGATGAAAAGTTCTCTAACGATTTGAAAATGCCCACTTTCTTCGCCTTTACGCCAAAGCTTATTCCTGCTTCTACTAAAATAAACAGCTTTCCCTGTTTTCAGGGTTTCATTAAATGCCTCTTCATTCATGTAGGCAAGCATTAAAACTTCGCCTGTTTTGGCATCTTGAGCAATCGCAGGAATCATACCGCCGGTCTTGGAAAAATCTAACATGTTCATTCTCGAGACAAATTTAACTAGTAAGTAACAAGGCTGTAGGATTCATATCCTTTAAGCTGATCTTTACCCTTCAAAAAACTTAATTCTATCAAAAAGGCGCATGCTGCAACATTCCCACCCGCTTTTTTTACTAATTCACATGCTGCTTTCATTGTTCCACCGGTTGCCAGTACATCATCTATTATCAGTATATTGTCGCCTGGTTTAACCGCATCGGTGTGCATATGCAATTCCGCACTGCCATATTCCAGATCGTAGCGCAATGAATGGGTTTTATAGGGCAATTTTCCTGGTTTTCGTAATAGAATTAACGGTTTTTTTAACTGTAATGCCAAAGGAGCCGCGAATAGAAAACCCCTAGCTTCTGCAGCAGCAATCGCATCAATTTTTACTGATTTCACCAGTTCCTGCAGGCTGTTGATTGAAGTTTGAAAAGCATTGGGATCGCTTAGCAAAGGTGTGATATCCTTGAACATGATTCCAGGTTTGGGGAAATCAGGAATATCGCGTATGAAAGATTCAAGCTTCATCAAAGGCGCTCCAGAAATATAGAACAAGGATTAAAACTCGATTCACTTACCTAAAGGCAATTATGTTGATTAATATTCGAAAGGCGAATCAAAAAGATGCAGTTTCCATTGTTAAAATGAACAAAGCTTTGGCGTTGGAAACAGAATCCATCACTCTTGATGACCAAGTTATTTCCTTGGGCGTTGCCCATTGCCTCAAAGATTCCGCAAAAGGTTCTTACTTTCTTGCGGAATACGAAGGCGCAGTCATTGGGCAATTGATGTTTACTTTTGAATGGAGCGATTGGCGTAATGGTTGGATATGGTGGCTTCAAAGTGTATATGTAGATCCTGACTTTCGTGGAAAAGGGGCTTTTAAATCTTTGTTCCATCATGTTGAGATGTTAGCTTTGGCAAAATCAGATGTTGTTGCAATAAGGCTTTATGTTGAAATGCATAACCTGCCCGCCAAGGAAGTTTATCAAAAAGTAGGGATGCAACATGCAGGGTATGAGGTTTTTCAGAAGAGTTGCAATCACCAACCCGATTCGAAAACAAATAATTCATGACAAATAAGCAAATAGAACCAGAACCTTCGACTGGATTGTCGAAGGCTAGAGCCTTGTTAATCATTGCGTCAATCCTTTGGAGTACCAGTGGGTTTTTTACACGATTGCTGCAAACCACTTTTGAAAACGGAGCTGGCCCTGAGATCCATCCTTTGCAAATGGCATTCTTTCGCGTTTTATTTGCATCCCTAGGCATCAGCCTTTTTGTGCGCTTAAAAGATGTTAAATTTGCAAAAGGTATGGTTTTTACATCCATTTCATTTGCAATCATGAATGCCTTGTTTGTTACCGCTCTTGCCATGGGGTCTGCTGCAAATGCCATTCTACTTCAATACACATCACTTATTTGGTGTGTTCTTTTTTCGGTTTTTCTGCTGAAAGAAAAACCAGACCTAAGAGCCATCCAAGCTGTTATCCCAGCATTGATTGGCATCATCATAATTGTAATAGGCGGTTGGCATGCAGGGGAGGGCGTGGTGATTTTGATCGCACTTGGTAGCGGCCTTACTTACGCATTCGTTCTTACTGGTATCCGCTCTCTGCATGATGTTTCGCCTGCCTGGATCACTTTTTGTAATCTCCTTGTTGCTGCTTTGGTTTTGCTTCCATTTGTAATGGCGATGCCATTACCCACTACAAATCAACTGTTGATTCTTTTGATGTTCGGAGTCTTTCAGTTGGGGTTGCCTTATCTGATGACTGCCAAAAGTTTGAAAATTATAAGCCCGCAAGAAGCTGGAATTCTGACATTGTTGGAACCCGTGCTAAGCCCCGTTTGGGCCTATTTGATTGCACCGGATAAAGATGCGCCCTCCATAAGCACTTGGATGGGCGGTGGATTATTGCTTGCAGCTTTATTCTGGCGTTACTATCCCGTTAAAAATAAAAGATAAAGGTTTTCTATTCTTTGACCCTTTTTCTTTTTCAACTCTTAGAAGATAATGTAGACTAATTTCTGAGTTACTTTTTTCTCTTAAGAGGGGCATCTAATGAATAGGTTCACTGTATTCCGTTTGTTTTTCACAGTTTTAATTTCTACAGTTCTTTTGCACAACTCCTTAATAGGCGCTGATGAAAAGGATGAAAAATGGGTTTCTCTTTTTAATGGCAAAGATTTAACCGGTTGGAAAACCCACCCAGATGATAAAGCTAAATGGGAAGTGGTGGACGGTATGATTGTAGGCACCGGAAAAGCCGGGCATCTCTTTAGCGAAAGAGCAAACTACAAGAACTTCAAGTTTAAAATGGAAGTTTCCATCAGCGATAAAGGTAATAGCGGACAATATTTCCGAACTAAATTTGGCAAAGCATTCCCTAAAGGAATGGAAGCGCAAATCAATAGTTCCGGTGGCGACAAAGTTCGTACAGGAAGCCTTTACAATGTTAAAGATTGTCTTGTTTATGAACAACTAGTAAAACCTGATACCTTCTTTACCCAAGAAGTCTTGGCAGATGGTGATCATGTTGTAATCAAGGTTAATGGTAAAATTACTGTCGATACCAAGTTGACTGGTGATAATGCAAAATTAATCGAAGGGCACTTTGCTATTCAGCAGCATGACCCAGGTTCGACTGTAAAAGTAAAAAAGGTTGAAGTTATTGAGTTGCCATAATCATTGGTTTTAAAAATGCAAATAGATCCTTCGATTGCTAATGCAGTCGGGGGATTTTTTAATTAGAGCCGCTGTTCAACCACCGACCCTCATCAATTTTGAATTGGCCGGAAATTCGATTGTAAGTAATTTTTTTGCCTTTGATTTCTTCAGGAGGAACACCCACTCGTGTCTTTTTGTACAAGGTAGCAAGGCCTGTTTCTCCACCATAAAAAATTACCAATTCTTTGGCCTCTTCGTATGAAACCTGTTCGGCTCTGCCCCAAAACTCTTGTGCTTGAACAATGACTCTACCCTTTGCAACCATTTCTTGTTGGGCTTTGTTTTTACCTTGTTTGCTTAATACATCTAATCTATCGCAACGCAGATACATTCCTCCCTTGGGAAGATGATCCATCACAGATTCCAAATCAATTTCAATGTTTGGGTTCTCTGAGGGGAAATTTAAAACCCGTACATTTTCTAGAAAAGTAGCAGTGTTTCTTTTACTGTTTCCATACATGCTGCGTAAAAAACTAACTTGAGTGAGTTTCATCTCATCTTCGGTTGCTTTGCCATTGGTTTTAACTTCAGCGGGATTTTGTTTTTCTTGACCGATTGGGGTTAAAGAAAGATCTCCACCGCTACGCTGCATGATTCGAACTTCACCGGGTCCGGAAGCGCGCACTTCATTACCATCGGTTCCTTCTTTCCCATCAAAATCATCTTTGTCAAGTTTGTTCATAGAAAGTGTGATTGCCTGAATTCTATGATATTTGATGATTTTATCTTCTTCGCGAATGATTTCTTCAACCCTGACACTTCTATCGCATACCAGATTTTGAACTCGTGCTGGTTGCTCTGATTTGTTTCCACCTTTAAGCGAAACGGCTTTATCGAAAAAGACTTGAAGCGACTGGCAAGCCAATCGCGAATTTTCTTGTTCAGCTTGAATGCCACCATGGAACTCAGCAAATTTCCCGTTGAAGAACATCGATTTATTCCAATGCACTTCCATGGGGACCGCTTTGTTAAGTTTGGTTCCTTGGAAGTTGGTTGTACTTTCCATTTGCATCGCACCAACGCCATTGACCCAAGCTTTGTTGGTTGCTTGATCGATGTTAACTTCAGGGCCGACAATTAACATTCGATCCATGCGAAGTTGTGCCAAGTCGCCTGTAACGACAAGAAAATTACCATCAGGATGAGCAGTCATCTGCAAGGTGTCGCCTTTGATATCGACGCCTTTTTCGCCTGGTTTTTCAGAATCCTGCTTAACGGTGACAGAGCCCTCGGTCCAAAACCTTTCAAGTTTGTTTTTGTTTTCAACTTGATCGACCCAAGCCTCGATAGACCTAGCAGACAAATGAATAGGCCGTGGAGCAGTGGAAGGCTTTTTGTTGTTATTGTTTATTCCGTCAATTTTTACATCCATATTTGGAATAATAGAAATAGGTGGAGTAGGTTGTGTCGTATTATTTTGGGAAGCAACAGCAGGTTTTGGTTGATTGGGTGCAGGGTTATTGCTGACGGTAATGGCATTCTTTACGGATACTTCTTTGAACCAAGCTGAAAGCCGACCACTATCTCGGATGATCAGATCTTTTGAGTCCGCAGAAACATTACCAATTGCTTCAACCCGGTGCAGTTTTTTTCCTGATCCGGAAGGAACAACGGTGGATTGAGGAGGCTTCTCCTTGTTTATAGCAGCAGTATTGGTGATTGTTTTTGCAGGTTCTGCAGCTTTTAGCCAAACTTTTAAAGTGTCAGCATGTAAATTTTGGTCATGCAAGGGGTCATCAAATCGAGCATCGCCGGTGAGGATAAGCAAATCGAAAATTCCTTCCCTGGTAGAAACGAGTTGATCTTTCCAGGTGGCTCGAACAGGTTTGCCTTTTTTGTCTTTGTCTTTTTCCGTTATATCGATCCAGCCCGGCCCTTTGGCCGTAGCTTTTTGGAATGATTTTGCAGTAGGGTTTTTAGGGTCAGCTTTTTCGTTTTGAATTGTCATATCCACTGCATGAAGAATATTTCCATCTTTGACCGCCCACATTTCCGGTGAACCTTTCAAGGTTGC
>Ga0214919_10010009_pt1 | contig 12105 bp, 10 predicted proteins | sample LL1503_MetaG_FD_177994 | JGI IMG/M metagenome (GOLD analysis project Ga0214919, IMG submission 177994) | Freshwater microbial communities from Lake Lanier, Atlanta, Georgia, United States - LL-1503 | ecosystem: Environmental > Aquatic > Freshwater > Lake | place: USA: Georgia | collected...
AGAAATTCCAAGAACAATCAAGACGACAACGCCGGCAAACCCAAAGGTAACTGGACGGGATTGGCTAGTTGTTGAAATTACGCGCAAGGTGGCAACAACCAAGATCCATAACAATGAGACTGGAATTAAAACTTTCCAACCAAATTGCATGAACTGGTCATAGCGCAGACGCGGCAATGTGCCACGGAGCCAAACAAAGACGAAGAAGAAGAATAAGACCTTGATAAAGAACCAGATAAGTGTGAACCAGCCACCGAGCCATTGTTCGGTAAAGCCAAGTCCAGGGAAAGCGTGATATCCACCGAGGAACAAGGTTGTGGCAAGGGCTGATACCGCGATGATATTTACATATTCAGCTAAGAAGAACAGTGCGAATTTAAGTGATGAATATTCAGTGTGGAATCCACCAACGAGTTCGCCTTCAGCTTCAGCTAAATCGAATGGGGCACGGTTGGTCTCACCGACCATAGAAATCGCGTAGATAACAAATGATGGGAAGAGCACAAGTCCGTACCACCAGGTTTCTTGCTGTGCTTGAACAATGCTTGAAGTCGACATTGAACCTGAATAGATAAATACGGAGACTAGAGAAAGACCCATGGCAATTTCATATGAAATAACTTGAGCGCTAGAACGCAGCCCACCAAGTAGTGGGTAAGTAGAACCAGATGACCAACCAGCTAAAACGATTCCGTAAACACCGACTGATGCAGTTGCCAATACATATAGGACACCGACTGGAATATCAGTTAACTGCATAACGGTCTTTTCACCGAAGAAGGTAACTGGGCCAGTTAGCGGCATAACCGCAAAGGCCATAAAGGCAGTTGTGGCGCTGATAATTGGGGCAATAACGAATACGACTTTATCTGCCGCAGCCGGAATTAAATCTTCTTTTAGCGCCAGCTTTACGCCATCGGCCAAGGCTTGGATCAGACCAAATTTGCCAACGCGGTTTGGACCAACGCGCATCTGCATGCGAGCAACGATGCGACGTTCTCCCCATACAGACATGATCGTTAATACAACGCATACTGCGAAGACGATTACCGCTTTAAGGGTAATAATCCAGCCTGGATCATCTAGTAACAATTGTGCATTTTTCATGCCTTCACCACCGTTACTACATCGCCGTGTACAGCATTTAGTGAAACTAGGGTTTGTGTACCGAATGAATTACGTGGCACCCAAACTGCATCATCGTGAATATCTTCAACCAGCGCTAGCAATGAGATCGAACCATGTGCATTTGCAACGCGCAAAATGTCGCCATCTTTAACGCCCAAAGTTTCAGCGCGCTTTGGAGAGATAACTGCAACTGCCTTACGGGCTGTGCCAGCTAAATTCGCTTCACCCTTTTGCATGGTGCCAAGGTCAAGTAAGCGACGCCAAGAGTTAAGCAGAGCTTCATTGCCAGAAATTTTATTTGCACCAGGTGCTGTAACTGTCGCAAAGTTAGCGCGTGCGCCATCCCATTTACCTAAAGATGCAATCTCACGCGCAGCCTGTGTGACTGTGCCGAGCATGATGGATTCGCCCATTTGATCTGCAATTGCAGAAAGGATGCGCAGATCTGAACGATTTAACGAATCAGAGACCGCTGCATCAAAAGCACGTGGGCGTCCTTCCCAGTTAAGGAATGAACCCGATTTTTCAGTAATTGCAGCAACTGGAAGAACTACATCGGCTAAATCTGTAACTGCAGATGATGCAATTTCTAGAGAGACCACGAAAGATTTCTTTAGGCCAGCAAGTACATCTGCGCTATTTGCCATATCCATTGGATCAACGCCACCGACTACAACGGCATCGAGTGCTCCGGTATTAAGTGCTGAAATAATTTCAGAAGTAGTGCGACCTGGATGGGCAGGAAGTGATGGAACGCCCCAAACAGCTGCAATATCTACGCGGGCTGCGGCGTCAATTACTGGGCGGCCACCTGGAAGAAGGTTTCCGATTGCGCCAGATTCAAGTGCACCACGTTCTCCAGCGCGACGAGGAATCCAAGCAACTTTTGCACCTGACTTGTCGGCAAGTTGGGCAACTGCAGATAACAAACCAGTTGATTCAGATGCGCGTTCGCCCACGAGAATTATTGATTTGGCAGTAAGTGTTAGGCCAACAACTGCTGCGCTTTCAGCACCTGGTGCCACCTTAATAAATTCGCCCTTCAACTTTTCAACGCCAATTGAAAGCTTGGTTGCTACTGCGCTGACTTTCAGAGCGCGTTTGCGAACTTGCTTATTAATGCGCAGGAAGACGATTGGTGATTCTTCTTCTGGTTCAAAACCAATTAGGACAACGTGATCGGCGATATCGATGTCGCGATAGGTAGTTGTTGATCCAACCACTTTGGCGGCCAAGAAATCACGTTCTTCATCTGATGTAACACGTGCGCGGAAATCAATATCGTTTGTGCCAAGTGCGATACGGGCAAATTTGTTGTAACCGTAAGCATCTTCCGTTGTGGCGCGACCACCAACGAGAACAGCCGCGCGCTTTCCCTTTAGTCCGTTCGCTGCAGCAGCAATTGCTTCTGGCCATGACGCTGGTGCAAGAACACCATCTGCGCCACGAACCATCGGGGTGGTTAGGCGATCAACAGCGGTTACATATTTAAATGCCCAGCGACCCTTATCGCAGTTCCATTCTTCGTTAACGGCTGCATCATCTCCTGCAAGGCGACGTAAAGTTTTGCCGCGGCGAACATCGGTGCGCATATCGCAACCTGATGCACAGTGTTCGCAAGCAGATGGTGTTGAAACTAAATCGAATGGACGTGCGCGGAATCGGTAGGTCGCACCTGTTAAAGCACCGACTGGGCAGATCTGCACAGTGTTGCCTGAGAAATAAGATTCAAATGGTTGGTTCTCATAAATTCCAACTTGTTGCAGTGCGCCGCGTTCGTTCAAAGTAATAAATGGATCGCCTGCGATTTGATCTGAGAAGCGAGTACAGCGCGCACAGAGCACACAACGTTCGCGATCGAGCAATACCTGGGAAGAAATAGCAATTGGCTTTTCAAAGGTGCGCTTTACGCCTTCAAAACGAGTTTCGCCATTACCGGTGCTCATCGCTTGGTTCTGTAAAGGACACTCGCCGCCCTTGTCACAGACCGGGCAATCAAGTGGGTGGTTTACAAGAAGAAGTTCCATAACACCGCGTTGCGCTTTTTCGGCAACCGCTGAAGTTAGCTGTGTTTTAACGATCATATTTGGTTCTACTGGAATTGTGCAAGAAGCCTGTGGCTTTGGAAAGGCGCGACCATTGATTTCAATACCAACTAAACATTGGCGACAAGCACCAACTGGATCAAGCAGTGGGTGATCGCAGAAACGTGGAATCTGAATTCCGAGTTTTTCTGCCGCACGGATAACAAGAGTTCCCTTTGGAACGCTAACTTCAAAACCATCAATAACAACGGTAATGAGTTCTACCGCTTGTGCTGTTGGGTTCTCTTGAGTCGTTGTCATTATGCGTTAGCTCCCGAAAAGAGAGTTGATTTAACTGGATCAAATGGACAGCCACCATTGGTTAGGTGAGCGATGTATTCGTCGCGGAAATATTTAATGGAAGATGTGATTGGGCTAGTTGCGCCATCACCAAGTGCGCAGAATGAACGCCCCATGATGTTGTCACAGAGATCGAGCAACTTAGCTAGATCTGCTTCGGTACCAACGCCGTTTTCGAGATCGCGCAGAATCTGTACCAACCACCAAGTGCCTTCGCGACATGGTGTGCACTTGCCACAAGATTCGTGCTTATAAAATTCAGTCCAACGCAATACTGCGCGAACAACGCAAGTTGTTTCATCAAAGATTTGTAGCGCTTTGGTACCGAGCATTGAGCCAGCAGCAGATACGCCTTCGTAATCAAGTGGCACATCTAAATGCTCATCAGTAAATAACGGGGTTGATGATCCGCCTGGTGTCCAGAACTTTAATTTGTGGCCAGTGCGAACTCCCCCAGCAAGATCAAGAATTTCTCGCAAAGTGATTCCCAAAGGTGCTTCAAATTGCCCTGGATTATTTACGTGGCCCGATAGTGAATAAAGGGTGGTTCCCTTTGATTTCTCAGTACCCATTGCTTGGTACCACTCCGCGCCATTGGCAACGATTGCCGGAACAGATGCAATTGATTCCACGTTATTTACAACAGTTGGACGGGCATATAAACCTGCGATAGCAGGAAATGGTGGACGCAGGCGAGGTTGGCCGCGGAAGCCTTCTAGTGAATCAAGCAGAGCAGTTTCTTCACCGCAGATATATGCGCCCGCACCAACGTGCAAGACAACATCAATTCCCTTACCAAGGTGGCCAGCTTTGTAAGCATCTTCAATCGCCTGATTTAACCGGCGAACAACATGTGTTACTTCACCGCGAATATAGATAAAGGCATGCTTTGCGCGAATCGCATGGCAAGCGATTATGCAGCCTTCGATAAGTACATGCGGATTAGCCATAAGTAGCGGCGTATCTTTACAAGTACCTGGCTCTGATTCATCAGCGTTAACAACTAGGTAATGATCTTTTTCATCACCTTGCGGGATAAAGCCCCACTTCATGCCAGTTGGGAATCCTGCGCCGCCACGACCGCGAAGTCCTGAATCTTTTACAAGTTGAATGACCGCGTCCGGTTCCATAGCAAGTGCTTTTGCTGATGCTTTATATCCGCCGTGACGGGTGTATGCCGCAATCGTGAATGAATCCTTCTCATCCCAATGCGCAGAAAGTACCGGTGCTAGCTTTGTCATTACTTGCCCTCTTTCGAAAGTTTTAAGCCCAGCAAAGTTGGTGTTCCAGCTTGTAAACCTTCATTTGCTTTACCGTCATTGATTCCGGCCAATACTGCAGATGCTTCTTTCCAAGTAACAAGTGAATTAGGTCCGCGAGTTGGAGCCTTGGGGGTTCCGTTGCGCATTGAATCAACCAATTCTTTGGCAGATGAAACATCTTGGTTATCATAAAATTCCCAGTTGGCCATAACAACCGGTGCGTAATCGCAAGCGGCGTTACATTCGATATGTTCTAGCGAAACTTTTCCATCAGCAGTAACGCCATCATTTTCTACACCTAGGTGATCTTTTAGCGCTGCAAATATGGCATCTCCGCCCATTACGGCACACAAGGTATTTGTACACACGCCAACATGATATTCACCGACTGGCTTGCGCTTGTATTGGGTATAGAAAGTTGCAACCGCAGATACTTCAGCTGTTTCTAACGTTAGTAACTTGGCAATTAGCTCAATGCCTTCATTTGTTACATATCCCGCAAGTGATTGCACGTAATGCAGCAAAGGCATGATCGCAGAACGGCTGCGTGGATAGCGCTTGATGATTGCATCCATAACTTGTAACTGATCAGGTGTGTATGACATTAGCGGTCAACACCTCCCATCACAGGATCGATTGAAGCAACGGCACCGATGATGTCGGCGACCATGGAGCCTTCACACATCGCAGATGTTGATTGCAAGTTATTGAAAGATGGTTCGCGGAAGTGCACGCGGTATGGACGAGTACCGCCATCTGAAACAACATGTGCGCCAAGTTCACCGCGTGGTGATTCAACTGCGGAATAAACCTGACCTGCCGGAACGCGGAAGCCTTCAGTAACTAACTTGAAGTGGTGGATCAAAGATTCCATTGAAGTACCCATGATTTCGCGGATGTGGTTAAGCGAGTTACCCATTCCGTCTGCGCCGATGGCAAGTTGTGCTGGCCATGCAATCTTCTTATCGGCCACCATTACAGGTGCGCCTTCGAGTGATTTAAGTTTTTCAGCACATTGTTCGATGATGCGAAGTGATTGTTCTAGTTCGTTAATGCGAATCAAGAAGCGCCCATAAACGTCGCAGGTATCGGCAGTTACAACATCAAATTTATAATTTTCATAACCTGAGTAAGGCTGAATCTTACGAAGATCAAGCGGTAAACCTGTTGCGCGGATAACTGGACCTGTAACACCAAGAGTTGTTGCACCTGCCAGATCTAAATAACCAATTCCTTCAGTGCGCTTCATCCAGATGCTGTTACCAACGAGCAACTTCTCATTATCTTTAAAGCTATGGCGCAGATCCTTAACTGTTGCCAGAATCTTGTCGACGGCACCTGCTGGCAGATCTTGAGCCACACCACCTGGGCGGATATAGGCCATATTCATACGTAGGCCTGAGATAAATTCAAAGATATCTAGAACTTTTTCGCGTTCGCGGAAACAGAAGATCATCGGTGAAAGTGCGCCTAGTTCAAGTGCGCCAGTACCAAGGGCAACCATGTGAGATGAAATTCGGTTGAACTCCATCATCATTACGCGAATAACGTTGGCTTTTTCTGGAACATCATTTGTGATGCCAAGAAGTTTTTCTACACCTAAGCAATATGCGGCTTCGTTAAATAACGGTGCCAAGTAATCCATACGAGTTACGAAAGTTGTGGCTTGGGTCCAGTTACGGAATTCAATGTTCTTTTCGATACCTGTGTGCAGATAACCGATGCCGCAGCGAACTTCAGTAACGGTTTCACCTTCCAGTTCCAGCACCAAGCGAAGCACGCCGTGAGTTGATGGGTGCTGTGGACCCATATTTACTACAACGCGTTCTTCTTTAGCTTGTCCAATTTCAGTTACGAGTGAATCCCAGTCGCCACCAGTTACTGAAAAGACAGTACCTTCAGTGGTCTCACGTGATGATGCATATGGATCTGCGTACGTGCTCACTTGTAAGACCTCCGATCTGATGGAGGTGGAGTGACTGCACCCTTGTATTCAACGCCGATTCCGCCAAGCGCGTAATCCTTACGTTGTGGATGTCCCTGCCAATCATCTGGCATCAAGATGCGCGTTAAACCAGGATGGCCGTCAAAGATAATTCCGAACATGTCGTATGTTTCGCGTTCATTCCAGTTTGATCCAGCCCAAACTTCAACCAGAGATGGAATATGTGGATCAGTATCAGGAACTGAAACTTCTAAACGAATGCGCTGGTTATTTGTTACAGATAACAAGTGATAAACCGCATGTAATTCGCGGTCCTTATCATCTGGATAGTGAACACCAGAAACGCCCATCGACATTTCAAATTTCAATTTATCGCGCAAGATCAATGCGACTTCAACTAAACGCTCGCGCTTAATGTGCAGCGTTAGCTCACCGCGATCAACAACTACGCGTTCGATGGCATCTGCAAAATCTGGATATGCGCGCTCTAGATCATCGGCTACTTGATCAAAATATCCGCCGAATGGTCGCTGGGCTGATCCTGCACTGGCCGTGCTGCGTACTAGCCCGCCGTAACCTGAGGTATCCCCCGTGCCGGCAGCGCCAAACATGCCTTGCTGATTTTCTGCCATTTAAGCCAGCAACCCCTTTAACTGATGGGTTGGAACCGCGTTCATCGCAGCGAGTTCTACTTCTTTAATAACTTTTTCGCGGTTAGGTCCGAGTTTTTCATCGTAAATCTGATCGTGCAATTTAAGAATTGCATCCATCAACATTTCCGGACGTGGTGGACAACCTGGCAAATAAATATCAACTGGAACCACGTGGTCTACGCCTTGCACGATTGCATAGTTGTTAAACATTCCACCCGATGAAGCACATGCGCCCATTGCGATAACCCACTTTGGCGCTGCCATTTGATCATAAATCTGGCGAAGTACTGGCGCCATTTTATTTGATACGCGACCAGCAACGATCATTAAATCTGCTTGACGCGGGGATGCGCGAAAAACTTCCATTCCAAAACGTGCCAGGTCATAACGACCGGCACCTGCTGCCATCATCTCAATTGCACAACATGCCAAACCAAATGTTGCTGGCCATAGCGAGTTTTTACGCATATAACCTGCAAGTTTTTCAACTGATGTTAAAACAATTCCGCTCGGTAACTTCTCTTCTAATCCCATTCGAGACCTCCACGGCGCCAGACATATGCATAAGCAACGAAGACCGTTGCGATGAAGATCGCCATTTCAACCAACCCAAATAGCCCGAGTTGGTCGAAGGTAACGGCCCATGGATAAAGAAAAACAATTTCAATGTCGAAGATAATAAAGAGCATTGCAGTTAAGAAATATTTAACTGGGAAGCGTCCACCTTGTGCTGCTTGCGGTGAAGGTTCGATTCCGCATTCGTAAGCTTCTAGCTTCGCGCGGTTGTAGCGGGCCGGACCTGTTACAGCGGCGGCTACGATTGAAAAAGCGGCGAAGCCAAAGCCGACTGCGGCAATCGCCAGAATCGGAACATATGGATTTGCGCTCACAGGCGAAATCCTAAGGCGGGCACGGGGGTGGTGGTGACCGTTACGCCTTGACGGCCATGTGAACTGCAACAACCCCAAAGGTCAGATTGCGCCAGCCGATTTGGGTCCAGCCGGCATCTGCGATCTTGGAAGCGAGCGCCTTTTGATCCGGCCAAGCCCTGATTGATTCAGCCAAGTAGATATAGGCATCCGGGTTCGAAGAGGTCTTCTTGGCGATCGCGGGCAGGGCGCGCATTAAGTAATTGGTATAAACGATTCGGAATGGGCGCCAGACTGGGCTGGAGAACTCGGCTATGACGATCCGGCCGCCCTTTTTCGTCACACGTAGGGCTTGCCGCAAGGCTTTATCGGTATCAGAGGTATTGCGCAGGCCAAAAGAAATGGTTACAACGTCAAATTCCCCGTCGGCAAAAGGTAGATTTAAGGCATCGGCGAAGGTGAAGGGCAGATGGGGACGCACTTTGCGGCCAGCGGCCAACATGCCTTCGGAGAAATCAGCCGGAATCACATCAGCGCCAGCGGCAGCAAGCGGTGCCGAGCTTGCACCCGTGCCAGCGGCTAGATCCAGGATCTTCATCCCCGGTTTTGGGGCGATAATCGCAGTCGTTGCCCGGCGCCAAGCCTTGGTTTGCCCCAGGCTCAAGAGGTCATTGACCAGGTCATAGCGCTTGGCCACGCCATCGAACATTGCGGCGACTTCTTCGGGGTTCTTATCCATATTTGCGCGCGACATAGGGCAAGTCTCTCGCAATAGTAGGCTCACTCACAACTCAGAGGCCACCAAAGGGGAAGCAAATGTCGATCGCATCTGGCTCACTTCGCGCAACGGTATTTCCGCGCAGCAGCGCCCTTACCCATGCCAGTTTTATCGTCGGTGGCACCTTATTTATCGCAGCCCTGGCCCAGATCGCTATCCCAGTTCCCGGTTCTCCGGTTCCAGTTACCGGACAGACTTTGGCAGTTTATTTAATTGGCACGACTTACGGTGCGCGTTTTGGTTTTGCAACCTTTGCTACATATCTATTAGCTGGAATCGCAGGTGCACCTGTCTTTGCACCAGCCACTGGTGCAACCGCGCACGGCCTGGCACGTCTAACTGGTGCAACTGGCGGATATCTAATTGGAATGTTGGTCGCAACCCTTGTCTTGGGCGCGCTCGCCGATCGCAAAGCCGATCAGAAATTTAAAACATCATTTCCCGCACTGCTTTTAGGAAGTGCGATCGTCTTCGCCTTTGGCTTAACTTGGTTGCACTCTTCCCTTGGTTTAACTTGGGCCCAAACTATTAGCGCAGGTTTAACACCATTTATATTCGGTGAATTTATCAAGATTGCAATCACTGCCACCTCACTGCCACTTATCTGGCGAAAAATATCTCAGAAGCTAACTCGCTAAAGTATTTTCTATGCCTTCCCTAATTCCAGTAACTTCCACGCGCCTGGGCGAACATTTACCGCTCTTAGAGCTACTACCTGATAGCGCACCGCTATCTTGGGTGCGCGGTGGCGATGGTTTAGTTGGTTGGGGCACTTATGCAACTACCGTTGTGAAAGGTGTAAACCGTTTTGCAGATGCCCGCACTTGGTGGCATCAACAGTTAGAAAAATTTGCCATCGCCGATTCTGTTCATGCCAGCGGTACTGGGCCGATACTTTTTACCTCTTTCTCCTTTGATCCCGATGAAGAATCTGTTCTAGTAATCCCACAAATGGTCGTTGGAATGCGCAATGGCAGCTCGTGGATTACTTGGATCGGAGACCAATCCCAACCAAAACTCCTAGAAGTCACACCAGTGCTTGCAGATGCTGAATTTAACTGGGGCGATGGAACTCTCAGCCCTGCCGAATGGCAAGTTCGCGTGGGAAAAGCCATTAAAGAGATTGAAGATACCAATTTAGAAAAAGTAGTTCTTGCTCGTGATTTAAGAATTAACTCGCATCGCCCAATAGATGCCCGCAAGATTCTGCGCAATTTAAGCGCTGAATATCCATCTACTTGGATCTTTGCAGTCGATGGCTTAGTCGGTGCAACTCCAGAACTTTTACTTCGTCTCTCTCGCGGCATGGTTACTTCACGCGTTTTGGCCGGAACAATCAGCAAGACTGGCGATGACGAAAAAGATTTAGCACTTGCCGCATCTCTTGCCAGATCATCCAAAGATCTCGAAGAGCACGAATATGCCGTTCGCTCAGTAGCCGATGCCCTAGAACCATTCTGTACATCAACTAACGTTCCAGAATCTCCTTTCGTGCTGCACCTAGCCAACGTTATGCATTTAGCCACTGATGTGACTGGTGCACTTATCGAAAGTAAAAAGAGCGTTGATGCTTTTACAATCTTAGAAAAGTTACATCCATCAGCAGCAGTTTGTGGAACTCCAACTAACGTTGCAGCAGATCTAATTAAACGTATCGAAGGAATGTCACGTGGCCGTTATGCCGGCCCGGTCGGCTGGTTGGATGCGCGCGGCGATGGTGAGCTCGGGATTGCACTACGTTGCGGTCAGATCACTGGAAATGAAATTCAAATTTATGCTGGTTGTGGAATCGTTGCCGGTTCTAACCCCGAGAAAGAGCTAACTGAGAGCAGTGCAAAGTTCGCGCCTATGCGAAGTGCGCTTACGTAAAGTTAATTAAATCGAGTCCATCTTGGAATAAAGTTTTTTAATTAAATCCGCATTTGCTTCACGTTTTGGAACATTGCAGACCACAACGCTAATTCCTAACACGGGCTTCTGAATCTCTTCCTGGAGTTGCGCAATCGATGCGATTGTCTTTGCCTCGAGGCCCATAGCGTTAGCTATTGCCGCTGGATCTAAGCCATGTGGAGTACCAAATACCTGTTCAAAACCGTTAGAACCTCTTTGTGGCAACGTTGAGAAAATTCCTCCACCATCATTATTAATCACAAAGATGCGCAGATTTATCTCTTCACGATGGATCAATCCGGTTAGGTCATGCAGAAAGGCAAGATCTCCCAGAACGGCGAAAGTTGATTGGTGGGCAGTAGCAATTCCGAGTGCAGTAGAAATATTTCCATCAATTCCGGCAAGGCCACGATTGGCAAACGTTTTGATTCCGCTGCGAGCGGCGCCAAATGCTTCGATATCCCGGATGGGGCGAGAGGAGGCGATAAATAGCGCAGCTCCATCTGGCAAGTGCTTTGAAATTTCGCGAGCAATTAAAGGCTCTGACCATGAAGAAATATCTTTAACAACTTTAGAGGCGCGCTCAGAATACTTAGCCCACTTGGCTAACCATTCTGGATCGGCGCTAGCGGTATAAAGCTCAGGAATCTCGGTAAATTTCTTCTCCGCCATTCGATCTGAATCAACCGTTGCAATTCGTGGATCAATCACAAAAGTTACGCGCGCTTGCTTGATCAGCGCATTTACCGACCGAGATAACGTTGTTCTTCCAATTACGATCACGGTATCGGGTGCTAAATCTTTTGCAATAGTTGTTGAAGTTAGAAATAGACTTGCATGAGCATTAGCGTCAGAAAAAGTTAATGGATCTTCACTTAGAATCGGCCATCCCAGTTCTTTGGCGAAATTTACAACATCTGCGGCAGCCAAACCGCCACGATCGTGACCAATTACCAATAAACCGCGAGTTGATTTGCTGGCTAAGGTGCCAGCTTTCTTGCGCTCAAATTTGCGAGGCGGGCTAACTTTTAAATCATCTAGCCAAGATGTATCAGCATCACCAAGCAATGGTTCTTCAAATTGCACATTTAGATGAACGGGTCCGGTCTGTAGCGCATTTAAGGGAAGTTCTAGCGGATATACCGCACCTGAAATATCTGCGAAGTAGCGGACTGATTTTCCGAAGATACGTGCTT
>Ga0214919_10010010_pt1 | contig 12105 bp, 11 predicted proteins | sample LL1503_MetaG_FD_177994 | JGI IMG/M metagenome (GOLD analysis project Ga0214919, IMG submission 177994) | Freshwater microbial communities from Lake Lanier, Atlanta, Georgia, United States - LL-1503 | ecosystem: Environmental > Aquatic > Freshwater > Lake | place: USA: Georgia | collected...
GTATTCTAAGCTAACCATCTCTACTTGATGCATTTTTTCCCTTGCTCAAATCCAAAATTATGAGCCCTGCATTTTAATAATTTTTCGAGCAATCAGCATCAGATTTCAACACGCCCCTTAAGTGGCTCCTATGGATTAAGGTGCAAAGCTGGGTCTAAAAAAATTAAAAAAGGCGATTATCTTTGTGACTATCCGGGTGTCGTTACAACGGGAGAATTTGTTAAAGACGGTGATTATCACTTGCCGTTGCCTAATCTTGATGGGCTGTCTGACGATGAGATGCTGCTTATTAATCCAGCTCAAAATGACCCTCATGATCCTGAAGGTAAAAAATTTGTTCCAGAGTTTGGGCATTGTATTAATGCCTGTAGTACCTACGGTGTTTTTCCAGCAGATCTTGATCACGAGCCCAATTGCACTTATGGGTTTTATAGAAAGAAAGACGATGTTTTTTTTAGGGCCATTATTGTTGCGCTGAAAGACTTAAACCCTGGTGATGTTTTATACGCGGATTATGGAAAAACCTATTGGGAGGCCTGGGCCAGAGCCCATAAGGCGCCTGTTTCTATGGCAGAAGCTGCGAGAGTATCTGCAGGGATATCTGCGGGAGTGGCTTCGGCTGATGGCGTGATGGAATTAGTAGAGCCAAAACCATTAAGACACGATCGGGGGATTGGTGCGGGGATTTTGAATTCATGTGCTTTTGTACAGCCTATTGCCGATATGCTTTTAGCGCTTGAGCCAAGCGAAGAGGAAGACTTATTAAAATTTAAGTTTCTGAATGTGATCTCTTCGCGATTTCATGAAATTCTAGGTACGAAGAATTATTTGCTAGGTCGTGCTTTTGAGCAGGTAAAAGGACAAAAGAACTACCCTTATATTTTGCTTCATAAAGCGCAAATTATGCCTTTTATTCAGGCATTTTTAGAGGATCCTTCTATCAAGCTTGCTTCCTTGCCTGGCTATCAAAATTTTGCGACGCAAATGGCGAATCTTGTCCCTGAGCTTGGTATAAAAATTAGCTCTCCTGAGCGCGAGCTCGGGATGCAATCTTGGGAGGTTTTACCTGCTCGAGAAGAAGAAAAGACGCTGGCGTATCGGCTGATTAATTTAAGAGACTTTGAATGGGTGCATTTAAGGTGCTCAAGTTCTCGCTTAGGTTGTTTGATCAGGGAATTGGGAGGGAGCCTGGATGGTAGTCCGAAGAAAGCTCAAGTTTTCTTGCCGACTAAAAAAGCAGCAAAAATAATTAAAAAAATGGCTGAGCTCAGACATTTAAATCATATTAAATCTTTGGCTGAAAAATTTAAAAAGGCGAGTCCCGAACGTCTTCAAACTGAGATTGTTTTTAGTACTCAAATTCCGATTGACCGGCTTCAAGATATTAGCGCTGAGCAGGTGAGTGTGACTAAAGAAAAGGGTTGTTTGATTTATGTCTTGCCTCGTTTGGATAAAAAATTTTTTTCTGAGTATATGCAAAAGCAAAATTCAAGACTCTTTATTCCAAAGTGCTTAGAGCAATGTGACGGCGAGGCTTATACGGATCGAGAGGATAATTATCTTAAAAAATTGAAGATACCGCGTGCTCAAGCTAAGAAATTTTTTAAGCTTTTATCAAAGTCCAAAGGGGGGGGATGTGGAGGGGCACCGACATTTTTCTCAAGTGCTGAAAGCGGTTTATAAGAAATTTAAGAAAAGTACTCGAACTGATCGAACTGATCGAACTGATCGAACTGATCGAACTGAAGAACGGATGTCGGACATAGTAGAGCCGAAGCCTAAAGTGCCTGTGCTCAAAAAGAGGCCCTTGCTTGTTGATGAAAAAGTGAAGGCAAAGCCTTCTGTAACTTCTACGACAGCGACGATATTTTTGCTTGCTAAGAGAAAAACAGCTGCTGGGAAAGAAGTCTTAAACTTTAAATTCTGTTCGGAAGGGCATTGGATCACGGGTGATGTTCCAAAATTTACAGCAGATTTTAATTCTGTTCTAAGGGCTCCACGATTGAGAGAGGCTTTAAAAAACAAGGTCCAATTAATCATTGGGACTGAACGCTTAAGTTTAATGTCAGAAGAAAAAAAAGCAGCGTTAAAGCAAGAAATTTTTTCTAAGCTGCCTCAATGGATTGAAGAGCTGACCAGTAAGCATTTAGAGAAAGATAGTTTGCCAGTGCTTCCAGATTTGCCTGGATCTGAGGTGAGTGAGCTTCATCGACCAAGATTAAAACAGGTTACTTTTGGTTATTTAATGTCGGGGGTTGCATCCAATGAAACAGCACATAACAAAGGTCGGGGTATTAAAGAAAAACAGCCAGGTGATGAGGCGTTGAGTTACAAGGGCCATTATCTTTTTGATGCAAAAGGGCGCTTTTTTATTGGCGAAGAAAAGAAAGCAGAGTTATTGGCAAAAATAAAGGCGACTGACCCTGGTTTTGATCTGCAAGAGCGTGATCTGGTCAGATATAAAAATTTTTACACGCAAGCCCAGAAAAAAATACAACAGGATCAGTTGCGAAAAGCAGGTCGTTGTCAGGTTTCTATTGCAGGGTCTGATAAAGACGACGGTTATGCGCCTGAACATAAACGCAGAATTCTAGCAGCAGGTCCGGCTGGTGAGCCCGAGATGTCTAAGAGACCCACGGCGAGTTTTAGTACGCCCTTTACGGCTGAAGCGCTTAAACCAAGCTCACACGAAAAGGAGCCGAAGGGGCGAGCCTCGAGCGCAATGGGTCTTATTTAAGAATAGGTGGAGGGGCGAATTTTATATTCGTCCCGTTTGTATTCGTCTGGTTTATTCAGGAGCTTGGTTATTTTCTTTTTCTGCAGGCTTAAAAATAAAAGTGGCAGGCCTAGAATTAAACAATCTGTAAAAATAATTTCTGAGATATAAATCAAATTATTTTGTATTTTTAAAATCTCTGGCGGAATTAATCCCAGCGCGAAGCCAATTAATACAGTGACTAAGCCTAGAGCAGCTAATAGTTTTATAGTGAAAGCTTTAATTATTTTTAAAGCTGAAATAAAAACCAGCGCAAACATTAATAAAGTAAATTGGCTGGTGATGACTATGAGAAACCAAAAAGCTTGAGTGACAGAAGGCATCCAGAGATACACAGAAAGTAAAATGGTCCCAATGACTAATTGGATTAATAAAATCCCAGTCGGCATCTCATGATGATTGATTTTTTTTAATAGCCTGGGCAGCTGATAAGTGTGATGAGAATTTTGGTCTTGAGCGTCTGCAAATTGAAACAAGCCTCGAGCGGGTCCAATAATCCAGGCACTCATGGAGGCTAAGCTGCCAATGGCGAGAGCCATGGCTAAAAAAGATGTGAGAAAGCCCAGATGGAAAAAATTAAAAAAGGCCTGAAAGCTTTGCATCACTCCAGTGATCACTTGGATAGAACTGCTGGGGGTAATGCTCGAAAGCGCGAGGGCCGTGCCCATAGAAATTAATAGAATTAATGCACAAGACAGTATCAACGCTTTAGGTAAAGTCTGATGGGGATTGCGTATATTTTGAAAATGAAACGCCGTAATTTGCATGCCTGAGTAGGCTGAGAGGACGCTTAAAAATAAAGAAAAATTAGAGTAAGAAAAAGAATGAATCTGAGTAAAAGAAAAAGAAGTTAAAGATGATAAAGAGTTGGATAAAGCACTGGATAGAAAAATAGAGTGAGAATTAGGGCTGAAAAATATAAAGCTTAAAGCGAGCCCCATGATTAAAAAACCTGGAATTAAAGTGCCTAATAAAGCCCCTAAAGTATTTAATTTAGAAGACGTCGCAATATTCAAAGAATTGAGCCAGGTTAAAAATAAATAAATAAAAAACAAAGTAAAAAAAAGATGGGTGGGGGTGTTATTAAAAAAGCTAAAAAGAGGTGTTTTTCCAAAGCTGATAAAACCTAAGGTCCCGACAAGGCTTGCAAGAGTCGCTGGTGTTGAAACTAGGTTGTTAATCCATTCCATCCAGATGGCTAAGAAACCCCAAGAGGGCCCTAAGGATTTTTGAACCCAGATATAAATCCCGCCAGATTCTGGAAATTGTTTAGAGAGGGCTAAGCAGATAAGAGTGCTTGGGATTAAAAAACAAAGAGCGCCGAGTAAATAATAAAACACAGACCAGATGCCGAGGGATGCAATCAGAGGGATCCCTCGAAGATTTAAGACGGCAGAAATAGTGATCATGGTTAAGGCAAAGACGCCTAAAGATTTAAAACGCATCTAGATCTCACCACGCTGATGCATGGCAAATAATTCTGTGTAGCCGCCAATTAAAATATTATTGATAAAAATTTCTGGGACGGTGCGACGACCTTGGGATCTTGCAAGCATCTCTTCTTTTTTAGCGGGGTCTAAGTCCACGCGAATTTCTTGATAGGTTAAATTTTGCCTGGCTAATAAATTTTTAGCTTGAATGCAGTAGGGGCAAGAAGCCGTGGTATAGATCTCAATGGTTTGCATATTTTTTGGCCTATTAATTTATTTAATTTTTTATTTTAAATATTTTTTATTTTAAATATTGTCTTTTATTAGGCTGGTCTTTCCAGGCGTCCGCATCTGAAGGTGGCTCGCATTTTTCAGTAATGTTTGGCCAGATTTGAGATTTTTCTCTATTAATTTTTAAAAAGATTTCTTGATCTGGTTTTAATTCATCTTCAGAAACAATCGCATTGACGGGGCATTCAGGTTCGCAGAGTGCACAGTCGATACATTCATCGGGATTAATGGCTAAGAAATTAGGGCCTTCATAAAAGCAATCCACGGGGCAGACTTCAATGCAGTCGCCATATTTGCAATTGATGCAGGCTTCAGTGACAACGAACGTCATGAGAGTTCTCCAGAAAAATTAAATATAAAAATAAAGGTATAAAAAAAGGGGAGAATGCTCCCACAAGCTTTTTCATGATGCAAATAGTTTTCTTGATTGTTTTCTTGAATATACTGGCGCGCTTTTCAGCGCATGGGACGAACACAAGGTTCGCCCCTCCACCTCCATTTCGAAGTGTCCTAATGAAAGAGGCCAAGATGCAGAACTTATTTTTTAATTTTTTTAAATTCGAACAGAACAAAACCAATGTTTCTCGAGAGCTCATGGCTGGGGTTACCACTTTTATTACCATGGCCTATATCGTCATTATTGAACCCCAAATGCTTGAACAAGCGGGAATGAGCTTGCAGCAAAGCTTTTGGGTGGTGGCTCTGGTTGCGGCTTTTTCTAGTATTTTATGCGGCCTGATTTCTAATCTGCCTTTTGCTTTAGCCCCGGGCTTGGGGCTTTTATCTTTTTTTAGTTATGTCGTAGTCCAGAAGATGGGCCTGCCGTATCAGGCTGGCTTAGCGGCTGTTTTCATTTCGGGCTTATTGTTTTTTTTAATTACGATTACGCGTATTAGACAAATGATCTTAGAGTCGATTCCGCATTCTTTAGGTTGTGCGATTGCGGCGGGGATTGGCTTTTTTATTGGCTTAATTGCTTTAAGAAATATTCATCTGATTATTAGTTCTCCAGTGACGCTGGTTCAGTTGGGGCCAGTGGATACGCCGAGTATTATTTTATTTTTTCTAGGGTTTTTAATGATTGCGATTTTGGATCGCAAGAATATTCCGGGGGCGATTTTAATTGGCATGTTATTAGTCTCTGTGCTGGGTTTAATTTTTCATGTCAGCGAATTTCACGGCGTATTTTCTCTAGCACATCCATTTAGTTTTAATAATTTTAATAATTTGAGTGATTTTAAAAATTTCAATATTTTTAGTAATTTTGATTTTCATGCTTTAAATAATAAACAAGCCTGGCCTTTGATTTTTACTTTTCTAATCGTTGCGCTGTTTGATTCGACTGGAACCATGCTGGGCCTGTCCCACCAAATGGGACAAGACAAGCCAGAGATTAAAAAAATTAACAAGGCTTTATTAGCCGAAAGTATTGCAACAACGGCTTCGTCTTTCTTAGGCGCAACGACGGCGGCAGCATTTGTGGAATCAGCCTCTGGTATTAGATCAGGCGGGCGGACGGGCCTGACAGCAGTGATTGTTGGCTTATTGTTTTTATTAACTTTATTTTTTTTTCCACTGGCAGAATCAGTGCCGAACTATGCGACCGCCTGTGGCTTATTTTATGTCAGTTGCATGATGATTCGGCCATTTGCGAAGGTGAATTGGGAAGATGCAGCTGAGTTTATTCCCGCTGTGATTACTTTATTGATGATCCCCCTGACTTTTTCCATTGCGGATGGCGTGGGCTTAGGTTTGATTTGCTATTGGGTCTTAAAAATCGCCAGTGGAAAGATTAAAACCATGCATCCCATGCTTTGGATTTTGACTGGGGTGTTTTTAATTTATTTTATGGTTTAAAAATCGTTGACAATGGGGGGTGCGTCTTTATAATGCCGCCCCATTGCGTGGGTGCTTAGCTCAGATGGTAGAGCGTCGCCCTTACAAGGCGAGGGTCGTGGGTTCGATCCCCTCAGCACCCACCAACACGCGAAGTTTTTTTGATATTTGTGCCTGTTTTTACAATGGGGCTATAGCTCAGCTGGTAGAGCGCTTGCATGGCATGCAAGAGGTCAGCGGTTCGACCCCGCTTAGCTCCACCAGTAAGGTTTTTGCGCATTTGTCCCCTTCGTCTAGTGGCCTAGGACACCGCCCTTTCACGGCGAGAACAGGGGTTCGACTCCCCTAGGGGACGCCAATTTTTGAAGTTGGTTATTGAAGTGACTCATCAGTGAAGGTGATGGGTGTTTTTGGGTTTTGAGTGATTTTTTTCTGTTGCTGTCCCCTTCGTCTAGTGGCCTAGGACACCGCCCTTTCACGGCGAGAACAGGGGTTCGACTCCCCTAGGGGACGCCAGTTTTTCATAAGCTGGCTCTGACAGCGATTACGGTGAGGTGTTATATAACCATGAATATTATTAATATCTCGGCTTATAAATTTATCCCCTTATTTGATACTGAATATCTTAGAGATTTTTTCTATGAGGCTTTAGGCCAAATAGGCTTAAAGGGCACGGTGATATTTGCCTTCGAGGGTATAAACATCGGCCTGGCCGGCACGCGAGAACAAATCGAAAAATTTAGTTTATTTCTAAAATACCAAGCGCGTTTTAAAGATATTGAATTTAAAATCAGCCCCTCGTCTTATATTCCTTTTAGACATTTAAAAATTAAGTTAAAAAAACAACTGGTCCCAGGGGGAGATGATCAATCTTGTCCCTTAAATAATTCAGCCCCCAAGATTTCACCTCAAGAGTTAAAATCCTGGTATGAAAATAAAACACCTGGCAAAGATTTTATTTTAATCGACACCCGTAATGACTATGAATTTGAAATGGGATCTTTCGAGCATGCCATTCACTATGACTTAGAAAAATTTAGAGACATAGACCAGCATTTTTTAAAGTTAGCCCAAGAAAATTCAGAAAAAAATTCTGAGCTTTTATCTAAACCTATTGTTACTTTTTGTACGGGCGGTATTCGTTGTGAGCGCGGGGCGCCTTTGGCCAAAGTGTTAGGCTTAAAAAATGTTTACCAGCTCGATGGTGGAATTTTAAATTATTTCAAAGATTGCGGCGGCGCTTTCTGGCGTGGCTCTTGCTTTGTGTTTGATGAGCGAAGAGGCGTGACACCAGACTTATTGCCGGCTTGATCCAAGCCGCACGGGGGCGAAACCAAGGTTCGCCCCTACATCCTTTCATTTGAGAAAAATACCCGCAAAAATATATTTTAATTCATATTAAATTTTGGATCCTTATCATACGGATCATACAATATGGATTTCAGAAAAATTTGCATAAAATTTCAGCGGCTTCTAGTAAGCCTGCCTCTACAAATCCCATCCCACTCTCTGTACAATCGCCGTTTTTTAAAAATAATTTTAAATTTTTTTACAGGGGTTTATTTCTAATGGTCCGGTCTCACTATTGCGGCGAAGTTACTGAAAGTCTGATTAATCAAGTGGTAAAAATCTGTGGCTGGGTCCAAAAAAGACGCGATCATGGCGGCGTGATTTTTATTGATTTAAGAGACCGTGAAGGCTTGGTCCAGATAGTTTTCGAGCCAGAATTTAAAGACTTTAAATTAGCTGAATCTTTAAGAGGCGAATTTGTAATAGAAGTCGAAGGCTTAGTTAGAATCAGACCTGAAGGTCAAGAAAATTTAAATTTAAAATCTGGGAAAATAGAAGTCTTAGTCCAGGGCTTAAAGATTTTAAATACGGCCAAAACCATTCCTTTTCCATTAGATAGCCATCATCAGACTATTAGCGAAGAGGTGAGATTAAAATATAGATATCTAGATTTGCGCCGTCCCCAGATGCAAGAAAGATTAATATTAAGAGCCAAGATGAATAATTTTGTGAGAAATTATTTAAGTGATCGTGGTTTTATAGAAGTCGAAACACCTTGTTTAACAAGAGCAACACCAGAAGGCGCGAGAGATTATCTCGTCCCATCTAGAACTTATCCAGGCGATTTTTTTGCCTTACCCCAATCTCCCCAATTATTTAAACAGCTATTAATGGTCGCGGGCTTAGACCGCTATTTTCAAATTGTTAGATGCTTTAGGGACGAAGATTTAAGAGCTGACAGACAGCCTGAATTTACCCAGTTAGATATCGAGATGTCGTTTATTTCAGAAAAAGATGTGATTCCCTTGATGACTAGTTTAATTCAGGGCTTATTCACCCATTGTGGCCAAGAATTACCCACTGAATTCCCTGTCATGACTTATGGTGAAGCTATGCGACGCTTTGCATCTGACAAGCCAGACTTGAGAAATCCATTGGAATTAGTAGACATTGCTGACTTAGTTAAAAACACTGATTTTAAAGTCTTCCAAGAAGCCGCGAATAATAAAAATGCACGAGTGATTGCGTTGAAATTACCGAAGGGCGCAGAGTTATTAACTAGAAAAATGCTGGATGACTATGCAAGTTTTGTAGGCTTATACGGCGCAAAGGGCTTGGCTTATATCAAAATTAATGATTTGAGTTTGGGCTTAGCAGGCTTGCAATCACCGATTTTAAAATTTTTGCCAGAAGAAATAATTAATAAAATTTTAGAAAGACTCGATGCTAAAAATAATGATTTAATATTTTTTGGCGCGGATAAAAATAGTGTGGTTAACCCATCCATGGGAGCCTTGAGAATTAAATTAGGCCATGACTTAAATTTATTAAATAAAAAATGGGCGCCTCTCTGGGTTGTTGATTTCCCGACTTTTGAATTAGATGAAAAAACTGGGGAGTTATTATCTGTCCATCATCCGTTTACCTCGCCTAAAGTCAGCTCAGCGCAAGAATTAGAAAACACACCACCAGAAAATCTCTTAGCGAGAGCCTATGACATGGTGATCAATGGCTATGAAGTCGGTGGGGGATCTATCCGAATTCATGATCAAGAATTACAGTCCGCTGTATTTAAATTATTAGGCATTGATGCTGAGAGAGCGCGTGAGAAATTTGGCTTTTTATTAAATGCACTGGAATATGGGGCGCCTCCGCATGGCGGCTTGGCGTTTGGAATGGATCGCTTATGTATGCTGATTTCAGGAACAGACAATATTCGAGATGTGATTGCGTTTCCTAAGACTCAAACAGCCTCTTGTTTAATGACCGAAGCGCCTTCGAGTGTTGACCCCAAACAATTACAAGAGCTTGGGATTAGAGCGGTTCAGAAAGTAAAAAGTTAAAATTTAAAAAATATTAAAAAATTTTAAAAAAACAGGTGAGAAATCGAGGAATCTATGAGTCGTCCGATCTATCTAGACTATGCAGCCACCACGCCGGTGGACCCCAGGGTCGCAGCGTTAATGGCGGAGTGTTTGAGCTTAGAGGGCGACTTTGGGAATCCTGCGTCGAATACACATCGCTATGGTTTTAAAGCCAAAGAGCGAGTGGATTTAGCAAGAGATCAAATCTCGGAAGTTTTAGGGGTCTTAGACCCTCGAGAAATTATTTTTACCTCAGGAGCGACAGAGTCTAATAACTTAGCCCTTCAGGGTTTTTTTAAAAATTATTTAAATACAAATCAAAATTTAAATTCAAATTATTTAATCACCATGCCGACGGAGCATAAGGCTGTTTTAGATCCTGCTAAATATTTAAGTGCCCAGGGTGTGAATGTTATTTATCTAAAGCCCGAATCTGATGGAGTTTTGATTCTAGAAAAATTAGACCAGGCTTTAAAAAATATAATTAATAACGCTGCTGACTTTCACATTAGAAAAAATATTTTAATTTCTATCATGTGGGTCAATAACGAGACTGGGGTCCTGCAAGATATTTTAAAAATTGCTGAATTAGTTAAATCTTATGGGGCTTATTTACATGTCGATGCAGCGCAAGCTGTGGGTAAATTGCCCATTAATTTATCTCAAGTCCCTATTGATCTTTTATCTCTCTCTGCCCATAAATTTTATGGCCCCAAGGGTGTTGGGGCTTTGTATATCAAAAGAAAACCAAAAATAAATTTAAATCCCATTATCTATGGCGGTGGCCATGAGATGGGTTTTAGATCTGGTACTTTACCAACGCATCAAATAGCGGGTATGGGTTTAGCTTTGTTTTTATCAGATCAAAATTTAGCCCAAGAATCAGATCGAATTTTAAAATTAAAGAATAAATTTTGGTCTGGGTTAAAACAAAATTTAAATAAAATTAAAATCAATGGGATTAAAAATATAGAAAATAAAAATTCAAGTATTCCCAGTATTTTAAATATTTGCTTTGAGGGCGTAGACAGCGAATCTTTAATCATGGCCTTGCAAGATGATCTGGCTATTTCGGCAGGCTCCGCTTGTACCTCAGCGACTGTCGAGAGCTCTCATGTTTTATCAGCCATGGGGATTTCAGATCGGGACGCGCATGAATCTTTAAGATTTTCTTTCGGAAGATTTGTACTAGACAGCGATATTGATCGGGCTGTGTTATCTATCACGCAGCATGTTAAAAAATTACGGGCTATGTCGCCTTTATGAAAGATCTTGAACAAGAAAAATTAAAGCAAGAAATTTTTAAGCAAGCTCAAAGTTTTTATCAAAAAAATTATTGGGGAATCTTATCTGGCGAAGATATAAAAATTTACCAGGCAGGATCACTGTTTTCAGGTCAAATTATTAAAATCTATTTGCGTCTTTCTTCTGACGATCTCGTCTCTCCCCTTGTGATGCCCTCTCCCCCAACCCCTCTCCCACTTGTGGGAGAGGGGCGAGGTTCTGGAGTGGTCGTTGCTATTAAAGCCCAAATTTACGGCGGGCCTTATCTGATGAGTGCTGCTGGGTATTTTTGCGAATTTGTTTTAAATAAGAATTTGAAAGAAATTTTAGAAAAATTTTCTATGGAAATTTTTTTTCACGACTTAAAGCTTCCAGAGAATAAAAAAAGTATTTTATTGTTATTAGAAGACTTGATTCGGGAATTTAATTTTTAATAATTTTTAGGGGTGAGTCGTGAGATTTTTTATTCAAGTATTTTCAATTTTTTTTATTTTATTTTTTATATTTTCTAGTGCTGCTGGAGAGAATTTAACAAGCCAGAATTTAAAAGTCAGCGCGCCAAAATATCACTATGATTTTGTTTCTAGTTCTAGTTTTATTCAGGTCCAGTCTTGGACGGCTTTTTCAGATCAAAAAAACAAAAAACAAGATTTTATTTTGTCAGCTCATCCTGAATTAATCATGGGTAATGCAGCTCAAGATCAAGATTGTCGTGGTAAAACGCCGGGTGGGGTGTGTTTAGAGCAAGTGTCTAATTTTTATCTCTCATGGCCTGTGGCTTTAATTAATCAAAATATTCAGCAGGTTAAAGCCCTGGGGTATCAAATTGATCTGGGGACTGGGCTTATTTCTCCAGGCGAAGTGGATATTACGGCAGCCAGTCCTGCGGGCTTATTTTTAGGTGCGCAGACTTTGATGAAATTACTAGATCAAAACCCAAGGTTGCCAAGAGGGTTAATACAAGATTGGCCAAGTCAGAAATAAGCAAAAAATAAACCAGAAAATTCTGAGGCTATCAGGATGATTTTTAGAAAATCAAGTCTAAACTTTGGCCTTTCTTAAAATCAGTCCCCCTCAATTTTTCATGAAGGTTTATTCAAAATGAAACAGAAAA
>Ga0214919_10010011_pt1 | contig 12104 bp, 10 predicted proteins | sample LL1503_MetaG_FD_177994 | JGI IMG/M metagenome (GOLD analysis project Ga0214919, IMG submission 177994) | Freshwater microbial communities from Lake Lanier, Atlanta, Georgia, United States - LL-1503 | ecosystem: Environmental > Aquatic > Freshwater > Lake | place: USA: Georgia | collected...
TACACCTGCACTCTTAGCCGCTTTAATAACGCGAAGAGTGCCTTCCACAGCTGGAGTAATCAAGAGATTTTCATCATATGGCTCTTTTAAAAAAAATGGTGATGCAATATGGAGGACATACGAACATCCTTTCATAGCTTCTATCCAACCGCTATCAGAAAGCAAATCAGTTTCAACAAAAGATAAATTATTTATTTTTGCAACTTGGCCAATTGTTTTTCGGGTGGCATCTGCCTTTGAACGAGATCGAACTGTTCCAATCACTTCATATCCTTGACGAAGAAGCTCTGCAGCGCAGTGCTCTCCAATATAGCCAGTAATTCCTGTAATCAAAACTTTTTTCATGAAAAGCCCCTAGAGTATTAATTAATAACTTGCATTTTACAAGTTAGATTACCAGTTAACTTGTAAAATGCAAGTTATTTATATAATTTATTTCCAGGGGGAGTGAGACTTTATTGGGTTGTGAAAACTAAAGGTAACAAAAGATACTGAAAACGCAAATTTTTTTAGAAATATTTTTGCAAAACTTAATGTTAGCTAAATCAAAAGAGAAACTACCGAAAATGACAATAAAAGAAATCTTTAAATAATAAAATTAGGAGCTTGATGCGTTGTAATAATCATATTACTCATAGCATTCGGCCCAGTTAAAAGATGGAGAATTAAAGATAGAAATATTAAATTTATGCTTAGAAATTTTAAGGAAAAAACTCTAGAAATCTAGAATCAGCCTTTATTCTTAAATCTTGACGATAAATAAATGAGGTAAGCGCCAATGATGATATCAAGAAAAATCCATACCATTATTGGAAAGTGAAATGGAAGGAAGGGATTGTCTATAATTAAGACGCTAATTAAAAAAGCGATATGAGGCGCATTAAGCTTTACCCATTTGTTAAGCAAAATAAATCCGACACCAATAAAAACAATAACTCTAAAATAATCATAAAAACTTTCAGGCAATGGAAAGGCTGCAACAAAATAGAGCAAGGCAATAGCCCTTTCCATAAATATTATTTTTTTTACATTACTTAACATAATCAATAGCAGCCTCTAACGTATCAAAACTCGGAATAATTTTATCTAATCCAGAAATAGTAATAACCATATTCACATCAGGCTGAGTTCCAAATAATGCAAGCTTACCTTTGCGCGCATTAATTGCTTTAACACTTGAAATTAAAAGTCTTATACCAATTGAAGATATATACGGTACGTTTGACATATCAGTGATAACAGCCGTTCTTGGAGATGCGGTCATCCCAGCAAATTTTGTTTCTATTTCTCCAACACCTTGAATATCAAGCCGACCTGACAATGTTATTTTTGTAATCGAGCCATTGATTTGTTCTTCACTAATTTCCATATAATCACCTTTTAAGTTATAAAGCTTTGTTATGTGTTCATTTTAAAGTCATAATTTTCACTACCTTGAAGTAGGGAGATAGCTGATAAATAAAGACAGCTTAAACAAGAAAATAACACAATTTATTAATAAATTCGATGTTATATTTGTAAAATTAACAAAAATTATAGTCAGTCAATATACATTTAACATGATCCAAAATTTGCTAGAAAATTTATATGAAAAATATAAAAATAATAATGAAGGAAGTGTTGCGACCTATATTCCTGAGTTAGCCAATGCTGATATTAACGATTTTGGTATTTCAATAGTTACTTCTAATGGAAAAGTATTTGAAGTCGGAGATTCCAGGAAAGAATTTACAATTCAGTCGATTTCAAAACCTTTTACTTATGGCGAAGCGCTTAAGACATATGGCGAAGCAAAGATCTCTTCTTACGTAGGCGTTCAACCAACCGACGAAGCTTTTAATTCCATTGAATTAGAGCCCATTACGAACAGACCTTTTAATCCAATGATAAATGCAGGGGCTATCTCCATCACAGGATTGTTGTTTGAAAAATATGGCGATGAAACGATGGATATCATACTTTCAATATATAGTAAGGCAGCAGGAAGAGCCCTTTCAATCAATGATGAGGTTTATAAGTCCGAGTGGAAGTCGGGACATAGAAATAGGGCCATATCTTATTTGTTAGTGAATTTCAATATGATGACGGAACAGGTTGAGAAAGTATTAGAGTTATATTTCAAACAATGTTCAATTTCTCTGAATTGTGTCGATTTGGCAACCATTGGAGCAACATTAGGAAATATTGGAACAAATCCAATCACCAACGAGGAAGTTTTTGATGTCAACCAGGTGAGACATATCTTATCTATTATGTTTGGATGCGGAATGTATAATAATTCAGGCCATTGGGCTCATGAAGTGGGGCTTCCAGCAAAAAGTGGAGTTAGCGGCGGCATACTCGCAGCTGTGAATCGTCAGCTAGGTATCGGGACATATTCACCACCACTTGATTTTTTTGGAAATAGCGTAAGAGGCATAAAAGTTTATGAGGATCTCTCAAAAGAATTGGGTCTACATGTGTTCGATTCCATGAATGAGGGCTCTAATTTCTTAAGAGCCATAATAGAGGCGTAAACTATTTTTTGATTCAAACATAAAATTAAATCTAACAATATTAATGAGAGTAACAACTTTTATTGTCATAAATTTATAATACTTTTTAGGTTGGTATGAGCTTAAATGATATGAAAGCACTAAAGATTAATTTAACTAATGATATTTCCGATTTGACTATTTTAGTTACTAAGCTCGAACAATTTTTTGAAGAAAATAATACCTCGAGTATTTCAATGCCAATGACCTTAATTTTGGAAGAACTTTATACAAACACTATTACACACGGCGCTTCTGATGGCCGGGATGTTTTTATAGAAGTCAATTTGATTATTGATAAAGATGAATTGATTATGACTTATGAAGATAACGGCATACCGTTTAATGTGCTTGAGCTTCCAGACCCAGACTTAAGAGCATCAATAGAGAATAGAGAGGTTGGGGGTCTTGGCGTTCATTATGTAAAAACTCTTACGGATTCTGTTGAGTATAAGTATGTAGAAAAGCATAATGTACTAAAAATGAAGAAAAAATTAAGCAATTAGTTTTGCGCCGTGAATTCTTCGAATCAGCCAAATAATTCTTTCAAATACGCTCGTAGAAACAAAGAGCATCTGTCTTTCCTCTAAACTTATTGACTGATCATTGAGTAAAGAATCTCGAATTTTTTCCATAAGATCACTGCGGTCCGAAGTTAAGCTTACTAATAATTCGTCGTCATTATCTTTCGCAACTAGAGAGTCGTTAAGTAAAGTTAAGATGAGGTGAAGGCTTTCCACCATTGAGCTCGCGAGCCCCTTTTGAAAATTATGAGTGGCCTCAATATTTTGTTCAAAACTATAGAGTCCATTAACAAGGGAAATTAAATCTTCATTTCTACTTTGAATCAAAAATAACCTCTCAGTATTAGCATCATTTCTGTTTAAAGAGGTAGCCTCAGAGATAAATAATTTTGTTTTGTTTAATAAGTCTAAAGTTAACTCATGCCTTGTATTTAATTTAATAGTTACATCTCTCTCATGTTCAATTCTGACTGGCTCAAGATAATCTACTAGGCTCTCAATGAGTCTGTTTTGTTCTTTTGAGGCCAATATTAATGCTGTTTCAGTGTTATCAGACGATTCGGGGTATATAAAATGTAGCTTAAATAAATTCTCTTCTTCAGATTCAGGGCTAATATAATGAAGAAACAAAATAATCTTTTTTTGAAATAAAGCAACTACAAGTCCGCCGGATAATTGCAAAGCTAAATAGACTAAAGACAACATCAAAGACGAATCAATTGTTAAATGCCAAGCATTAAAAAGTCCAAAGAGTTTCGAGGAATCTAAAAAAGTCAGCGGATATAGGGCTAAGCTACCCAAAAGTTTTGAAAGAAAGCAATAAATGGCGATCTGTTTTTTTTTGCCCTCCAGGTGAGACGCAAAAAATAAGACACTTAATCCAGAACCAATATTAGCCCCAAAAACTAAAATCATAGCTTCATTAAAATGTATGATGCCGGCCATATTTAATGCAACAGCAAGAATGGCAACACTTGAAGATGATTGCACAATCAATGCAGAAAATATCCCAATCAATAAACCTATCAGGCTTGATTCAGCAGAAAATATAAAAAAATCTCTGGCCCAAGTCGATGTATTTAAAACTTGCCCTGCTTCTTTAATGAGGCTTAGCCCAAATAAAAGCAAGCCAAATGCAAGGAATACAGCCGCAATTTGTTTAGCTTTAATATCTTTAGTAAGATTAAACAGATGCATCAATCCGACCATCCCAAGCGAAAAGAAACTAGCAGTTTTTATGTCAATGGATACTAAAAAAACTAGTAATGCTGTTCCTGATCCTGACCAAGCAACCATTGCTAAAGCCCGATTCATAGTTAAGGCCCCAGAATTCAAAAGCCCTAAGCATAAAAAAGTTGCTGCGCTAGTGCTTTGAGTGATGACACCTAAAAATGATCCAGTCAGTGCACTTGAGAATGGCCCGCGGGTAATATTGATTAATATTGAACGTAACTTACCAGAAAAAATAGGCTGCATACTGGCAGAAAGATAATGTAGTCCAGTAAAAAAAAATCCAAGCCCTGCCAGAAATGAAATGATTTGCATAATACTAAATACTATTCAGAAGAAACTCTAAGCGCTTTAAATAAGTTGATAAAAGATAAAAATAAGGCAAATAAGATAACTAAGATTAGAAACTGTCGTAACTGATGATAGCGAATTTCAAAATCATTTTTGACTTTTAGTTGCAATGCGAAATATGCCTCATTAATCTCTTGATTGATAATAAATAATTTATTTTCAATATTTTTAGTTAGACCCATCGTTTTTTTGTCTAATAAAATTCCTTCCGTTAATGAAAGAGTGGCATATGCACCCATAAGATCTCTGTATTGATTTATTATGATTAAGGAGTCTTTTTTTAGATTAGTGATATCTTTTAAAGCCAAGATATCGGTTTTATTGCCGTTCTCTATATTCTCTATGTTTTCTTGAAATGCTGATATTTTTTTCTCAAACAAACTTTTATACTTAATCTTCGTTTCTTTGTCACGGGCGCGAATAATAAGATTTTTCCATTCTTGATCAGCAGATTTTAAATTAAGTTGTGCTAGCGATAGTTCTTCAGAAATATTTTTTAGCCCATTTACTTTTAATAAATTTTGATTGTATTCTCGCTCCATGTTCCATACAGCAAAAAGCGCAGCGACGCCCATCACAGTAATTAAAAACACAATAGTGATGGTAGATGAAATTAGTTTTTGTCGAAATAGCGTTTTATTGTTTAATTGATCCAATTCAAGCACCTTAGTGTGTGTTTAGTTTATTGATTAAAAAGCCAAGCTTTTAAAGACTTATAGTAATATTAAATTAATGTAACAATATTAATTGTTACATTTATATGACATAAATCTAGAGAAAATTATGGCAAGTATTGAACAAGCACAAAAACTGATCCTAGAGCTTCTAAAAGATTTTGAAGAAGATACTTTAGAAATTTTAAGACATAGCCCCGTCGCAGTTCGGATCATGCGGGTATCTGATCGCCATATCACTTTTGCGAACCCTCGCTATATGGAAATGTTTAAGGTCGAGGAAAAGGATCTCCAAACTTTAACACCTCTTCAGGTATATCAGCACAAAGATGATTTTGAGGCGCTTAGTGTCCGTATTAATGCCCAAGAGAATATTGTAGATGAAGTGTTAGCAATGAAAACTCTGGCTGGAGATCTATTACAGGTTATGGGGTCATTTCATCATATGAAATACCTTGATCAAGAGGTTGTTGTTGCATGGTTTTACGACGTAACAGCGGCCCATCACGCAAAACAACTTGCCGAAGATGCCGCAAAAATGAAAAGTGAATTTTTAGCAAACATGAGCCATGAAATTAGGACCCCTATGAACGGAATTATAGGTATGGCTCACTTGGCGCTTAAAACGGATTTAAATCCAAGGCAGCGGGACTACGTCCTTAAGATTCAACAAGCAGGCAAACATCTCTTAGGCATTATCAATGATATTTTAGATTTTTCTAAAATTGAAGCAGGCAAATTAACTATAGAAGAAGTAAGTTTTGATATTGATGAAATGATGTCAAATATATCAAGCATGATTAGCCAAAAATGCTCAGAAAAAAATTTAGAACTTATTTTTAAATTGCCCAATGAGCTTCCTCACAAGCTCATTGGAGACCCCTTAAGACTTTCACAGATTCTGATTAACTATGGAAATAATGCAATTAAATTTACAGAAAAAGGCGAAGTAATAATTTCGGCAGACATTCTTGAGCAGGATGAAGAAACTATTTTTTTAAAATTTAATGTATCTGATACTGGGATTGGATTGACGTCAGAACAAAAAGGGAAATTATTTCAATCCTTCCAACAAGCCGACTCATCCACTTCGAGAAAATTTGGCGGCACTGGGTTAGGACTCGCTATATCAAAGCAGCTGGCTAATCTTATGGGTGGCGACGTAGGTGTTGATAGTGAATTTGGCAAAGGCAGTACATTTTGGTTTACGGCTAAATTTAAACTCGATAAAACCATAACAAAACGAGTTTTATTTAAAGAGGATTTAAGCAGTAAATCTGTTTTAGTGATTGATGACAATGAGCCTGCAAGATTAATTATTGAAGATATGTTAATTGCAATGTCACTTAAGGTAACAGCAGTAGAATCGGCAGAAAAAGGCCTGCAAGCAGTTATTGGCGCGGACAAAAAAAGCGCTCCTTTTGATATGATTTTTGTTGACTGGCACATGCCGCCGGGAATGAATGGTATCGAGTTTGTGAAGGCATTAAAAAAATTAATTATTAGCAAAAAGCCACCATGTGTTCTTGTAACAGGCTATGCAAAAGACGATGTGATCAATGATGCAACGATAGAGGGCATAGAACACGTCATTGCAAAACCCATTAACGCTTCTTTATTATTTGAAACTATTTTAAGCATCTTCAATTTACAAGCTACAGAGCACCATATACAAAAAACTCATAGCAACCCTACAAAGATCGATCTTAATAGCCTTAAGGGCGCAAGAATACTTCTTGCAGAAGATAATTTACTCAATCAACAGATTGCAACTGAGATATTAGAAGACGAAGGGTTTATTGTGGAAATAGCTAATAACGGCGAAGAAGCCGTCAATATGGCGAATCAATCACAATACGATGTTGTGTTAATGGACATGCAAATGCCTGTTATGGATGGACTTGAAGCCACTAAAATAATCCGACAAAAATTTTCTAATAATGATTTACCTATATTGGCTATGACAGCTAACGCATCTGACGCAGACAGAGATAAGTGTCTGGAGGTTGGTATGAATGCTCACATCACAAAGCCTATTGATCCTAATCTATTGTTTGCAGGACTCGCCAAATGGATTAAGGGTAAAAATTCGAATTCAACAAATAACGAAAAAGTTGTTACCCATTCAAAAGACGAAATAAAGATTGCAGAAATTGATGGAGTAGATGCTCGCCTGGGGTTGCAGGTTGCAGCAGGAAAAGTTTCTTTATATATAAAAATGCTAAAAACATTTTCAACTGATCAAATAAATGCAGTGAGCGATATTAAAAGCGCATTAGATTTAAGTGACTATTTGACTGCTCAAAGGGTGGCACACACCTTAAAAGGAACATGCGGTAGCATTGGCGCAACTCAATTGCAAAAAATAGCTGGCAACATTGAAGATCAATGTAAAGACAAAATCAAAATAGAAGAGATTATTAAAAATCTTGAAATTGTTCAGCCTCAATTAACACTTATTATTGATAGCATCAAGAAAGCCCTTCCTGAAGATAAGAAATTAGCCTCAACATCATCTTTTGATGCTTCACAGGTTAAACCTCTCGTAGATAAACTCAGAGAACTTTTAGAAAATAACGATACCGAAGCAAATGATTTGCTTGAAAAATCAGAAGAACTCTTTATGCAATTTTTTGGCAAAGAAATGTTTAGTAAAATTTCTGAATCACTACAAAATTTTGATTTCGAATCAGCATTAAGTTTAGTGAATGAAAAATTAAGTTAATGATGACTAATAAACCAACGATATTGGTGGTAGATGATACGCCCGCAAATCTTCAATTAATGAGCGGGCTCCTTCAAGAAGACTACAAAGTAAAAGCAGCAACAAGCGGAGAAAAAGCTCTAAAAATTGCTTTTTCAGACCCTCAGCCGGATCTTATTTTGTTAGATATCATGATGCCTGAGATGGATGGTTACGAAGTTTGTAAGCGGCTTAAGGCGGATGAAAAAACTAATCAAATACCCATTATATTTTTAACGGCTAAGGCAGAAACACAGGACGAAGCTTTAGGGCTTTCGCTAGGCGCAGTAGATTACATTACAAAACCTGTAAGCCCTCCTATTGCGATGGCGAGAATAAAAACGCATATTGAACTATATCGTCAAAAAAGAGAATTAATTGAGAGCCAGCGATTACTTGCTGAAGAAATTAATGAGGCAGCTATCTATATCAGAAGTTTATTGCCATCGCCATTAGAAGGAAAAGTGAATACTTCTTGGCAACATATTCCTTGCTCCTCCCTAGGGGGTGATGCTTTCGGATATCATTGGATCGATGAAAATCATCTAGGTATTTATTTAGTGGATGTTTGTGGGCACGGTGTAGGCGCTGCAATTTTATGTATATCTGCTATTAATGCGATTCGCTCTCAATCATTAACAGACACTGACTTTAGAAGCCCAGCATCTGTTTTAAAGGGATTAAATGATGCTTTTCCCATGGAAGAGCAGAATAATAAATATTTCACAATTTGGTATGGTGTGTACCATAAACAAAATCATGAATTAATTTTTTCAAGCGCAGGTCATCCGCATGCAATTTTATTTACCGGTAATGATTTAAATAATAAGACACTTCAAACTTTAACTTCAGGCGGATTAGCAATAGGCATGATGCCAAGTATTGAATTTAATGAATCGACAGTACCTTTAAAAAGTCTTAATAAGCTTTATGTATTTAGTGATGGTGTTTATGAAATTACGCAAAAAGATGGTAAAGAGATGAACTTAGATGACTATACTCAGCTTATGAAAGATCATTTCAGCCATTTTGAATTGCTTCAATCAGAAAAGGTCCTTGAAAAAATTACAAGCTTAAAGAATGAAACAGGCCCATTTGATGATGATTTTTCCATTGTTGAATTAATTATTAATTCTTAAAGTAATATAGTCAGACTATGCGAAACGTTTCCTACATAAAAATATTTTTTTTAATGCTCTTTTTTATTTTTCCATTGCAATCGAATGCAAATGGAGAGGCTCAATCTACTTCAAACACTAAACTTATTTCTAGTCTCGACGATCTTAAAAATAAAAGAATTGGCGTCATGCTTGGGTCGACTCATGATGCATTTGCACATAAACAATACCCTCAGGCAGAAATTTTCCAATACAAAGGTCCGGCCGATGTTCTCCTGGGAGTTAAGTCAGGAAAGACTGATGTCGGGATCTACAATAGTGTTTCATTAACAGAAATATTAAAAATAGATCCTGAATTAGGTTTAATAGATAAGCCTTTTGAATTTAGTCCTGTGGGCTTTGGGTTTAATAAAAAAAATATCGAGCTACATTCACAATTTAATGCATTCTTTAAAACCATTAAAGATAACGGCGTATACGAAGATATGATCGATAGGTGGACTAAAAAAGGCATAACTGATATGCCAAAAATAGATACCCCGAATAAAAATGGGATATTAGTGGCAGGACATGTAAGCGATGGAGGACTTCCTTTTGTTACATTGCGCAATAATGAAAATGTTGGCTTAAATATTGAGCTTGCGAAAAGATTTGCTGCCTATCTAGGTAAAGATATTCGATTTGACGACATGGAGTTTGGGGGGCTTATCCCTGCACTTACTACAGGCAAGATTGATTTTATTGCAGTTACTCTAATGTTTACTGAAGAGAGGAAGCAGAAAATCAATTTCGGCGAGCCATATTATGAAATTGGTATGAGTGCTTTTGCCCTCAAAAAAAATATTGCCTCTTATAGCCATGAAAATCAAACTACAAATGGACCAACATTTTTTACAAGTATTTTAAATAGTTTTCAAAGTAATATTATTCAAGAAAAGCGCTATTTGCTTATCTTGGATGGATTAAAAACCACAATAATAATTTCAATCTTAGCAACAATTTTTGGCACTTTATTAGGCGGCATCATTTGTTTCTTAAGAATGTCTAAAAATAAATTATTAAATATCCCAGCAAAAATTTATATAAGCATATTAAGGGGGACGCCTGTGCTTGTGATATTAATGATTATTTTTTATGTAGTATTTGCATCAGTAAATATTAATCCTATTATTGTTGCAACTATTGCTTTTGGTATGAACTGTGGGGCCTATGCAGCCGAAATTTTTAGAAGTGGTATTGAAGGAATAGAAAAAGGCCAAATGGAAGCAGGTATTGCTATGGGCTTTAATAAAATAAAAACTTTTATTTATATTATTCTTCCTCAAACCGTCAGAAGAATTCTCCCAATTTATAAAGGTGAAATTATTACATTAGTGAAAATGACTTCTATTGTTGGCTATATTGCAGTCCAGGATTTAACTAAAGCAAGCGATATTATAAGAAGTCGAACATTTGATGCATTTTTTCCACTGATCATGATTGCGATTTTGTATTTCCTAATTTCATTAATACTTATTCATATTTTGGATTACCTTGAAAAAATTACAGACCCAAAATATAAGCGCAAGGCTAGACTTAAATCATGATTAAAGTTGAAAATCTTTCGAAAAGGTATGGCGATTTAGTTGTATTAAAGGATATATCTACAAAAATTAAAAAAGGTGAGGTTGTTTCAATTATTGGCCCCTCCGGCACTGGAAAAAGCACCTTTCTTCGATGTCTTAACCTACTTGACGAGCCAAGTGGCGGAAGTATTTTTATTGATGGCGAAAATATTTTAGATAAAAAAACTGATGTACCAAAAATACGTCAAAAAATGAATATGGTATTTCAATCATTTAATCTATTTTCCCATTTGTCTGTTTTAGAAAATCTTACTTTAGGCCCAATTAAACTTAAGGGAGTATCTAAAAAAGAGGCTGATAAAAAATCGATGGATCTATTAAAGATGGTCGGACTCGCTGAGAAAGCAGAAAACTATCCTGATGAGCTTTCTGGAGGACAAAAGCAGCGCGTTGCTATTGCTCGATGCCTAGCTATGGAGCCAGAAATTATTTTATTTGATGAGCCAACTTCAGCTCTTGATCCAACTATGGTTAGTGAAGTGCTATCTGTAATCCGTCGTTTAGCTAAAGATGGTATGACTATGGCCATTGTTACCCATGAGATGGCATTCGCGAGAGATGTTTCAAATCGTGTATTTTATATGGATCAGGGCCTTATTTACGAAGAAGGTTCACCAAAACAAATATTTGATGCACCGAAAAAAGATAGAACTAAAGTATTTATTAATCGTATTAGAAATTTTATATTTAAAATCAAAACACAAGATTTTGATTTTTATGCCCTTAATGCGGAAATCGAGGTTTTTTGTGAAAAACAAATAATTCAAAAAATAATGCGAGCTAATTTACTTCGTGTAGTTGAAGAATTACTTATTCTATACAAGCCTTTTTTAAATAAAATTGAATTAGAACTTGAAATAGCTCATTCAGAAAAAACAAACCAACTTACATTAATTTGTCAAACTACAGGTAACAAGTTTAATCCATTAGATAATAAGGACCTGGAAGATGATATTGGGTTAAAAATTATTAATACATTCACTGAAGTTAGAGAATTTAAATGGGCAGGCAATAAAAACAGACTAGAATTATTATTCAAAAATTAAATTAATAAATGAATTCTTAATTGAAGAAAGTAAAACGTGAACAAGCAATTTAAATGGATAATAATATTTCTATCTGCCTTATTTTCATCAATGACATTAGTAGGGTGTGGCGATAGAGAAAAAGTTGTTATCACTAACATTAAGCAATTAAATGATAAGGAATTTGGAATTCCAACAGGGACGGTTGCAGATAAACTTGTATTATCAGTATTTCCAAATGCAAAATTTCAATATTTTAATTCGGTTCTTGATGCAGCTA
>Ga0214919_10010012_pt1 | contig 12104 bp, 8 predicted proteins | sample LL1503_MetaG_FD_177994 | JGI IMG/M metagenome (GOLD analysis project Ga0214919, IMG submission 177994) | Freshwater microbial communities from Lake Lanier, Atlanta, Georgia, United States - LL-1503 | ecosystem: Environmental > Aquatic > Freshwater > Lake | place: USA: Georgia | collected 2015-03-15
GAAGTGAGTGGATTGAAATTGGCAATCAACGAAAGCATGTCAAAAGTTATTTGCAAGACTTCTTGTTTTCACCCGGCAGGGCCCACTCCCCCATCCGATCCTTGTCTGGCGGCGAACGCAATCGTTTGTTATTGGCGCGGCTGTTTGCCAGGCCTGCCAACGTGCTGGTGCTCGATGAACCCACCAACGATTTGGACATTGACACCTTGGAGTTGCTCGAAGAGCTGCTGCAAAACTACGATGGCACCGTGTTCATCGTCAGCCACGATCGCACTTTTTTGGACGAGGTGGTCACCAACACCTTGGTCTATGAGGGCGACGGCCGTTGGCGCGAATACGTGGGCGGCGTACAAGACTGGCTGCAACAATCTCGCCGCGCCATGGCGCTACAGTCAGAGGCGGTCATGGCCAATGACGCAAGCTCGCCGACCAACTCAACCAAAACCACTGCGCCAGCCAAAGCACAAAGCGACACCCAGACACCCAAAAAAAACAAACTCAGTTTCAAAGAACAACGTGAGCTAGAGGCCTTGCCTGGGTTGATAGAAGCATTGGAAACCGAACAAAAGTCCTTGAGCCTTGCTTTGGCCGATGGCAGTTTGTTCATCCAAGACCATGTCAAAGCGGCCCAAATGGGTTTGCGCATTGAAACCATTGAATCCGAATTGATGCAAGCCCTGCAACGCTGGGAAGCTTTGGGCAAGTGATGAAAAATGTCTTAACCTGGCAAGCAGGGCTGACCACCCGTCACAAGGAGGCTTGATTGGACCCCACTGAATGGGCCGCCTTGTTGGCGATGTGCGTCGCAGTGAGCTTTTCACCTGGGCCCAACACCACCTTGTCGACCGCTTTGGCCGCCAACTTGGGGTTGCGACGCGCCTTGCGGTTTTGCTTGGCCGTCCCCGTGGGTTGGGCCATTTTGCTGGTGTTGTGTGGTGAAGGCCTGGGCCTGCTGATCATGGGCAACCAAGCCCTGCGCTGGCTGATCCAAATGGGTGGTGTGGGTTATATGTTGTGGCTGGCCTTCAAGCTCAGCCGCACCGACCAGATCAGCCAACTTGACACCTCTCGCCTGGATGTGGGTTTTTGGCAAGGTGTGGGCTTGCAGTTTCTCAACATCAAGGCCTGGATGCTGGCCCTGACCCTGACGGGAGGCTGGGTCATCCACGCCAATGGCATGCCCTCTCCCAACCCTTCGCAGCGCTTGGCGCAAGTGGTGGGGGTGGGCATGGCCTTTGCCTTTTGCAGCAACTTCACCTACGCCTGCATCGGCTCCGTATTGAGGCACTGGCTCGCTCAGGGGCAACGCCTGCGCTGGTTCAACCGATCGATGGCCTCGGTTTTGGTCGTGACGGCGGTTTGGATGCTGCGGTCATGAAACACCAAGAAATTCGAGGCCTTTGGCTGGGCTTGTTGGGTGTGTTGATTTTTTCCATCACCTTCCCCATGACCCGTTTGGCAGTCGGAACCGAGCAGGCCCCACTGATGTCGGGCATGTTTGTGGCTTGTGGGCGTGCGGTGGTGGCAGCGGGCTTGTCGTTGCTCTACCTGATAGGCTGGCGAGCACCTGTGCCTGAACGGACGCATTGGCCCGCTTTGGGCTTGGTGGCTGGGGGAGTGGTGTTTGGCTTTCCCATCCTGAGTTCAATGGCCCTGCAACATGTCGAGGCCGTGCATGCCAGCGTCATCACGGGACTGATGCCACTGGCCACTGCATTGCTGGGCGCTTTGCTAAACCGCCAGCGACCATCCATGGGGTTTTGGATCTGCGCCTTGCTCGGGTCGCTCATGGTGGCTGTGTTCGCTTTGATGCGCTCCGGGCACAGCGATCTGGCTTGGGATACAGCCGACTTGTGGCTGGTAGCGGCCATGGGCTGTGGGGCGGTTGGCTATGCATGGGGTGGGCGTTTGAGCACCCACATGCCTGCCCAACATGTCATCTGTTGGGCGTTGGTGTTGAGTTTGCCCATCACCTTGCCGCTGGCTTGGGTATATCGGCCCACCACACCCATGCCAGTCAGTGCCTGGCTGGGATTTGCCTATGCAGCAGTGTTTTCCATGTGGCTGGGCTTTTTTGCGTGGTACCGAGGCCTGGCCATCGGTGGCACCGTTCGGGTGAGCCAAACCCAGTTGCTGCAACCATTTTTAAGCATGATGTTTTCGATACCTATTTTGGGCGAGCAAGTGGATGTGCTCACACTGGGGTTTGGTATGGCGATCGTGGGAACTGTGTTTTTAAGCCGCAAAATGCCTGTCCATGCCCAGGCTTGACGTGCGGCCTTTTCGCGTCCCCCACGTGACGCCAAGCCCGCCGCCGATTCGCCACAATCACGGGCATGGGAACCCTTTATTTGGTGCGCCACGGCCAGGCCTCGTTTGGCGCCGACGACTACGACCAACTTTCTGAGTTGGGCCAACGCCAAAGCCACCGATTGGGGGCTTATTTTCGCGAGCGCGGTTTGAGTTTTGAGGCCGTCATCACCGGCAGCTTGAAACGCCAACACCAAACCTGGCTAGGCATCCAAGCGGGCCTGGGCAACCCCAACCCACAAACGCTGGTTTGGCCTGGCTTGAACGAATACGACAGCCATGCGGTGATTCAGGCCATCCACCCAGAGCCCTTGGCCAAACCCGACACCCCAGCGCTTTACAAACACCACTTTGGCTTGCTGCGCAAAGGCTTGCAGGCTTGGATGCGTGGCCAGGCCCAGCCGCAAGGCATGCCGTCTTATTCAGACTTTGTCAGCGGCGTCACCTCCGCCCTGGCCCATGTACAAACCCACCACAGCGGGGATGTGTTGTTGGTCTCCAGCGGTGGGCCCATCGCCACGGCGGTGGGGCATGTGCTGCAAACCCCGCCCGAGGTGACGATAGAAATCAATATGCGCATCCGCAACAGCGCCGTGTGCGAGATCCACTACAACGCCAAGCGACTGTCACTGGTCAGCCACAACACCATCAGCCATTTAGATGGGCCTGGCTACCAAGAGTGGGTGACTTACACCTGAGGCGTGGCCTCAGGTCCCCTCAAATCGGGGCGTGCTCAACCACCTCTTGCAGCATTCGAGCCAACTGCAAGCCTGCAGCTTGAACCAGCGCGTGCCCGTGGTCTGCATTGGCTGCCATAGCATTGCCTGCCGCCCCTTCGGGGTTGTAGTCTTGCATCAGCCAGCCTTGTTTGGCGCTTTTGCCGTCGCCCAAGATGGCAAAACGCTCTGCTTTATGCTGTGCCGCTGAAGCAAAGTTTTGGGCCTGGTCCATGCGCACATCCTGGGGCGACAAAGCCAGCATCATGGCTGTTTCCATCTCGCCCGCGTGAACGCCAAATCGCTGCTCATGGGCGCTGAACAAGTTCATCACCGCATCCCCCAAAGGCAACTGATACCAACTGGTGCCAAACACCAGCAGGCCGTGGCGCGCGCGCAGTTCACGCGCGACCACATCCATCAACCCCACATTGCCCCCGTGGGCGTTGAACAAAACCAATTTTTTCACACCCGCACGCGCCACGCTGGCGCCAATGTCACACCACAATTCAATCAAGGTGACCGGCCCCACACTGAGCGTGCCCGCAAAAGCGGTGTGCTCGGTGCTCAACCCCAAGGTTTGGGTGGGCAAAAACAACACCGGGTCGGTGCGCTTCAAATGCGGCAAGGCCGCTTGAATCACCCCCTCGACCAAGGTGGTGTCCACGCTCAACGGCAAATGGGGACCATGCTGCTCCGTTGCCCCCAAGGGCAGCACGGCCACTGCGCGCTGGGCGTCGAGTTGGGAAAAATCTGTGGTGCTCAGGCGCGACCAGAAGTGTGAATTGATCTGCATTGCCGCATCTTAAGGACTTTGCGGCATGGCTGGATGGGCGCACCCCAACTGGGGCATTCGCTACCATCGGCACCTCATGACATTTTTCTCCTACCTGCGCCTGCGCTTTTGCGTCTTGGCCCTGACCCTCACCTGTGCACCTGGCGTGTGGGCCCAAGGCACCGGTCACGTGGTCCAAACCCCTCAGGTCAAGGCCGAGTTGATGGTGTGGGCACCACAAGGCTTGGGCCCTGGCCAAACCATGTGGCTGGGCTTGCAACTGCAACATCAAAAGGGCTGGCACACCTACTGGAAGAACCCGGGCGATTCGGGCCTGCCCACTCAACTGCAGTGGCATTTGCCCCAAGGGTGGACGACCGGGGAAACCCATTGGCCCATTCCCCACAAGATCCGGGTTGGCGAGATGACCAATTACGGTTTTGAAGGCACCGCCTTGTTGGCCGCGCCGCTGGTCATTCCCGCCAACGCCAAGCTCTCCGATATGCAAGAGTTGGTGCTGCAAGCCGCTTGGTTGGTGTGCCGCCAAGAGTGCATTCCACAAGAAGGCCGCTTTGTACTGCGCGTGCCCAGCCAAAGCAGCCAGGCCTTGAACGGCCCGCTGTTTGAGGCTTTGCTGCGTCAACAACCCCAGCCCCTTTCAGCGGACAACGCCAAAGCGCAGTTGACAACAGACAGCTTGGAATTGACGTTTGCTGGGCTGCCTGCATCGGCCATGAACCAAAAATTGGCGATCTTTGTGGAGCTGCCCGAGGTGGTCGACCATGCCGGTGAAACCCACCCGCGCAGCCTGGCCCAATGGCACGGTGACCAGTGGCGCTTGACCTTGCCCCTGCACCCCATGCGCAACACCCAACCCGCTCAACTGCCCATGCTGTTGGTGGTGGGGCAAGGCTCGACCCAAACCGCATGGCGCTTGAGCTTGCCGGTACGCGGTTCGTGGCCTGCACTGCCCAGCCCTGCCGCGGCTTTGAATGCCCCGCCCTTGAACCAGCCGAAATTATGGACATCGCCCCTGCCACCCCCGATCGAATCGGCCTGGGGTGCCAGCTTGTGGCTGGCTTTGCTCAGCGCCTTGTTGGGGGGCTTGGTGCTCAACCTGATGCCTTGTGTCTTGCCCGTTTTGGCCATCAAGGTGGTGGGCTTGGGGTTGCCAGGACAAAGTGCTGCCCAGCGGCGCTGGGGCGGCTGGGCTTACAGCGCCGGCGTGGTGTTGACCTTCATGGCTTTGGGCGCAGCGGTGTTGGCTTTCAGGTCAGCTGGGGAGCAATTGGGCTGGGGGTTTCAGTTGCAGTCACCCATGTTTGTCAGTGCCTTGGCCTTGCTTTTCACAGCCATGGCGCTCAACCTGATGGGCCTGTTCGAGTGGGGTCAGATGTGGCCTGCAGCCTGGGGTGGCTGGCAGTCGCAACACCCCGGGGTCAATGCATTTGCCTCAGGGGTGCTGGCCGTGGGACTGGCTTCGCCGTGTACCGCACCCTTTGTGGGGGTCTCCATGGGCTGGGCGCTGAGCCAGCCCTGGCCCAGTGCCATGGCGGTTTTGGCGGCCATGGGCGTTGGCTTGGCCCTGCCTTTCGCATTGCTCAGCCATTGGCCTTCGCTGGGCAAGCACCTTCCCCAACCGGGACCGTGGATGGGGGTGTTCAAGTCTTTGATGGCTTTTCCCCTGTGGCTCACCGTGGTGTGGCTGTTGTGGATCGTTGGGCAACAAACCAGTTTGGACACAGCAATGGCCGTATTGCTTTTGCTGCTGGCCACTGCCGCCGTCGCTTGGGCCTGGGGCTTGCCCCCATCCGTGCGCAAAGGGCTGCTGCTGGTGGCATGTGCAGGCTGGATGGCCTGCGGCTGGTTGGCCTGGCCGCGCTTGAGTGCGAACGATGCACCCACCGCCACGGCTGAAACCGCTTGGCAAAACTGGTCGCCACAGGCTGTACAAGAAAAGTTGGCACAAGGTCAAATGGTGTTTGTGGACTTCACCGCCGCTTGGTGCGTGACTTGCCAACTGAACAAGCAAACCACTTTGCGCCACCCAGCCGTCTTGCAAGACTTTGAGCGCCACCATGTCGCGCTGATGCGCGCTGATTGGACCCGCCGCGACCCAACCATTACCCGCGCATTGGCGGAGTTGGGCCGCAGCGGTGTGCCGGTCTATGTGTTGTACAAACCGGGCCAATCTCCGATGGTCTTGTCTGAACTGCTCAACCCGACTTTGGTACAAAACGCCCTCGTGCAACCCTGAACAGGCATGGGCCTGCCACAATATCCACCATGAACGCGCCACTCCTCAACGACAGCTTCCTCAAAGCCTGCTTGCGTCAGGCCACCGACCACACCCCCGTTTGGCTCATGCGCCAAGCCGGTCGCTATTTGCCCGAGTACTGCGCCACCCGCGCCAAGGCGGGCAGTTTCATGGGTCTGGCCACCAACGTGGATTACGCCACCGAGGTCACTTTGCAGCCCCTGGACCGCTATCCCTTGGACGCGGCGATTTTGTTCTCCGACATCCTGACCGTGCCCGACGCCATGGGCTTGGGCCTGTCGTTCGCGCAGGGCGAAGGCCCCAAATTTGCCAAGGTGGTGCGCGACGAGGCGGCGGTGGACGCGCTGGCCGTGCCCGACATGCACAAGCTGCAATACGTGTTTGACGCGGTCACCAGCATCCGCAAAGCCTTGAACGGCCGTGTGCCGCTGATTGGTTTTTCGGGCAGCCCCTGGACGCTGGCTTGCTACATGGTCGAGGGCGGCGGCTCGGACGACTACCGGCTGGTGAAAAGCCTGATGTACAGCCGTCCCGACCTGATGCACCGCATCTTGGCCATCAACGCCGACGCGGTGGCGCTGTATCTGAACACCCAAATCCAAGCCGGCGCCCAAGCGGTGATGGTGTTTGACAGCTGGGGCGGCGTGCTGGCCGACGGCGCTTTCCAAGACTTCAGCCTGGCCTACACCCGCCGGGTGCTGGCCCAACTTCAGCGCAGCCATGACGGCGCGGTGATTCCCCGACTGGTGTTCACCAAGGGCGGCGGTTTGTGGCTGCCCGAGATGGCCGACCTCGACTGCGAGGTGCTGGGCCTGGACTGGACGGTGAATTTGGCCAAGGCCCGCGCCCAGGTGGGCGGCGTGGCCGGCGGTTCCGGCAAGGCGCTGCAAGGCAATATTGACCCGAACGTGCTGTTTGCCCCGCCCGAGGCCATCGCGGCCCAAGTGCGTGGCGTGCTCGACAGCTTTGGCACCCCCCACACCGACACCCAGACCAGCGGCCCGACCCACATCTTCAACCTCGGTCATGGCATCAGCCAGTTCACCCCGCCCGAGCATGTGAGCGCCCTGGTCGAGGCAGTTCACAGCCACTCTCGTTTTTTGAGAAAGATTTGACTTTTTCTGCTGTTTTACGAACAAAGTGTAGTCCAGGGGCTTGACTTATGCACAAAATTTGTGTTGCGGTGCATCAACCCATTCGCCAAGCTCGGTTTTTCTTTTCGCCTCTTGAAATCAATCTAAGTACTTGATTTATATAGGTGGCTGCAAATGCCTGAAAATAGGGCAATCTGTTCAAATCCTTGCCAGACAAGGGTTTGGCGGGTCCAAATGCAAGATATCAACAAAGTTATCCACAGAATCTTGGGGTTAAATCAAAGGGCTTTCAAATCAAGCACTTAAACCCTCTTTCAAGTCCAACCCTTGACGATTACCCAGAAAACCTCATTTCGATGCCCGTTACCCTGTCCGTTTTGGTCCAAACGCCGGCACACAGCGGCATCGGTGGGCCGCTGACTTACCTGAGTGAGGAAGCACTCCCCTTGGGCACATTGGTTCGTGTGCCATTGGGCCAGCGCGAATTGCTTGGGATTGTTTGGGATGGCGCCCCTGAGGCGGCCAGCCAGGGAGACGCGGCGCTGCGTTTGCGCAGCATTACCGGTGTGCTCCAGCCCCTGCCCGTTCTCAACCCCGCTTGGCAAGCACTGGTTCGGTTCACGGCGCGGTATTACCAGCGCAGCGAAGGCGAAGTCGCTTTGGCTGCCCTGCCACCTTCCTTGCGCGAAATCAGACCGGAACAACTGACGCGCAAACTCAAACGCAAAAAACCCACCCCCAAGGGCCTTACCCTGTCTGGCGACTTGGGGGCAGTGGCGTTGAGCGCCATGGACACAGAGCCCATGCCCCCCAGCGGGCTGGCACTGACATCCGAGCAAGAAGAAGTTTTAAAGCAAATACAAGAACAAAAAGGACCGTTTTTGTTGTTTGGCAGCACCGGCAGCGGCAAGACCGAGGTGTATTTGCAAGCGGTTCAACGCTTGTTGCAAGCTGAGCCGATGGCGCAAGCCTTGGTCATGGTGCCCGAGATCAACCTCACACCCCAGCTGGAGCAGCGTTTTCGCCAGCGCTTTGAGCCTTGGCTGGGGGCGGGCTGTGTGGTGGCCATGCACAGCGGGATGACCCCCGCCCAACGACTCAACAGCTGGTTGTCTGCACACAGTGGCCATGCGCGCATGGTGCTGGGCACCCGCATGGCGGTGTTGGCCTCCTTGCCCCATTTGCGCCTCATCGTGGTCGATGAAGAGCATGACCCGAGCTACAAACAGCAAGAAGGCGCGCGCTACTCGGCCCGCGACTTGGCCATTTACCGTGGGCAGTTGGAAGGCGCAAAAGTGGTGCTGGGGTCGGCCACCCCGTCACTGGAGAGCTGGCACCACAGCCAACCGGCCAGCGAAGGTCAGCCCGCAGGGCGCTATGTGCGGTTGCACATGCCCTCGCGCATGGGGCAAAGCGCACTGCCCTTGGTGCGGCGGGTGGACATGAATCGACAACCACGGCGCACGGTGTTCTCAGGCGTGTTGCTTGACGCCATGCGCGAGCGCATCGGCTTGGGTCAACAAATATTGGTCTTGCTCAACCGGCGTGGCTATGCACCCGTATTGCATTGCCCGTCTTGTCACTGGAAAAGCCAATGTCCGCATTGCAGCGCCTTCCAGGTGTTTCACAAACTGGATCGCTCATTGCGCTGTCATCACTGCAGCTTTGCCCTTGCCGTCCCCCGCGCTTGCCCCGAATGTGGCGACACCGATGTGCGACCCATGGGACGCGGCACAGAGCAATTGGAAGAGTTGTTGGCGGCCCACCTCGAAGGCGTGCGCCGACCCGACGGCGCTGCGCCACGCATTGCCCGCATCGATGCCGACTCCACCCGCGCCAAAGGCGCGCTGGAAGCCCAGTTGGCCCAGGTCCATGCCGGAGAGATCGACGTGTTGGTGGGCACACAAATGATCGCCAAAGGGCACGACTTTCGCCGCGTCAGCCTGGTGGCCGCACTGGACACCGATGGCGCCTTGTTTTCCAGTGACTTTCGCGCGCCCGAGCGCTTGTTCAGTTTGCTCATGCAAGCCGGCGGTCGCGCGGGGCGCGACGCCCAATGGTCGCAGCAAGATGGCCACGCTTGCGAAATGTGGATCCAAACCCACTACCCACAACACCCACTGTTTGACACCCTCAAGCGCCATGACTACCCCGCATTTGCCCAAGACCAGTTAAAAGAGCGCGAACAAGCCGGTATGCCCCCATACAGCTTTCAAGCCCTGCTGCGTGCCGAAGCGCGCACACAAGAGGCGGCTCAAGCATTTTTACAAGCGGTGGCAGAGGCTGCGCTCCAACTGCCCGGGGCCGAGCGGCTCACCTTGTATCCACCGGTCCCCTTGACCATTCAGAAGGTGGCCCAGGTCGAACGCGCCCAACTGCTCATTGAAGGGGTTTCGCGCACCGCGCTGCAACAATTTTTGACCGCTTGGCAACCTGTTTTGCGATCGGCCCGCACACAGCACCGCGCCGTGCTGCGATGGGCGATTGACGTTGACCCCTTGGTGATTTAAAGCCTCAGGGCCGCAACAAAAAAACCGCCCCAGAGAACGTAAAGAATGCCAATGCAGTGGTGATCAAAATAATTTGGGCAATGCGCCCGTTGTCGGCACCAAACCGCTCGGCCAACATGGACACGTTGCTGGCGCTGGGCAAGGCGGCCACCAGCACCACCACCATCAATGCATAAGGATCCAAATTGACACCCGCTTGGATGACCGCAGCGCCCACCAGCATCACCAATAAAGGATGCACCACCAATTTGACCAACGCCACCGGAAGGTAGTCCATCGGTCGGGTCGCGCTGTGTTGGCTCAAGCGTGCACGCAACTGCGAGCGCGCCAACACGGCACCGATGGTGAACAAGGCCACTGGAGACGCAGCGTCGGCCAACAGACCCAAGGTTTTATCTACCGGTTCGGCCAATTGCCACCCATTGGCAGAAAACACTGCGCCCAAACACACGGCCCAGGGCATGGGATTGGCCAGAACACCTTTGCCGGCATTGAACGCCGCATGGCGAAACCCGTGTTCGCCCGCGCCATCCATGCGTGACAAAGCGATGCACAAGGACGACGTGAACAACAAATCGGCAATGATGGACACAATCGCCGGACCAGCAGAACTCGGCCCGAGCAAGGCCACCAACAAGGGCACACCCAAAAATCCCGTGTTGGGAAAAGCCGCCACCAATGCCCCCAAAGCCGCATCGTTCCAGCGGATGCGCTCGTTCAAGCTCCAAGCCACCACCACAGCGACCAAGATCAAGCCACAGACTGCGTAGGTGATAAACAGCGGCGCATCCAGCAATTGGGCAATGGGCGTGGAGGCACCAAAGCGAAACAGCAAACACGGCAATGCGAAAAACAGCACGAAGCTGTTGAGGCCTGGGATGGCCTCAACGCTCAGAAAATTTCGCTGAACCGCCAAAAAGCCAGCCAGCACGAGCGCGAAAAAGGGAAAGGTGACCCACAAAACAGTTGCCATGGGTGGCATTGTGCCCGGCTATGATCAAACGCTTTTGCCCCTGCGTCACCTGCATGTCATCCGGTCTGAATCCAGCACAACTTGAAGCCGTCCACATTTTGCAAGGCCCTTGCTTGGTCTTGGCCGGTGCGGGGTCTGGCAAAACCCGCGTCATCACCCACAAATTGGCTTTGCTGATTCAGTCTGGCGTTGACCCCAGCGCCATCGCTGCCATCACCTTTACCAATAAAGCGGCTGCAGAAATGCGCGAGCGGGCCAAAAAACTGATTGGCAAAGCAGCACAAAAAGTCACTGTGTGCACCTTCCACGCCCTGGGTGTTCGCATCTTGCGCCAAGATGGCGCCGCTTTGGGGCTCAAACCGCAATTCAGCATTTTGGACAGCGATGATGTGACCAGTTTGCTCAAAGACGCCGGCGGCACCACCGACGCGGCCACCGCACGCCAATGGCAATGGGCCATCAGCCTGTGGAAGAACATGGGGCTCAGTGCCGCGATGGCAGAGGCCCAAGCGCAAGATGACAACGAGCGCATCACCGCGCGCATCATGGCGCGCTATGAAGAGCGTTTAACGGCCTATCAAAGCGTTGATTTTGATGATTTGATTGGCTTGCCTTTGAAGTTGTTTCAAAACCATCCCGAGGTGCGCGACAAATGGCAAGGTCAAATCAGCCACTGGTTGGTCGACGAATACCAAGACACCAATGCCACCCAATACGAGCTGCTCAAACTGCTGGCAGGTGAACGCCAATGCCTGACCGCCGTCGGTGACGATGATCAGTCGATTTATGGCTGGCGTGGCGCAACCTTGGACAACCTCAAACGCCTGCCGACAGACTTCCCGCGCTTGCGGGTGGTGAAGTTAGAGCAAAACTACCGCTCTACCCGCGCCATTTTGCGCGCGGCCAACAATGTGATTCGGCCCAACCCCAAGTTGTTTCCCAAAACCTTGTTCAGCGAATTGGGCGAAGGTGAACCGGTGCGGGTGCTCGACGCTGACGGCGAAGAGCATGAAGCCGAGCGGGTGGTGGCGCGCATCCAGTCCCTGCGTGCGTCTGACGGCGCCACCAGCACCGCAATGCCCCATGAATGGCGCGACTTTTGTGTGATGTACCGCGCCAATCACCAATCGCGGGTGCTCGAAAAAGCCTTGCGAAAAGCCGCCATCCCCTACAAAGTTTCTGGCGGGCAAAGTTTTTTTGACCGTGCCGAAATTCGCGATCTGTGCGCTTGGTTAAGGCTGTGGGTCAATAACGACGATGACCCGGCATTTTTGCGCGCCATCACCACGCCCAAACGCGGTGTGGGTCACCAAACCTTGCAACAACTCGGTCAGTTTGCCAATCAATACAAGCTGAGCCTGTTTGAGGCCTTGTTCAGCCACAGCCTGGGCAGTGTACTCAATGCGCGGGCTGTGGCATCGCTGCACGAGTTTGGGCGCAGCATCAAC
>Ga0214919_10010013_pt1 | contig 12103 bp, 8 predicted proteins | sample LL1503_MetaG_FD_177994 | JGI IMG/M metagenome (GOLD analysis project Ga0214919, IMG submission 177994) | Freshwater microbial communities from Lake Lanier, Atlanta, Georgia, United States - LL-1503 | ecosystem: Environmental > Aquatic > Freshwater > Lake | place: USA: Georgia | collected 2015-03-15
CCACAAACACGGTGGTGGTCTGGCCCGATTGGCGAAAGCGCGTGACATGGAAATCTTCTTTGCGCACCACGATGCGCTGTTTCTGCCCACCAGAGAGGGCTTGCTGTCTTTGCCGAAGTTTTTGCCAAGGCGCTGCCGCCCTGAGCGTTTCCAGCACATTGATGCGTTGCCCCGCGCGCGGCTCGCCTTTGCGCGCGCCCACGGGTCTGCCGCGCAATGCATTTTTTTGCAGAGCGCCTGCACTGCCTGAGGTGGGTGTTTTGGCGCGCTGCAACTGGCCAATTTTCAAACTGGCCAAGAGGCCACAAGGGATGGCGGCTTGCGCTGCTTCAAGGACCAAATCGGCTAAATTTTCAGGCAGACCGGGGTCTTCGTCTGGTGTTTCTTCTTGATCGCCATCTGCATTGGATTCGTCCTGGTTCTCAGCATCTGGGGCGTCAGGCTCTGAAGGTGGCTCGGGCGGTGGCTGTGGGGGCTCTTGATTTTCTGCAGGCGTGTCTTGCGCTTCATTCTCTGGCGGCGCTGCTGGCGGCAGACGTGTTGCGCGAGGTGCAAGCACCAATCGGGCAGCGACGCCGGTGTGCTCTTCTTCGACGGTGTTGCTGCCGGCTAACGCAGCGGCGGCGCGCGCCACACGCACGGCAAACACACTGGCTCTGAGGGAATCGATACCCAGCGCCAATGCGGCGGCACACAGGGCTTGCACCGCTTCGTCGTCAATCGTCACTTGTGACAAACGCTGCCGCGCATTGAGCACTTCTTGAGCAGTCCATTCGGGCCCTTCTTCGTCCTCGTCTTGCGCGCCCATCAGCAAGCGAAAGGCCAGTCGATCTGCCAAGCCGGCTGGCATTTGCTCGTCGTCGCTGGCGCCTTCATCAAGGGCCACCAAGCCTAAGCTGGCCTTGGCCGATGTGTCTAAACCATCGCGTTGCAAAGCCACCATGCCGGTGTCCAGCACGCTGCCAAAACGAGCCGCTGAGGCCAAGCTCATGCGCTCGGCCATGGCCAAAACCAACACGCCGCCATCGGCTTGTGACAGCAAACCTTTGAGGGCGATGGGCTTGCCCGCTTGCAGGGTTGCGCCCAAGTCAAGGCCGCCCAACAAAGCGGTGTCGTTGATGTTCAGGGGCACGCGCCTCAGGGGAGTTTGTGGGGGCAAGAGGCTTTTTAAAAGCGCCAGCCACTGGTCTCGGCTTTCGCAAGCCGAAGATCGAAGTGCCACACCGCCCAGACCCACGGGGTCGACTGCAAAAAGTGCAGCGATGGTTGCGGCGTCGCCTTGCATAAGTGGTGTCTGAGTGCCTTAAGTGTGGGGTGATTCAGGCTTGGGCGCCGTGAGCTCTGCCAAGGCTCTTTCGACGCGCGTTGACGAGCCCGAATCATCAAGCGGGTTGCGACGAAGTCGATGGCGAAGCGCAGAGGGCGCCACTCGAATCAGGTGCTTTTGTTCAACTTTGGCGGCGCCTTGCAAAGCCGCTTCGGCGCGCGCCGCGCGAACCAGTGTGAGATCGCCTCGCAAGCCATCGGTGCCCAAGCTCATGCAGAGTTGGGCGGCAAACTCACGGGCTTCATCTGAGATGGCCACGTCCGGCAAACGCTTGCGAGCGGCCACAATGCTGCGCCGAACGCGATCGTCTTCTTTTTTCCATGCGTCGGTAAAGGCCTGTGGCCCTTGCTCGAAGGCGTCTCGGCGCTTCACCACTTCCACGCGCTGAGCCAGCGTGTCGGGCGTTTTAACCTCCACTGACAAACCAAAGCGGTCCAGCAACTGGGGCCTTAACTCACCTTCTTCCGGATTGCCGCTGCCAATGAGCACGAAACGGGCGGGGTGCCGCACGCTCAGGCCTTCTCTTTCCACCACGTTTTCGCCCGAGGCGGCCACGTCAATCAGCAAGTCGACCAAATGGTCTTCCAGCAAATTGACCTCGTCGATGTACAAATAACCGCGATTGGCTCGCGCCAACAGCCCAGGCTCAAAGGCTTTCACGCCCTGCGACAAGGCGCGCTCCAAGTCCAGGGCGCCCACCACCCGGTCTTCAGTGGCTCCCAAGGGCAAGTCAACCACGGGTACCGTGACCAAGCGGCTGTTTTTGGGGGAAGTGCCAGTTTTTTTGCCCGCTGCGGCGTTCGCCATACAGTCTGGGCATTTGGCATTGTCCGGGTCGCAACCGTATTGGCAACCCACCACAGCGCGCATTTTGGGCAGTAAAGCAGCCAAGGCTCTTACGGCCGTTGATTTGCCAGTGCCGCGATCACCGAACACCAAAACGCCCCCGATGCTGGGGTCGATGGCTGTCAGCATGATGGCCAATTTCATGTCGTCCTGGCCAACAATGGCAGAGAAGGGGAAGGTCAAAGACATCTGATTCAATAGAAGGGTTAAAACGGGCTGGGTGGCAAAGTGTCAACTTAAAAAATTATACAAAGTGTCAATTTAACTTGACGTTTTGTCAAATCCAGTTAAATTATCGCTTCATTGAACAGATATTGAAGGCAAATGATGAGTGCCCTGCTAGATTGGATTAAGTCCCCATCGCAGCTTAGAAAACTGTCCCGAGACAACTTGGCCCCTCTGACCGCAGAGTTGCGGGAGCGTTTGATTCAGTCGGTCTCGCAAACGGGTGGGCATTTCAGCTCCAACCTGGGTACCGTAGAGCTCACGGTGGCCCTGCACTATGTTTACAACACCCCTGAAGACCGCTTGGTGTGGGATGTAGGCCATCAAACCTACCCCCACAAAATCTTGACGGGCCGCAACGAGCAGATGGCCAGCATGCGCCAAATTGGCGGTTTGAGCGGCTTTCCGCGACGCGAAGAAAGCATTTACGACGCCTTTGGCACCGCACATTCATCCACCAGCATTTCAGCTGCATTGGGCATGGCCATGGCGGCCAAACAAATGGGCAGCCGCCGCAAAGCAGTCGCCATCATTGGCGATGGCGCGCTCACAGCCGGTATGGCCTACGAGGCCTTGAACAATGCAGGCGCGAGCGATTGCAATTTGCTGGTGATTTTGAACGACAACGACATGTCGATCAGCCCGCCGGTTGGGGCCTTGAACCATTATTTGCATGAACTGATGAGTGGCCGGTTTTATGCCGATGCCAAAAAAATTGGCAAAGAAGTGCTGAAAAATGCGCCGCCTTTGTATGCCCTGGCGCAAATGATTGAGCAGCAAACACAAAGCTTCATTCAGCCTCAAACCATGTTTGAAAATTTAGGCTTTGAGTACACAGGCCCAGTCGATGGGCACGATGTGAATGCAATGGTCGACACCTTGAAGGGTTTGTACAACAAGCCTGGCCCGCAGTTTTTGCATGTGGTTACACGCAAAGGCAAGGGCTATGCGAAAGCAGAAGCCGATCCTGTGGCCTACCACGGCCCCAGTAAATTTGATCCTGCAGTTGGCATTGTCAGCGCCGCTGCGCCGGTCCCTGCCAAGCCAACGTTCACCAACGTCTTTGGCCAGTGGTTGTGTGACATGGCAGCGCAAGACGCGCGCTTGGTCGGCATCACACCGGCCATGCGCGAAGGCTCGGGCATGGTGAGTTTCAGTCAACAGTACCCCCTTCGTTATCACGATGTGGGCATTGCAGAACAACATGCGGTCACCTTTGCTGCGGGCATGGCTTGCGAAGGCTTGAAGCCTGTGGTGGCCATTTATTCCACCTTCTTGCAACGCGCCTACGACCAACTGATTCACGATGTGGCCTTGCAAAACTTGCCTGTGGTGTTTGCACTTGACCGCGCAGGTTTGGTGGGCGCCGATGGCCCAACGCATGCGGGCATGTACGACATTGCGTTCACGCGTTGTATTCCCAACATGAGCATCGCATGCCCTGCCGACGAAGCAGAGTGCAGGCAGTTGCTCAGCACCGCTTATGCGCAAGATCATGCTGTGACTGTTCGTTATCCAAGGGGTGCGGGCGTGGGTGCCCAAGTGGGAACAGACTTAGAGACTTTGCCGTTTGGCAAAGCTGAAATCAGGCGCCAAGGCCAAGGCGTGGCCTTGCTTGCATTTGGCCCACTGCTGTACGAAGCGCTCAAGGTGGCTGAAGGCCTGAACGCCACGGTGGTCAACATGCGTTGGGCCAAGCCATTGGATGTTGAAACCTTGAAACAAATGGCGCTGTCTCATGACCGCTTGGTGACGCTAGAAGATGCCACGCGCAAGGGCGGGGCAGGCGCGGCTGTGCTGGAAGCTTTGCAAGACATGGGCATTGCCATGCCGGTGTTGGTGGTGGGCTTTGAAGATGAATTCACCGAGCATGGCGACCCACAAAAATTGATGCAGCAATATGGCCTGACTGCACCCGGCATTCAAAAACGCATTGAAGACTGCTGGCCTGATTTGAAAGCCGCGCCTTTGTTGAGAGTGGTGGGCTAATGGCTGTTTGGACTTTAGGGCTGAACCACAAAACCGCGCCGATTGATTTGCGCGAACGTTTTGCGTTTGCCTCGGAGCGCTTGGATCAGTCTTTGAAAGGTTTGCGCCAAAGTTTTACGACGCACAAAGAAGTGGCGATTTTGTCGACCTGCAATCGAACAGAAATTTACTGCGCCGGTGATGAAGTTCAAATTCCGCAAACTTTGAGATGGTTGGCAGATGCTGGCAAAACACAAGTTAATGTGTTGGCCTCGCACACCTACCGCTTTGAGGGCGATGCTTCTGCGCGGCATGCATTTCGAGTGGCAAGCGGTCTTGACTCCATGGTCTTGGGCGAGTCTCAAATTTTGGGGCAATTGAAAGAGGCGGTGCGCTTGGCCAGCGACTCAGGTGCTTTGGGCACCACGCTCAACCAATTGTTTCAGCGCTCCTTTGCGGTGGCCAAGGAAGTCAGAAGCACCACGGAAATTGGCGCACATTCCATCAGCATGGCAGCGGCCGCTGTGCGCTTGGCAGGCCGTATTTTTGAAAACATCAAAGAAACCAATATCTTGTTTGTGGGTGCCGGCGAAATGATTGAGTTGTGCGTGGCGCACTTTGCGGCCAAGTCGCCCAAAACCATCACCATTGCCAACCGCTCTGCTGAAAGAGCCGACCTGTTGGCGCAAGTTCACGGCGGGCGAAGTATCTCCTTGGCAGATCTGCCCAAGCGATTGCACGAGTTTGACATTGTGATCAGTTGCACCGCCAGCACTTTGCCTTTGATTGGACTGGGTGCCGTGAAAAGTGCCTTGCGCGCTCGGAAAAGCAAACCCATGTTCATGGTCGATTTGGCGGTGCCGCGTGACATTGAGCCCGAGGTCAAAGACCTTCGCGATGTGTACCTTTACACCGTGGACGACCTGACCGAAGTGATCAACAGCGGTCAAGTGCACAGACAAGCCGCCGTGGTCGATGCCGAAGTGATCATTGACGATGGCGTGCAAAAATTCATGTCATGGCTGGCGCACCGAAGCGATGTGCCCTTGATCCAAGACTTGAACTTTCAAGCAGACAGTTGGCGCCAGGCCGAATTGATGCGCGCGCGCAAGTTGCTAGACAAAGGTCAGAGCATTGAAAGCGTCTTGGAGTCGCTTTCGGTGGGCATGATGAAGAAAATGCTGAACGGCCCCCTGCGTGAGTTAAATCACGCAGAAGAGCCGCAAAGGGTGAAGGCCCGTGAGGCTGTCAAACAAATGTTTTTGAAGCCTTGACGGTGCGCTTGGAGAGCTTCAGAGTGCACAGGGTCTATGCACACTCTGAAAGAGCATTAGCCCTTCTTGGCGTAAGCTGAGCACCAGCCATTGCCGGCAACTTGCTTGCCTGCGAACAAGGGGCAACCGCCCGCTGCATCCGTAGCCTTGCCTTGGAACAAAGCGCAGTTGTTGCATTTTTGTGCAGCAGCGTGCTTAGGGAATTTTTTCGCGTCAACTTTGGTGGAATCTGCGGCATAACCCAAAGCAGCAGCCTGCGGGTCTTTTTCGTTCACCATGGCTTGGGCCATGGCTTGTTGTGCAGCCAAGGCTGTACCGCCCAAAGCCACTTGCATCATGAATACGCGACGATTGGTTTGTTTCATAAAATTTCCAATGAGGTTGCTAAAAATCTGAACCGACGAATATTAACGTCAAAAATGAAAGTTTGTCGGAAGGTTTTAGCTGAACAGCGATAGATTTCTTCGGGGAAGGTTTTCAAATTGCGAAGTTGAGCAGACAGCTTAAGGCGGCTGAACGATTTCTGGTACTCCAGCATGAGGAAGCCGCCTTAAGCTGTCTGCTCAACCCCTCCCGAATCAGGGACAATCGAAGCCAAAACCAATCCATATGAACGCATCTCCCAACCCCGCCCCAATTTCGCCATCCGAGCCCCCAATGGCTTTGAATGCTTCCCTCATGACGTCCTTGGAGAAGCGTTCCAGCATTTCACTGGCGGCTATCTATGGCTTGCGCATGTTGGGTTTGTTTTTGGTGTTGCCTGTATTTGCCCTCGAGGCTGCGCATTACCCAGGGGGCGACGATCCAAGCCTGGTTGGGTTGGCCATGGGCATTTATGGCCTGACACAGGGGGCTTTGCAAATGGCGTTCGGAGCGGCTTCCGACAAGCTAGGCCGAAAGAAAGTCATTGTCTTTGGCCTCCTTATTCTGGCCGTGGGTAGCTTTTGGGCGGCCGCTGCTGACAGTTTGTTTGGCTTGCTCATGGGCCGAGCTTTGCAAGGAGCGGGCGCTGTCTCAGCGGTGGTGACGGCTTTGTTGGCAGATCAGACGCGCGATCTGGTCAGAACCAAGGCCATGGCCTTGGTAGGGGCCAGCATTGGCCTGATGTTCGCTTTGTCTTTGATTTTGGCGCCAGCCCTCAACTCGGTGGCCGGTTTGTCGGGTTTGTTTGTCCTGACAGGCATGCTGGCTTTCGGCGGTATTGCGGTGGTCATTTGGGGTGTGCCTCCCGAGCCTGCCCAGCAAACGGCGGTGCCCAAAGGCAGCCTGAAGGAAGTTCTGACGCACATTCCTTCTTTGCGCAACAACTTGGGCGTGTTTGTGCTGCATGGCGTCCTTTTGGCCATGTGGGTGGCCGTGCCGCAAATGATGGTGGATGCTGGCTTGCCCAAAGAGCACCATTGGTGGATTTACTTGCCAGCCGTCTTGTTTGGGTTTTTGGTCATGGGCAAAACACTCTTTCCGCTTGAGCGAAAAGGGTATCTGCGTGCGGTGTTTCTAAGCTCTGCCTTGGTCATTGCGCTGGTCATGTTCAGCTTGGCCTTGGTCTCAGGCGGCACGCCCAACTTGTGGTGCATTGCCGGTATCTTGTGTGTCTTCTTTTCCGCCTCCAACATTTTGGAAGCCTGTCAGCCCAGCATTGCCTCCCGCGGCGCCCCGCCGCATGCACGCGGCATGGCCATGGGCTTTTACAACACCTTGCAGTCGCTGGGCTTTTTTGTGGGGGGTGCCGCAGGGGGCGCCCTCATGAAATCAGGGGGAGCGACGGTTTTATTTGGGGTTTGTGGCTTGGCCACCCTGGTCTGGCTTTTGGTTGCATGGTTCATGGAACCCATTGAAGCACCGGCCCGCTAACAAGCATAATTGCATTTGTTCATCGCAAGAGATTTCAAGGAAATAAACATGGCATCCGTCAACAAAGTCATTCTGATCGGCAACTGCGGCCGCGACCCCGAAATTCGTTACCTGCCCTCCGGCCAGGCCGTGGCCAACATCAGCATCGCCACCACCAGCCGCCGCAAAGACCGCACGTCTGGCGAAACGGTTGAAGACACTCAGTGGCACCGCGTCACCTTTTATGACCGCCTGGCTGAAATTGCCGGCGAGTATGTCAAAAAAGGCCGCCCCATCTACATTGAAGGCCGCCTGAAATACGGCAAATACACCGACCAAGCCGGCGTTGAGAAAAACACCGTCGACATCATTGCCACCGAAATGCAATTGCTCGGCGGCCGTGAAGGCATGGGCGGCCCCAGTGGTGGTGGCGATGATGACAGTGGTGGCGCACCTGCTCGTCGTCCTGCAGCGGCGCCCCGTCCTGCTGCCAGCGCACCTGCTGGCAAACCCGCCGCCAAACCTGCCAGTGGTTTTGACGACATGGACGACGACATTCCTTTTTAAGCCACATTCCCAGCTCAAAAAGCCAAAAGCCTGCTCCTGTTGCAGGCTTTTTTTGCGACTTTTTATATACCCTATGGGGTATATGTTAAGATGTCATTTTGCTTGGGGACGACATGAAAAAGAGATTTGTCAACGCATCACGCCGCACGCTGTTGCGTGCCGCTTTGGCCCATAGCTTAGGTTGGGGCGTAGCCTCAAGCTTTGCGCAAAACATCGCCACCCCAGTCGGACCCGCCGTCAAGGTCATTGTTGCTGGACAAAAGTCTGTTGCCAACTACAGCGACATTGACGCTGTGGTGGAAGCTGTGATGCAAAGCACCTTGTCGTCTCAAATACCAGGCCGCGTGCTCAGCTTGAACGTCAAAGCAGGAGACCGCGTCAAGGCCGGTCAAGTGTTGGCGACCATCGACGACAGAGAAACGCAAACAGGCGTGCTCCGAAGCCAAGCACAAATGCAACAAAGCGACGCCGAGTTGCGACAATTGCAAATTGCATTGCAGCGCACACAAGAATTAAAAACACAGGGCTTTGTCAGTTCGGCAGCTTTGGACTTGGCACAGGCGCAATACAAAGCGGCTCAGGCAGGTCGCGATAGCGCAGGCGCTGCCACTGCACAAGCCAAAGTGACACAGTCGTTTTCAAAAGTGACGGCGCCCTACGATGCATGGGTTTTGGAAACATTTGCTCAAGCAGGTGACTTGGCCATGCCAGGCAAGCCCCTCATGACTGTGTATGCACCGCAACCCTTGCGCGTCGTCATGCAATGGCCAGCTTCTCAGAAAAGCGCTTTGCCAAAGTTGAGTGAGATTCAAATTCAATCGGGGCTAGAAACCATCAAGCCGGTGGCGATGCAAATCATGCCTAACGCAGATGGCATCAGTCAAACGATTGGCATCAAATTGGATTTGCCGCGCACGGGTTCAGCCCTGAACGCATCGCCAGGACAGCAAGTTCGTGTCCGAATAGCTGGGGCAGCGCAAGCCAAAGGCTTGGTGCCCACAACTGCCATTTTGCGCAGAGGCGAAATTACCGCGGTGTATGTCGCGCAAGAAAACGGCTTTGCCATGAAGCTGGTGCGCTTAGGCGCAGACCACGGCAGTGCGGGCGTTGAAATTTGGGCGGGCCTCAAAGAGGGCGACTTGATTGCAGTAGATGCCGTGCAAGCGGGCATGAGAGGCGCACATGTCGCCAAATAATTTGCCCGATCAGCAGTCCGATCGGCCGCTTCAGCAAAAGACGGAATCCAGCCGCTTTGGTTTTGCGGGCCAGCTGGCAGCCAAGTTTCAAAACAACGCACTCACGCCTTTGCTGGCCATCGTGGCCTTGCTGATGGGATTGTTTGCCGTCTTGGTCACACCGCGCGAAGAAGAGCCGCAGATCAATGTGACCATGGCCAATGTGCTGATACCGTTTCCAGGTGCCAGCAGCGACGATGTCCAAAACAAAGTGGCACGGCCCGCAGAGCAAGTGCTGGGTCAAATTGCGGGCATAGAGCACACCTATTCGGTCTCGCGTCCTGGCATGGCGGTGTTGACGGTGCAATTCAAAGTGGGCGTGCCGCGCACCGAAGCCTTGGTGCGTTTGTACGATGTGCTCAACGCCAATCAAAACTGGTTGCCGCGTGACCTAGGCACCTTGGCACCCATCGTGAAACCCAAAGGCATTGACGATGTGCCCGTATTGGCCGTCACCTTGTGGGGCAAAGATACGCCTTCCGCATTGGAGTTGGAGCGCGTGGCGCGCAGTCTTGAAATGGACTTGAAGCAAGTCAAGGGCACTCGCGAAGTTCAAACCATTGGCGGCCCTGGCCGAGCGGTGCAAGTGAACTTGAACCCTAGCCGCTTGCGTGAGCGTGGCTTGGATTTGCTTAGCTTGCAAGCCGCACTGGCGGGTGCCAATGCCATTGCGCCGTCGGGTCATGTGATGAACCCTAACAATCCCGCAGGTCAGCGCATCAACATTGAAACAGGCAACTTTTTTGAATCGGCAAACGATGTGGGCGACGTGGTGGTGGGCGTCCATGCTGGCAAGCCCATCTACTTGAAAGAAGTAGCGCAAATTGAAGAAGGCGCACAACAAGCGCAGCAATACGTGAGCTACTTACCTGGCACATCACAAGTCGATTTGAAGGGGCAGATGTACCCTGCAGTCACCCTGACAGTGACCAAAAAGCCAGGTGAAAACGCCGTCGATGTAGCCCGTGCTGCACGTGCACGCGTAGAGCAAATGCGCAACACCGTATTGCCCCAAGGCATTGAAGCCACCATCACCCGCGACTATGGCGAAACCGCTGCTGAAAAAGCCAACAAGCTGATTCAGAAATTGGCCTTTGCCACCGCCTCGGTTATTTTGTTGGTGGGTTTAGCCTTAGGCAAACGTGAGGCCGTGATTGTGGGCGGAGCGGTGATCTTGACCTTGACGGCCACCTTGTTTGCCAGCTGGGCTTGGGGCTTCACACTCAATCGCGTGAGCTTGTTTGCGCTCATTTTCTCGATTGGTATTTTGGTGGACGATGCCATTGTGGTGGTGGAAAACATCCACCGTCATCAGCAGTTGTATCCTGGCAAATCACTCAAAGAAATCATTCCTGCAGCAGTGGATGAAGTGGGTGGCCCCACTATTTTGGCCACACTCACCGTCATTGCGGCATTGTTGCCCATGGCTTTTGTGTCGGGCCTGATGGGCCCTTACATGAGCCCTATTCCCATCAACGCCAGCTTGGGCATGGCATTGTCTTTGTTGATTGCGTTCACCGTCACGCCCTGGTTGGCTTTGAAGTGGATGAAGTCGAATCACGGTGGCAACGGTGGCGCAGCAACAAATGAGATTTCGCACGCACCTGCAACAGGCTTTGCAGCGCGCTTGCCCGAATTGTTTGGCCGCATCTTGCGACCCTTCTTGAACAGCGGTCGCCAACGTTGGAAACTGTTGGGCGGCATTGTGTTGGCCATGGCCCTGTCGGTGGGCTTGGCGGGTGTGCAGTGGGTCATTTTGAAAATGCTGCCCTTTGACAACAAGAGTGAATTCCAAGTGGTGGTCGACATGCCAGCTGGCACGCCCTTGGAAAACACCGCGGCGGCTTTGCAAGAGATGGGTAGCTTTTTAGCGCAGCAAAAAGAAGTTTTAGATGTGCAGTCTTATGCGGGCACCGCCAGTCCCATCACCTTCAATGGCTTGGTGCGTCAGTACTATTTGCGCGCCGATGCCGAGCAAGGTGACTTGCAAGTTAACTTGGTCGACAAGCACCAACGCTCTGAAAAGAGCCATGCCATTGCACAGCGCTTGCGCCCTGCATTGGAAAAAATTGCGGCTACGCACGGCGCCAACATCAAGGTGGTGGAAGTGCCGCCGGGCCCGCCCGTCATGAGCCCGCTGGTGGCCGAAATTTATGGCCCCGATGAAGCGGGTCGTCAGGCCTTGGCCGCGAACGTGGCCAAAGCCTTTGCCAAAACCCCCGGCATAGTGGGTGTTGACACGTCGCTCAAAGCCGATGCACCCAGGCAATGGTTGCAAGTACGCACCCAACGTGCCGAAACACTGGGCATTCCGGTCAGTGCCATTGCGCGAACTGTGCAGGGCAGCTTGCAAGGCGTCGATGCCACCTACATGCGCAATGACAGCAGCAAAATGCCCGTGCCAGTTCGCTTGCAACTGCCCCTTCAATCGCAGGTTGGTTTGAAGGACGTGTTGGCCATGCCCATGCGCGCGGCCAATGGTCAGTTGGTGCCTCTGTCTGAATTGGTGGAAATCAAAACCGAAGTGATTCAAAAACCATTGTTCACCAAAGACTTACTGCCTCTGAGTTATGTCATGGGTGACATGGCGGGCGCGCAAGACTCGCCGCTCTATGGCCTCTTTGGCATTCGTGCCAACCTGAAAGAGGCGGCATTACCTGGTCAAGGCGAGTTGGGTGAGTACTGGATTCAACAACCTAACGACACCTACCGCGAGTACGCCGTGAAGTGGGATGGCGAATCGCAAATTACCTATGAAACATTTCGTGACATGGGCACGGCCTATGGTGTGGGCTTGATCTTGATTTACTTGTTGGTGGTGGCGCAGT
>Ga0214919_10010014_pt1 | contig 12103 bp, 9 predicted proteins | sample LL1503_MetaG_FD_177994 | JGI IMG/M metagenome (GOLD analysis project Ga0214919, IMG submission 177994) | Freshwater microbial communities from Lake Lanier, Atlanta, Georgia, United States - LL-1503 | ecosystem: Environmental > Aquatic > Freshwater > Lake | place: USA: Georgia | collected 2015-03-15
ACCCACGGGCACGCTTTGACCTTCTTTGCCGCAGGTGCCCACACCAGGGTCCAGCGCCATGTCATTGCCGATCATGCTGACACGGGTAAGCGCATCCGGGCCGTTGCCCACCAAGGTTGCGCCTTTGACGGGGTATTGAATTTTTCCGTTTTCCACCCAAAAGGCTTGGCTGGCCGAGAACACAAATTTGCCCGAGGTGATATCCACTTGACCGCCGCCAAAGTTGGTCGCGTACAAACCTTTTTTGATGCTGGCCACGATTTCCTCGGGGTGTTTGTCGCCGCCCAACATATAGGTGTTGGTCATGCGCGGCATGGGTACATGGGCATAGCTTTCACGGCGGCCATTGCCAGTAGGTGGCACGCCCATGAGGCGGGCGTTGAGGCTGTCTTGTATGTAGCCGACCAAAATACCGTCTTCAATCAAGACGTTTTTCTGGCTGGCATGGCCTTCATCGTCCACATTCAATGAGCCACGGCGGTCGGCGATGGTGCCGTCGTCCAACACGGTGACGCCTTTGGCGGCCACGCGTTGACCGATGCGACCACTGAAAGCGCTGGAGCCTTTGCGGTTGAAGTCGCCCTCCAAGCCGTGACCAATGGCTTCGTGCAACAAAATACCGGGCCAACCCGAGCCCAACACCACGGTCATTTCGCCGGCCGGTGCGGGGCGCGCTTCGAGGTTGGTGAGCGCTGAACCCACCGCTTCGTCGACATAACGGGTGAGGCATGCTGCATCGAAATGTCCCAAGCCAAAGCGACCACCGCCACCAGCCGAACCACTTTCGCGGCGGCCGTTTTGCTCGACGATGACTGACAAGGACAAACGCACCAAGGGACGCACATCGGCTGCCAAGGTGCCGTCAGCACGCGCCACCATGACCACATCGAATTCACTGGCTAAACCAGCCATGACTTGCACCACACGCGGGTCTTTGGCGCGGGCTTGCTTTTCCAAGCGTTCAAGTAACTGGACTTTGGCGGTGCTGTCTAAGCTGCCGATTGGGTCCTCCCCATGGTAGAGCTGTCGGCTGGGTGCAATAACGCGATTGGGCACTTTGGTGCTGGCGTTCAAACCCGCTGTGGCGATGCTGCGAACTGTGAGCGCTGCATCCATGAGCGAAGCCATGGAAATATCGTCCGAATAGGCAAAAGCGGTTTTTTCGCCGCTGACTGCCCGAACGCCCACGCCTTGGTCGATGCTGAACGAACCGGTTTTCACAATACCCTCTTCCAAACTCCAGCCTTCGGAACGGGTGTACTGGAAGTACAAATCAGCGTCATCGACTTGGTGAGCACGAATAGCCGACAAAGCTTGGCTGAGATGAGATTCGTCTAAACCGTAAGGTTTGAGGAGCAGGTTTTGCGCGATGGTCAGTCGCTCGAGGGTGGGTTCGCGTGAAATCATGTTTCGATTGTAGGAGTCCTCAAATAAGTCAACATAGCCGCATCGTCTAATCCCGCCAGTCCAGCGGTGCTTGCACTGGCAAACGCTTGGGCAGTTGCAGGCCCCAAAGGACCGCTAAAGCCAAGGGAACGGGCGGCTAGCACCGCCAGGCGTGTGTCTTTTTCCAGCAATGTCATGTGTGCCCTGGGGGCAAAGTCACCCAACAGGGCCCGCGGCATGCGATCGCTGGCAATCCAACTTTGTGCGCTGGAAGCTGCCATCACTTCTAATGTGCGCTTTGCATCTAGACCCATACGCTCCGCCAATGCCAAGGCCTCGGCTGCACCCACCAAGTTGATGCCTGCCAATAAGTTGTTGACCAATTTGGTGCGGGCACCATCACCCACCCGTTCAGAGATACGAAACACAGGATTGGCCAGCACGTTCAACACAGCTTGGTAGCGCTCAAACACCGCATCTTCACCCGCCACCATCAAACTCATGGTGCCGTTCTCGGCGCGTTGAGGGCCGCCAGACATGGGCGCATCCAAAGTAGCCACGCCCTGCTCGGCCAAACGACTGGCCACGGCCTCGGCGTCTTCAGGGGAAATGGTGGGGCACAGCATCACGGTGTCGCCTGCTTGAAGTTGTGGAGCTAGCCCCTGATTCCCCCACAGCACATCTTTGATCTGATCAGCAGTGACCACACAAACAATATTGAAATGGGTAACACCGCCCAATTCTGCGGGTGAATACGCAACATTTGCACCTAAAGCGCCAAGCACTTGTGTTTTGTTGGCATCCACATCACACACATACACCTGAACACCGCGAGCAAGCAGGTTGCGCGCCATACCACCACCCATATTGCCCACGCCAATGATGGCAACTGCGGGCAAGGTCATGACTGCACCAACTGCTTGGCTTTGGCAATGGACAACAAAATACCGATACCAAACCCCAGGGTGACCATGGCAGTACCACCGTAGCTGATAAAAGGGAGCGGTACACCCACCACTGGCAAGATACCGCTGACCATACCCATATTGACAAAGGCATAGGTGAAAAAAATCAAGGTCACGCTGCCTGCCAGCAAACGTGCAAACAGCGTGGGACCTTCTAACGCAATGGCCAAACCTCTAAAGACCAAAACCAAAAATCCACCAATCAGCAACATATTACCTATCAACCCAAATTCTTCAGCGTATGCAGCAAACACAAAGTCCGTGGTGCGCTCAGGGATGAAATCCAGTTGCGCTTGTGTTCCTTGCATCAAACCCTTGCCCCAAAAACCGCCCGAGCCAATCGCAATCATGCCTTGTATGGTGTGAAAACCCTTGCCCAAGGGATCACGACCAGGGTCAAGCAATGTACAAATCCTTTGTTGCTGGTAATCACGCAGCAATGGCCAACTGAAACCTTGCGCGCACAGTGTGGGTTCAAATACCACCAACAGCACCACAGCAACCAAGCCCAACAACAGTGGCGGAATAATCAACCACCAACTCAAGCCAGCAAAGAAAATCACATACAGGCCAGCAGCCATCACCAAGATCGCCGTTCCCAAGTCGGGTTGCTTGACAATCAGGCCCACGGGAATCAGCAAAATCAAGCCGCCAACAAAAAAGTCCAAAGTGCGCAATTGGCCTTCACGTTTTTGGAACCACCAAGATAACATCAATGGCATGCCAATTTTCATAATTTCACTGGGCTGAATCACAATGCCGACATTAAGCCAGCGCTGTGCGCCCTTTTTGGTCAAGCCAAACAAGGCCACGGCCACCAACAAAGCCAAGCCCACGGTGTAAATGGGAACCGCCAAAGCCATCATGCGTTGCGGTGGAATTTGCGCAACGAAAAACATGATGCCGCAGGCAATCAACATATTGCGGCCGTGGTCAATAAAGCGCTGACCCTCAGCATAGCCCGACGAAAAAATAGTCAACAATCCCACAGCAGCCAGCAGCAAGACGGCAAAGCCAATGACATTGTCAAAACCCTTGACCAACGGCGTGATGCGCTGGAACACGCTGTATTTACCAATTTGAGTTCCCATGGCCAAAGTTTATCGGAGCGCCATGGGAGAATCTGACCCATGTATGCACTTTTTGAAGAAGGCGGAAAATTTCTGACCGGACGGGTCTTGTCCGAAGCTGAGGCATCCGCGCAAATTGAACTTGACAGCGGCAAGCGGGCCAAAGTCAAAGCCAACCAAATTCTGTTGAAATTCGACAAACCACAACCTTCTGAATTCATGCTGGCTGGACAAGCCGTAGCCCGCAGCATGGAGGTCGATATGGCCTGGGAGTTTGCGCCTGAGGACGAGTTTGGCTTCGCTGATCTGGCACGAGACTATTTCTCTAAAGATGCCACCCCGAGCCAACAATTAGGCACTTTGCTTTGCTTGTTTGAGGCCCCCCACTATTTTCGCCGTGCGGGCAAAGGACGCTTTCGTAAAGCCTCTGCTGAAGTGATTCAGCAAGCATTGGTGGCCATTGAAAAGAAAAAACAACTGCAATTGCAAATATCCGCATGGGCACAACAACTTATCAAGGGCACATGTCCTACCGAGGTGCAAGCCCAGCTCTACAAAATCCTTTTCAAGCCCGACAAAAACGCCCCCGAATACAAAGCGGTGGTCGAAGCCGCCCGTGAAAGCCAAACAGCCCCTTTGGTGTTGCTGCAAAAATCGGGCGCCATCCGATCAGCCTACGATTTTCACTGGCAACGTTTTTTGTTTGAGCACTTTCCTAAGGGCAAGGCATTTCCCAATCTGCAAGCACCCGCTGTGACCACCGACTTGCCGTTGGCCCCAGTTCAGGCCTATTCGATTGACGATTCCCAAACCACAGAGATAGACGACGCGCTTTCAGTTCAAGGCTTAGGCAGCAACTGTGTCACTGTTGGTATCCACATCGCAGCGCCTGCATTAGCGCTACAACCAGGCGATGCCATAGATATGTGTGGACGCGCCCGAATGTCAACCGTCTACATGCCTGGCCACAAAATCACCATGTTGCCCGAAACCGTGGTGCAAACCTATACATTGCAAGAAGGAAGGCCCTGTCCTGCCTTGTCCTTGTATGTCAGCTTTGATGCGCAAAATTTATCGGTTTTAAAGTCCGAAACGCGTCTTGAACGGGTGCCTATTGCAGCCAATATGCGGCATGACCAACTTGATGCTGTCGTGACCGAGGCATGGTTAAGCGCAGATACGGGTGCTGCGAAAGACACGTCAAAAGTTGCCATGCCTCAACCTGAATTGGCTTTTCTGTTTCGACTCGCCAAACATCTAAAGTCTGCACGTGAAGTGGTTCGCGGTAAACCCGAAACATTTAACCGTCCGGACTACAACTTTCGGCTCGTCGACGTCGATCCGCTTGGCCCTGACGGCCATGAAAAGGTCACCATCACGCCCCGTCTACGGGGTGCCCCACTTGATCTCATCGTGGCAGAAGCCATGATTTTGGCGAACAGCACTTGGGGGCAGTGGCTGGCCAGCTTAGGCGTGCCGGCCATTTACCGTAGCCAAGCCTCGTTAGCTCCCGGCATCAAGGTACGCATGGGCACCAAGGCTTTGCCACATGCAGGCATTGGCGTGCCCAGCTATGCATGGAGCACGTCACCGTTGCGGCGTTACACCGACTTGGTAAACCAGTGGCAGTTGATTGCTTGCGTACGCCATGGTGCAACCGCCGCCCTGGCCGCTCCCTTCAAGCCCAAAGACGCCGAATTGTTTGGCATCATCACCGCTTTTGAGTCGGCATACAGCGCCTACAACACCCACCAAGCCAGTATGGAGCGTTTTTGGACCTTGCAATACCTTCGCCAAAATACAACCCTTGAACTCGAGGCCTCTGTCATTAAATCTTTTCCTGGCGAACCCCCACTGGCCCGGGCCGAACACTTACCACTTGTTTTTTCAATCTCTGGTGCACCTTCGCTCGAACGCGGCAGTCGGGTCAAGGTGCGCTTAGGCGAAATGGATTTGATTGCTTTGGACATCCATGTGCAGTTCATTGAATCTTTAACACAAACACCTGAAACCTCTGAGGATGATGACGATGAAGATATGACCATTGGTTCAATCACCATTGCTGTTGATTTGAATGACGCCGAGGATCCCTCTCTACCTTTTCCCACTTAAATGCTTGCAGCTCTGTTTACCACTGACAAATTGATGCCCTGGGCATTAAGCATCTCTTTGACGGTGCATGCTGTAGTTTTGGCAGTTCGACTCAGTCCACCCGAGAACATCGATCGATTGGTTCGTGACAGTGGCTTAGAAGTGATCTTGGTCAATACGGAGTCTGATGAAAAAATACCGCCTAAACCTAAAGCCATTGCACAAACCAATTTGAGTGGTGGTGGCGAAACCACCTCTGAACGCTCGACTTCACCGCTGATCAATTCACCCACCACACGCTCAGGCCAAGCAGATAACCAAGTGCATCAAAAAATGACTGAAAAGGAGCGGGAACAAACCGAATTGTTGACCCGTACCAAGCAGACCTTGGCCAAACTCAACCTAAACCACATCGATAACAAAGATCCCGCCATTGAACGCCAAAGGCAACAACTCGTCAATTTGCTTGCACAAATTGAAAAACGTATACAAGAAGAGAACGCCAGGCCTCGCAAACGCTATGTCAGCCCAAGCACCCAAGAGGCCTCATATGCACGCTATTACGATGTGATGCGTCGAAAAATTGAAGCCAAAGGAACCATCGACTTTCCACATTCGCAAGGCCAAAAACTTTACGGCAGCCTCATCATGGTCATCACTTTGGATACACGAGGTCAGGTTATCTCAACAGATATTTCCCAAAGCTCTGGCAACCCTTTGTTGGACTTTCATGCCAAACACATTGCGCTCGAAGCGGGTCCCTATGGGCCTTTCAATGAAAGCATGCGCAAAGAAATGGATCAACTCGCTTTGGTAACCCGTTTCAGTTTTGACCATAACAACACGCTGCAAACCACCTTGCAAGGTGAATGACTGTGACACGTCGTCGACATCCTTTTATACGGGCAATCTTTAGGTGGTTGTTATTTCTTTTTTGGTGCGGTATAGGTTTACAGGTTTTTTTCGTAAGTCGCATCGCCATGATGCGCTATGTAGACCCCAGCTCTACGGCGTTCCAAAGGTCTGAGATTTGGCGCATTAGTCGAAAATTTCATTACTTACATTGGTCACAGCATTGGGTTGCGAATGACAAATTGCCTTTTCATGCGCAACGCGCTGTGATTGCTTCAGAGGATGATATTTTTGCAAGCCACACAGGAGTGCAGTGGGAAGCTTTAGAGCGTGCTTGGAATAAAAATGCTCGCGCCCAAGCAAAAGCACAAGCCAACAACCAAGCACCTAAGGTTGTAGGTGGTTCCACCATTACCCAGCAATTGGCCAAGAACCTGTTTCTCAGTGGTGAGCGTACATTGTTTCGTAAAGCCCAAGAACTCATCTTGACCATTGCACTGGAGCACTGCCTTGGCAAGCAGCGTATTTTGGAAATTTACCTTAACAGTGTGGAGTGGGGTGAAGGTGTCTTTGGTCTTGATGCTGCCGCTAAACATTACTTTAATCACCCTGCGGTTCAACTCAGTCCGTGGGAAGCTGCACGTTTGGCAGTCATGTTGCCGCGACCCAAATACTATGAAAAATTTCCGCGCTCACCTTACCTTCAGGAAAGAGCTTCTGTCATTTTGGCTCGTATGCCAGCTGTTGCTTTGCCATGAGTAAAGCAGTTCGAATTTTAGGCATTGATCCTGGCCTTCAATGCGTAGGTTTTGGTGTCATTGATTGTCTGGCAAGTGACTTAACTTATGTTGCCAGTGGAACAATCACCACCACCCACCTGCCACGCGATGATTTACCTGCACGGTTGCAAGTGATTTTTAATGGTATTGCTGAAGTGTCACAACGCTACCACCCTGAAGAATCTGCGGTTGAGATTGTTTTTGTGAACATGAATCCCCAAGCCAGTTTATTGTTAGGACAAGCGCGAGGGGCTTGTCTTACTGCCTTGGTTCACCAATCTTTACCGGTTGCTGAATACACAGCTTTGCAAATGAAAAAAGCCATTGCAGGACACGGCAAAGCTGCCAAAGCGCAAGTTCAGGAGATGGTGAAACGCTTGCTAAGGCTTCCTACTTTGCCCGGCTCTGATGCAGCTGATGCACTGGGTTTGGCTATTACCCATGCGCATGCAAGACAGAGTGTGTTGGTACGCAGCAGGGCGGCTACCAAGCAGGAGCCAGTTGTGCAAGCCCGCGAGGGGCGCGTCGCGCGTCATCGAAACTGACAAGTTCATAAGCTTGGGGATTGCTTAGCAACTCACGCAATAAGCGGTTATTCAATGCATGACCCGAGCGAAATGCACTGTATGCAGCGAGCAAAGGGCGGCCTATTAAATACAAATCACCCATGGCATCCAGAATTTTGTGTTTCACAAATTCATCGTCGTAACGCAAACCGTCACTGTTGAGAACTTTGTAATCATCCATGACGATGGCGTTGTCTAAACCGCCTCCCAAAGCCAAACCATTGGCGCGCATGTGTTCGATATCTTTAGAAAAACCAAAGGTGCGTGCACGGGCAATGTCTTTGATGTAGCTACCCGCCTCGGTATCAAACTCGACACGTTGACCTGTGGCATCAACTGCCGGGTGTTGAAAGTCAATCTCAAAACTCAACTTGAAGCCATGGTAGGGTGACAATTTGGCCCATTTTTTATTTTCTGCCTCTCCTTCAGCGACACTGATTTCACTCAAAAGCCGAATAAACCGCTTGGGGGCATCTTGCAAAGCAATACCTGCACTTTGCAGTAAAAAAACAAATGATGCAGACGATCCATCCAAAATGGGAACTTCTTCTGCCGTGATGTCTACGTACAAATTGTCGATACCCAGCCCAGAACAGGCTGACATCAAATGCTCAACTGTATGGACCTTGACACCTTGTGAAGAAATGGTTGATGCCAAGCGGGTATCTGTCACAGCCGTCGCAGAAACGGGAATGTCTACTGGATGGCTTAAATCGATACGCCTGAAAACCACACCTGTGTCTGGCGGTGCAGGTCGCAGACACAGTTCCACGCGCTGGCCGCTGTGCAGGCCAACACCAACCGCACGGGTAATCGTTTGCAGGGTTCTTTGTTTCAGCACAGGGTGATTTTAATCGGCTTGCTTTCGCAAAAACGCGGGGATTTCATAGTTGTCCATGCCACCTGAAGACATAGCGTCAACCTTGGCAGCAGCCTGTGTGCGGTCACGTGTTCGCCATACGCTGGGCACATTGACATTGCCATAGTCTGCTGGTGTCGCCATAGCAGGCGTGCTAGCCAATGCCTGTGCATCCACCATGGCATTTCCAGGCATGATGGCTTGCGGTGCATAACCTACATTGTCTGTGCCTGTGCGTTGAATCACAGTCAGGGGAGGAGCAACACGTTTACCGGCTTGTGCCAATCCGGTGGCTACCACAGTCACACGAATTTGGTCACCCAAGGATTCGTCATAAGCCGTGCCGTAAATGACATGCGCTTCTGCAGAGGCAAAGGCACGGATGGTATTCATAGCTTCACGAGACTCAGCAAGCTTCAAACCACCTTTGGCAGCTGTGATGAGTACCAACACGCCTTTGGCACCTGTCATGTCGACCCCTTCAAGCAATGGGCAAGCCACTGCTTGCTCAGCGGCAATACGTGCACGGTCAGGGCCATTGGCTGTGGCCGTACCCATCATGGCCTTACCCTGCTCGCTCATGACTGTGCGTACGTCTTCAAAGTCCACATTTACCAAAGCCTCTACATTGATGATCTCAGCAATGCCACCTACAGAATTGCGCAGTACATCGTTGGCATAAGCAAAGGCTTGGTCTTGCGTGACATCGTCACCCAAAACGTCCAAAAGTTTTTCATTCAACACCACGATCAATGAATCAACATTGGCTTCAAGCTCAGCTAACCCAGCTTCTGCATTGGTCATACGGCGACCACCTTCCCAATCAAAAGGCTTGGTCACCACACCGACGGTAAGAATACCCATTTCACGGGCTACGCGTGCAACCACTGGGGCAGCACCTGTACCGGTACCACCGCCCATACCTGCGGTGATGAACACCATATTGGCACCTTCTAGTACCTCGCGAATCGTTTCAGTAGCTGCTTCGGCGGCAGACTGACCACGCTCAGGCTTGCTTCCAGCACCCAGTCCGTTGTCACCCAGTTGAATCACACGGTGCGCCGAGCTGGCACGCAAAGCTTGCGCATCGGTATTGGCGCAAATAAATTCCACACCACGCACGCCACTTTTGATCATGTGCTCCACAGCGTTACCGCCGCCACCGCCCACGCCAATCACACGGATTTGGGTGTCAGAGCTGAATTCGCTTTTTTCAATCATTTCAATGTTCATTTTTTTCTCCAAGTTCTGTATTTTTCAAATGCTGTTATGTGTTGAAGGTTTGACAAGCATCAGGCAATGGCGGCGCACCTCGAGCACAAGGTCGCCATCGCCGATGGTCGCCATAACCACAGGAATCTTGTTGACGTCGTTTGTAATAAGTGTTGTTGATCATCAGAAGTTCCCCACAAACCAGTCTTTAACCCTGCCCATGGCTGTTTTCATAGAACCATTTTTTTGAGCAACCCTAAAGCCCCGCAATCGTGCTAATCGGGCTTCTTCCAAAAGACCCATGACTGTGGCAGCACGCGGATGTGAAACCATGTCCGACAGTGCGCTGCTGTAACGCGGCACACCCCTGCGAACAGCTTTTAAAAAGATATCCTCACCCAGTTCGATCATGCCGGGCATCATGGCGCTTCCACCTGTGAGCACAATACCGGAGGAGAGCACTTCTTCATAACCCGATTCACGTAGCACCTGCTGTACCAAAGAAAATATTTCTTCAATGCGCGGCTCAATCACGCCTGCCAAGTTTTGACGGCTAAGCATTCTTGGGCCGCGGTCTCCTAAGCCTGGCACCTCGACTTGCACATTGGGATCGGCTAACAGCTGCTTGGCAAATCCAGACTCCACCTTGATGTCTTCTGCATCCTTGGTGGGCGTGCGAAGCGCCATGGCAATGTCACTGGTAATCAAGTCTCCGGCAATGGGTATAACGGCGGTGTGGCGAATTGCGCCATTGGTAAATATGGCTACATCGGTAGTGCCAGCACCAATATCTACCAAAGCCACGCCTAACTCTCGTTCATCGGCAGTTAACACCGAATGACTTGAAGCCAAGGGATTGAGCATGAGTTGTTCTACATCCAGTCCACAACGACGTACACATTTGATGATATTTTCTGCCGCACTTTGTGCGCCAGTAACGATATGGACCTTGGCTTCCAATCGAATACCACTCATCCCAATAGGCTCTTTCACATCGTGCCCATCGATCACAAACTCTTGTGGCTCTACTAACAGCAGTCGTTGGTCAGTGGATATATTGATGGCCTTCGCGGTTTCTACCACTCTGGCCACATCAGCTGCTGTGACTTCGTGGTCTTTCACGGCGACCATGCCGTGTGAATTCATGCCCCGTATATGACTTCCTGTGATACCCGTGTAGACACGGGTAATCTTGCAATCCGCCATCAACTCAGCTTCTTTCAATGCTTGCTGAATACTCTGAACTGTTGCATCGATATTGACGACCACACCGCGCTTAAGTCCATTGCTGGGTGCGATGCCAAACCCTGCTAATTTGAGCTCTGCACCGGGCAAAACTTCAGCCACCACCACCATGACCTTGCTGGTGCCGATATCTAAACCTACGACCAAATCTTTGTATTCTTTTGCCATGGATACCTCTGTGTACTTACCTTGTAGTTGATGTCAACGTACTTACCCCACGTAAGCGCAAGGCATAGCCGTTGACATGTCTTAAATCTGCTGCTTCAAGTGCTTGTGTTTGACGCCCAAATCGTTGTGCCACCTGCGCCAATGTGCGTGTCATGCGTTCAACCCTTGCCATCACTTCATCGCTGCTACCTCGACCTAGCTCCAGATGCGCGCCACTTTTAAGTTCAGCCCGCCAACTGCCTCTGGCGGTGAGCTCCAAACCTTTGATGTGCAATTGAACTTTTCGAAGTTCTGGTTTCAAAACCTCATACATATGCAACACTTGTGCAGATTCGCTGTCAGGTCCACTCAGGTGCGGAAGGTTTTCATCATCAAGTTCACCAAAATTGGCACTGAAAACCTCTCCTTGCTGGTTGAGCAATCGTGATTCAGATTCATTACCCCAATAAGCCACAGGCTGATGTTCTTCAAGCTCAACACTGAGGCGATTCGGAAACTCTCTTCTCACCATGGCTTTACGCACCCAAGGCACGTTTTCAAATGCGGCTTTCGCTTGCAGCAAATCCACTGTGAAAAAACCACCTTGTAATCTCGGTACCACATTCGCTCGAAGTGTGACCGCGTTGTTGTGATGCACGTCACCCTGAACAGAAAGTGCAGACAAGGCAAAAACGGGATGACGCACCGCCCACCAGCACAAAGCGGCAAGCAACATCACCGCCAAGACAAATAGCAACAAGAAACTGGTCATGTTCATTAAACGAATATCCAATGCCATAGGCGTGACTTCGTTCAAGTGCATGGCGTCGCGTGCTTTCATGTAGCGACTGCCTTCCTGTGTGCATCTAAAGAGGCGCTGGATAAAATTTGCATACACAGTTGTGGGTATGAAATACCTGCCGCCAATGCT
>Ga0214919_10010017_pt1 | contig 12099 bp, 8 predicted proteins | sample LL1503_MetaG_FD_177994 | JGI IMG/M metagenome (GOLD analysis project Ga0214919, IMG submission 177994) | Freshwater microbial communities from Lake Lanier, Atlanta, Georgia, United States - LL-1503 | ecosystem: Environmental > Aquatic > Freshwater > Lake | place: USA: Georgia | collected 2015-03-15
TCACGGTTCAAACAACGACGAGCACGTCAGATGCCTATTACACGATCAATGGGGATGGGCCAAGCACCTACAGTTTGATAGGAGGTAGCTTAACGGTCCTCGCCTACAACGCCATCACCCTCACAGCAAGCAATGGCACCGCATCAGGGTCCAATATATCCGTGATAGAAGGCAACAGTGTGAGCATTACTTTAGCATCCTTTAGGCAAATTACTACTGCGGATGGGGATGTAGGCTTTAACATTACTCGTGATCCTGTTAAGTCGACGAACAATACAACCTTGATCACACCGATGACGCTTACTATTGGTACCAATGGTACATCCTCTAGACCGCAGAAAATAAGTCTTTCAAATACGGTAGGTCAGGATGAGATACTGATAGTTCAAGCCACTGATACCAAAAGTATGTATAGGGTGAGTCCGATTACGATTACTATTTATGCGTACCCTGTAGTGCTTGTTAGTGGGCCAATAACTACGTGTAATGGAGCTTCGGCAGATTTGAAGTCGGTGATTACTAACTATAATTCCAGTGTGTATTCATATGCCTATTACAGTGATAATACAAGGCTGTCTAGCAGCATGGTGACCAAATCAGGCACATATGGTGTTTCTGCTACGAATATAAGGAGCGGACTTAGTAGTAAAGTACGGGTTAACATACAGGTGAGCGTTAGTCCTGCAATTACGGTGTCATTAAGTTCTTCTATTGCTTATATCTGTGGTCAGGGCAATAGTATTGACTTGAATACCTATATTAAAAATAGAAGCCTTAGCCTGACTTATTCTTTCCAAGATAAAAGTGGAATTTCGATTGCTGGTATTAATGAAGTATATATGGTGAGTGAAGATGGTAGTTACAAAGTGATTGCTACAGATCCAACGACAGGTTGTACAGGAAGTGCAATATTGAAAGTAGCCATCGGTCAAGTTCCGACGGTTTCAGTACGATCACAAATTAAGTACTATCCTCCGATTGCAGTAGACTTAACACATTCATCGGTAATCACGAGTAGCACGAATGTAGATCATTATAATTACTTCGGAAGTGATCAAGTTACGAAACTGCAAAATCCAGAGAGCATAACAAGTGTAGGCATCTATTACATAGAAGGAGTTAGTGCTCAAGGGTGTAAATCAGCTATGCAGGCTGTGACGGTTACTCTAGGAGGTGATTTGTCATTTGTGATGACTGCAAGTTCGCCGAAGTTGGAAGAGGGTAAGAGTGAACTTATCACGATTAGTTTAGTAAGTTCCGATGGAAGTACTCCTGATTTAACAAGAGATTTAAGTTTTGAGTTAGGAATAGGTTTGGGTAGTGTTGCCGATACGAGCGATGCAAGTATTTCAAGTCCAGTGACGCTTTTACCTGGGCGTAACAGTGTTTCAGTTACCTTGTATGCCTTGTCAGATCAAGTATTGGAGCTAGATGAGCTTTTAGTTCTGGATGCGAGTAATAATTTCTTTTCAAGAACAGCCAGTGCTTCTGTAACGATACTGGATATTACGTCCACGGATCCTGAGAAGAAGGTTATCACGATTGGAGATGGTACGATTTATTACAGCGATTCCATTACGATAACAGCTAGCCTTCCCGAAGGTGTGACTACATCTGTTCCCATTACCCTGACGCTGATTAAGGGCGTTGGTAGCCGTCTAGATAATGTGCCTGATCCTACATTTCCAAAGTTCGTAACTATTTTGCCAGGAAATAATTCGGTAGCATTCCAAGTAAGTGGCTCTAGCACGAGTGATATACCCGCCAAATTGATTTTGGCTGGAGAAGCGAGTACTACGCTAACCGATATGACAGTTAAGCCAGGTACGATTATGATTTATAATAAGCGTATTATCGAGTTTATGTCAGTTTCAGCTAATGGAGATGATATTCATGACTACTCAAGTATTTGGAATATTGAAAAATACCCGAATAATGAGGTTGATATTGTCGATCGCTGGGGAGTTTTAGTATGGCGAGGTAAGAGCTATAACAATCAGGATATAGCTTTTAAAGGACGATCAAATCAGGGCAATGCATATGATCTACCCAATGGTACCTATTATTATGTGATCCGTTTTTATGATGAAAGGGGAGAGCTAAATATAGTGAAGGGATCATTGCAACTCAAGAGGGGGAACTAGTAATCCCTAAGGAGGGTACTTATTTATGACCAATGATGTAAAAGTGGCTATTGCTTTTGTGAGCAATAGCCACTTTTAGTATGTGGGCTAATATTTGTGTTAGGGTTTGAATCTGCGGCATCTTTATCTCGATTGGGTGTATGACAAATCTATACCTACAAGTTCCCTCTCTTTTGGAGAGGGCTGAAGCGTAAAAAAAAAGCACATTTGTCATACACCCAATCGATTGGACATGTGTTGATTTTATAGATAAATCGATACATTTGGTCCGTTTGATTCCAGTGAAATTGGGTGTATGACCAATATGTACCTACAAGCTCCCTCTCTTTCGGAGAGGGCTGGGGTGAGGCGTAAAAAAAATGCACATTTGTCATACACCCGTGAAATTGCACTTAACGAGCGAAGTGAAATGGAGCTTTACATGCTTAATCGGAAAAAATACTACTATAAATGAATGAAATAAAAATTGCCATTGGTGCAGATCATGCTGGGTTTGAATACAAGCAATCGCTAGTTAACCTTCTGGATAACTATCAAGTTAAAGATTATGGTACCTATAGTAAAGAAGCTACTGACTACCCTGATTTTGCCCACCCTGTTGCCTTAGCAGTTGAAAAAAGGGAATTTGATTTTGGGATATTAATTTGTGGAAGTGCGAATGGGGTGGCTATTACTGCCAACAAACACCAGGGTATTCGAGCAGCTATTTGCTGGACGGAGGAATTAGCTCAGCTTGCTCGTGCGCATAATGATGCTAATATTTTATGCATTCCTGCTCGCTTTGTATCAGTAGAAGTAGCTCAAAAGATGGTTTTGAAGTTTTTAAACACCGTTTTTGAAGGAGGTAAGCACGCCATTCGTGTCAATAAAATAGATTGCTGAGCAATTATCATGAGCTGCCTCTCGTAAACTATGCATGATTAACGGGCTCATGATAGCTTCATGGCCGAAAGTACCATACGTATTTATCATCTCCACTTAAACAAGCCATGAATAGATTTTTATTTTCAGTAATAACACTGCTTTTTTTTTCTATACAGACATTTGCTCAGGACACCGTTGCGCAGAAATATGCAGGATATATTACGGCTGATGATGCTCGTAAGCATTTAACCATCATCGCTTCTGATGCATTTGAGGGTCGCGAGACTGGAAAGCCTGGAGCAAAAAAAGCGGCGGATTATATTGCTGCTGAGTTTGCAAAATTGGGTTTAATTGCTCCTGTTGCTGGATCGTACTTCCAGAATGTACCACTAAAAGATCCAGCTTTAAAAGCAGTCAATGTGATGGGATACTTAGAAGGCACTGATCTGAAAAATGAAGTGCTAATTTTTTCGGCTCATTACGATCATATAGGCTTGAATGCGACAGGGGTCGATCGGATAAATAATGGTGCGGATGATGATGGATCGGGTACAACCGCCATTTTAGAAATCGCAAGAGCATATACGCAAGCAAAAAAAGAGGGTAAGGGGCCACGAAGAAGCATTTTGTTTTTGACGCTAGTGGGTGAAGAAAAAGGACTTTTAGGTTCCGAATGGTATTCTGAACACCCCATATTTTCACTAGAAAATACCATCGCCGATCTCAATATCGATATGATTGGTAGGGTGGATCCTGCGCATGCAAAAGAACCGAATTACTGCTACCTCATTGGCTCCGATAAGTTGAGTACTGAACTGCATGAAATCAGCGAACAAGCGAATACGATCTACACCCAAATGGATATCGACTATAAATACAATGATCCAGATGATCCAGAACGAATTTATTACCGATCAGATCATTATAATTTTGCAAAACATAATATTCCCATCATTTTCTATTTCAATGGGGTTCATGAAGATTATCACAAGCCAAGCGACGAAGTCAGTAAAATACAATTCGACCTTCTCGTGAAGCGTGCTCAGCTAGTTTTTTATACTGGATGGGACTTAGCCAATCGCGATAAACGGCCGGTGGTGGATGTTGTGAATGATATGCCAGCGCGTCGATAAAATAGCCTCACCCCAGCCCTCTCCGAAGGAGAGGGAGTGAAATTTGATGCACACTTAATTCCCTCTCCTCTGGACAGGGTTAGGCTTCCACCTTTTATATTGATTGATCAAGCCATTCGTAGATGCGTCATGTGCTGAAATGGGTTCATCATCTGCTAGCTCAGGTAATATTTGATTGGCTAATTGTTTGCCCAGTTCAACGCCCCATTGATCAAAACTAAATATGTTCCAAATTACGCCTTGAACAAATATTTTATGCTCGTACATCGCAATGAGTGAGCCCAAAACGTGGGGTGTGATTTTTTTTACAAGAATAGAATTTGTGGGTCGGTTTCCACTAAATATTTTGAATGGCTTTAGTTTGGCTATATCATCCGCACTTTTTCCAGCTTTTTGTAATTCGATAATTACTTCTTCTTCCGTTTTGCCATTCATCAATGCCTCTGTTTGTGCAAAAAAGTTGGATAGCAATATCTCATGATGCTTGCCAATGGGATTATGACTTTGTGCTGGGGCAATAAAATCGCATGGGATCAGCTTGGTGCCTTGATGTATCAATTGATAGAAAGCATGCTGGCCATTGGTGCCTGGCTCGCCCCAAATAATGGGTCCTGTTTGGTAGTCGACTGCATTTCCATTGCGGTCGGTCGATTTGCCATTACTTTCCATGTCCGCTTGTTGGAAATAGGCCGCAAAGCGATGCATATACTGATCGTAAGGCAAAATAGCATGACTATCTGTACCCCAAAAATTGACGTGCCAAATGCCTAAGAGAGCCATCATCACGGGAATATTGTTCTCAAAACTGCTTTTTTGAAAATGTGTATCCATTTGATTGGCACCGTCAAGTAATTCGCGGAAATGATCGAAACCTATTCCGCAGGCAATACTGAGCCCGATGGCACTCCATAACGAGTATCTTCCGCCCACCCAATCCCAAAAACCAAACATATTCTCGGTATCAATCCCAAATGCTGAAACACCCGCTGCGTTTGTCGATATCGCTACAAAATGCTTGGGTACATCTGTCGAAGAACCACCATTTTCTAAAAACCAATGACGTGCCGAAAATGCATTGGTCATGGTTTCTTGTGTGGTAAAGGTTTTGGAAGCAATCATGAACAAGGTCGTCTCTGGATCCACTTGTTTTAATGTTTCTACCAGATGAGTGCCATCAATATTCGACACGAAGTGTAATTTTAGATGATTGCCATAAGCCTTGAGTGCCTCTGTAACCATGACCGGACCCAAATCAGAGCCTCCAATGCCAATATTGACGATGTGGGCGATGGGTTTACCTGTATATCCCTTCCAAGTCCCAGAAATAACTTGTTTTGAAAATGCCTCCATCCGATCTAAGACAGCATGGATGTCTGGCAAAATATCTTTCCCATCAACAGCTAGACCACTTTTTTCGGGTTTGCGTAAGGCTGTGTGTAGTACGGCTCGATTTTCTGTTTCGTTGATTTTTTCACCGCTAAATAAGGTCTGAATGGCTTCTTTTAGCTTGCATTCATGAGCCAAATGGATCAATAGTGATCGCGTAGTTTCGTTGATGATGTTCTTTGAATAGTCGACAAGAATATCCTCATGTTGGATAGAAAATTGACGAAATCGATCGGTAGATTGCGCAAATAAATCGCGCAAATGGGTGTGCTTAATTTCGTGGTGGTGATCTTTTAAATCACGGTATGCTTTTGTTTTTGTAAACCCAGTTTTTGGTAACATCGTTATCGTATTGTAATTTGTTTATCAGTTAATTCGAGCTTTGTCCGTAGCATGTTTCTACGGATTAGCAAATGGAAGGGAGGCTTCAGAATCCCCGTAGATCATGATGAATACGATTGAGTAGCTAAATAATACATCAAGCTTTCCTGAATTTCTTCCTCCGAGCAGTAATGATCGATGCTACACTGCCCAATTTTGTTGAGTAATGAGCAATTGATCTGGCCCAAATTGTTTTTTTTATCATTTTTCATGATCTCCATCAAATCCAAAAATGAGGATTCTTTCAAATCATATTTTGGATAAAGAGAAAAAATAGTTCGTTCAATCTCTATAAAATCAGCCTTGCTTAATTCATTTTGCTGCATCGAAAGATAACCTTCGCAAATAAACCCGATCGCGATTGCTTCGCCGTGTAGCAAAGGGTTTGGGTCATTTGCTAGCGAATAGCTTTCAATCGCATGCCCTATCGTATGACCAAAGTTTAAAATTTTACGTAGACCTTTTTCAAATGGATCGGTTTTTACCACTTCATTTTTGATTTCGATGGAGCGATAGATGATTTCGGGAGTGACCTCATGCGCTTGTATCTGTTGTACTTGTCTGAAAAATGTTGCGTCGTAAATAAGTCCGTGTTTGATGATCTCTGCAAAGCCCGAACGTACTTGTCGTTGATCGAGCGTTTCTAAAAATTCAGGAATGATAAATACGGCTTTTGGTTGGGTAAATGTGCCAATGATATTTTTGACGTGATCCAGATCAATCCCTGTTTTTCCGCCGACAGATGCATCTACTTGTGCAAGTAGGGTTGTGGGGATCTGCACAAAATCGATTCCTCGCTTAAAGGTAGACGCTGCAAAGCTGCCCATGTCGGTCACAACGCCACCGCCCAAGTTGATGAGTAAGCTGTCGCGATCAGCTCCAAAATCGAGCAATGTTTTCCAGATGCCGATGCAAAAATCAATATTTTTGTTTTCCTCGCCAGGATCAATCTCAACGACATCAAAATCGACTAGGCCTGTTAAGGTATCTTGTAAGGCAGGTAAACAATATTGTTCGGTATTGGTATCGACCAACACAAATACCTTGGAATAGGAATTTGTAGAGAGGAAATTTTGCAATTCTGAAAGACTGTCCTCAAAAAATATAGGATAATATGAACTTTGAATCACTCTCATTTTACAGATACTGTTTTACCATGATACTCAACCGTATCTCCACGTCTAACTTTGAGGCGTTTGCGATAGTCTACTTGGCCATTATATTTTACTTTTCCCTCACTGACCACTAGCTGGGCCTCGCCACCAGTTTGTACCAAGTGGGTCGCTTTCAGCAATTGTATGAGGGGTATAAATTCTCCGTTTAATGTAAAATTGAGCATGGGACAAATTTACATAAATGGATCTTGTATGTTAATCACATACGAATTTTATCTTTGTACCTATGCAACCACTATGAGCCGCCGTTCACAAACGAAGAATTTAGCTCATGGTAGCTCTGTATGGCCACCAGAAAAGAAACCAACTAAATACATGCAAAATATAAAAACAGATTCATCTCCACGTATACCCTTATCGTTTGAGAACACAAAAATTGCCTTTAAACACCAAATGGATGCTGATCTTCAGCGAGCGTATTGGTTATTTAAAATAATCAATGTTAATTTTTTGGCCAAGATTGGCCCTTCAATAACCAATTTTGCAATAAAAATTGGTCTGCCTATTCAGTCACTCATCAAAGCAACTATCTTCCGCCATTTTTGTGGTGGTGAAACCATCGCTGAATGCGAGTCGGTGATTGGGGTTTTGGCTAGGGGAGGAGTGGGCACTATCCTAGATTATTCGGTAGAAGGAGAAGAGGATGAGTTGGTTTTTGATGCCACTTGTGAGGAAATCATCCAAACAATTAAGCGTGCCGATGGCGATCAGCGTATTCCACTCACTGTATTTAAGGTGACTGGCTTGGGACGATTTGGCTTATTAGAAAAATTGGATGCAGGCCAAGCGCTGTCCCCATCCGAAAAAGCAGAATTTGAACGAGTGAATAGTCGTGTGGATCGTATTTGTAAAACTGGATATGATGCAGGGGTTCCTGTGATGGTTGATGCTGAAGAAACATGGATACAGGACACAATTGATAGTTTAGCCATTGAAATGATGCGCAAATACAATCAGAAGAAGCCTCTTATTTTTAATACCTATCAGCTGTATCGCCATGATAAGGTAGATTCACTCAAGAAAGATATCTTGTTGGCGCAGACCAGTGGTTTTATCCTAGGAGCTAAACTCGTGCGTGGTGCATATCTGGAGAAAGAATGCAAACGTGCGCAAGAATTAGGCTACCCATCGCCCATACAACCCAATAAGCAAGCTACCGATCAAGCTTACAACGAGGCTGTTCAATGCTGTGTAAACAATATTGCTTCGGTAGGTTTTGTGGCAGGTACACATAATGAAACTAGTTGTAAACGTTTGGCCGATCTTTTAAACGAGCATGGAATTGCTCACAATCACCCACACGTTTATTTTTCTCAGCTTTTGGGAATGAGTGATAACTTGAGTTTCAATTTAGCAGACGCTGGTTACAATGTCGCCAAATATGTTCCATATGGCCCTGTTAAGGCTGTTCTTCCCTATTTGTTTCGACGAGCACAAGAAAACACCTCCATTGCAGGACAAATGGGTCGCGAGCTGAAACTGATTATACGGGAGCGAACACGACGTCGTTTGCAAAACTGAAGTTTGATTAACACAAACACCACTTTAATACACTAGCGCATTTTAATCTACGCTTGCTCTGGTGGTTTAGGCCATCTTCGAGCGCCTTGACGTTGTAGTGGTGATGGCCCCAAAATTGGCGTATTAACCCACCTTTTAGCACCTTGACGTTGCAAGGGAGATGGATCAAGGTTATTTATGGGTGGCGGCGGTGCAGGACGCTGTGGAGCGATCCTTGCTATCGGTGGCGGCGGTGCAGGACGCTGTGGAGCAATCCTTGCTATCGGTGGCGGCGGTGCAGGACGCTGTGGAGCAATCCTTGCTATCGGTGGCGGCGGTGCAGGTCGAGGTGACCAAGCTAGTGTGGGTGAAGGATCACTTGTAGGGTGTATTGCCTGTGTATTGTGAGCTAAAGTGTCGATCGATACCCCATCATAGTCGTCGTCGCAATTTTTAAATTCTGTAAAACAAGAATTTCTTTTTAATAGTTCTGTTAACCGAGCAGGGATCGCTTTTGTATCGCGCAATTTGCCTAATATTTTTGTGCTATCCAGATTTGTTTTTAAACAAGCATATTGAATAACAAAAGTGACGAACCTAGTACAGTATGTAGTGAATTGAGGATCTTTTCGTAAAAATCCATCCATTTCTCTTTCTAGTTCTAATGCATCTTTAGGAGGCTTCTTGTTTTTTAAAAGCATTGTTTTTATAAGAATATCAAAATATATTGTTTTATCAGCTCCCTGCAAAGCATATGGAATTCGGGTTTTTTTGTACATCATGTCAGCTACTTCTGCTATTTGCTGAGCCAAATTTGAGAAATTATCCTTGAGACGGAATATTCGATAGTCTTCTACATCATCAAAGTAATAACCAATATTACTTGAGTGTAGACCATCATCTCCACCAGAGGAATGAATGATTGATTTTGAATCTAAACCTATAATTCCCCCATGTACAAAGTTTGAGTACTGTATATTCCCCGTTAACTTTTGAGCATATCTAATTTTTTTGTGACCAATAGTATCATGAACTATGAATATGTCTCCAGGATGCAACTGATTCTCATTTATTGTTAGATGTTTTTTTTTAAATAGCCTCTTCATACTAATTGTCTATTACCTAAAATATGTAAATATTTTAATATAAATTTAATAAATTATAATTAATTTAACAAACAATCGGTGTTGTTAATTTTTATTTAATAGTTTTTTTATGGTGTTTCTGGCCACAGCGTATTGCTGTTGCAGCATATTGATCTTGAAATCATTGAAATGCTTACTTAAGCACACTGCTTTACTCACTCTATTTTTTAATTCTTTCACTTGTTGAGGAACGTCAATATGAGTGGCTATCTGATTAGGAAATACTTCTGGGAATTTACAAGGATGTGCCGTAGATAAGAATACACCAGCAGCCTGTGCTTGGTTTTTTGATTGCCACTCCTTCAACGCCAACCAAGCGATTGCTGTGTGCGGACAAACGATGTATCGATGGTTATCATATATTTTATGGATTGCCTGAATCGTTGCATCATCCGAAAAAGAATACCCAGTAATCACCTTTTTGAGTGCATTCGTGTCATGGTCGAATAAATCTAGGATGCGAACCCAATTACTTGGATTGCCTACGTCCATGGCATTGGAATAAGTTTGTACTGATGGTTTGGGCTTATAGATTCCTGTATTCAAAAAAGCGGGAACGGTATCATTGCTATTGCTTGCTGCCAAGAACTGTTTGACAGGTAAACCCATTTTATAAGCCAATAATCCTGCGGCTATATTGCCAAAATTTCCGCTCGGGACAGAAAAAACGACTTCTAGTTTCCCTCGTTTTTGTATTTGGGCATATGCATAGAAATAATAAAAAGTTTGCGGAATGAGTCGGGCGATATTGATGGAATTGGCAGAGGTTAAGCGAAATTTTGTACTTAGCTCTGGATCAGCGAATGCCTGTTTAACCAATGCCTGGCAATCATCGAAAGTGCCATCGATTGCAATAGCGCGAATGTTTTGTCCGTGTGTGGTTAATTGCATTTCTTGTATCGGGCTCACTTTGCCTTTCGGAAATAAAATGGTAACCCGTGTATTGGGCACATTTAAAAATCCTAGCGCAACAGCACCCCCTGTATCGCCCGAAGTGGCTACTAAAACGTTTAACTCACGCGCTCCATCCTGCAAAAAATAGCTCATCACGCGACTCATAAATCGCGCGCCAAAATCTTTAAAAGCCAACGAAGGTCCATGAAAAAGTTCTAACACAAAGGTGTTTGCATCAAGTGCGATAACAGGTGCATCAAAATTGATTGCATCCTCGATGATTCTTTTCAGATCATTGCTTGGGATTAATCCTGCTAATAAAAGATCTGCCACATGAAAGGCAATTTGTGAAAAAGAATAATGAGCCATGTTTTTTATAAAATCAGCATCCAAACATGGGATATGAACAGGCATGTACAGGCCTTGATCCTGAGGCATACTGTTAAATACAGCGTCTTTAAAGGATACGCGAAGGTTGGTGTTATTGGTGCTATATAGTTTCATAGGAGAGCCTTACTCAACCCTTTCCAGAGGAGAGGGCTTTTTAATTTTAGTTTGATAATTTGTGTTGCTTTGCTGTTCGAAGTCAGATACTTCGAGTTAATATGAGCATAGTCTTCAGACTAGATGAGTCTGTTTTGCTAAATTTCAGGATTTTTGCCAGTTCAGCATGTTGTCTATTCTTAAATTCTGCCCAACTCAGCGAAGCGATCTCTTGCGTGCCATTATAAATTTAATACCAACGAAAAATCCAAATCAACCTTCGGCCCATTCGCATTGATGGACGATTGATATACACTGCTTTCTACATTCAAGGAATGTAAATGTTGTTGGATTTTTGTATTGATCAGCTCAGCAGTCTTTTCATCTTCTGTAAATGCAAAAACAGAAGGTCCTGATCCTGATATGCCGAAACTCAGTGCGCCGTTTTCCATGGCGATCTGTCGCATCGCATAAAAGTCGGGAATCAGGATGGCACGTGTCGGTTCTATCAGGATGTCCTGCATACTTCGTCCAATCAGATCAACATCTTTCATGAATAAGCCACTAACCAAACCCGCAATATTGCCCCATTGTGTCACCGCATCTTTCAATAAAATTTTATTGCGTATCAGCTGGCGCGCATCCCGCGTGGGAACTTCCACATGGGGAAAAATAATGGCACAATGTAAATTTTCAGGGTAGGGTAGTTTGATGATATCCAAAGGCTCATAACTACGAATCAATACAAACCCGCCTAAAAGTGCGGGAGCCACGTTGTCCGCATGTCCGGTGCCACAGGCCAATTCTTCACCTTTCATTGCAAAAGGAATCAATTCGCGTGCACTCAACAGGTTGTCAAATAAGGTATTGACCGCAACTAGCCCAGCAACGGTACTCGCCGAGCTCGATCCCAATCCACTGCCGATAGGCATTTTTTTGAAAAGCTCAATCTCGACTCCTTGCTCAGGCTTTCCAATATGATTTAAATAATGCT
>Ga0214919_10010018_pt1 | contig 12099 bp, 12 predicted proteins | sample LL1503_MetaG_FD_177994 | JGI IMG/M metagenome (GOLD analysis project Ga0214919, IMG submission 177994) | Freshwater microbial communities from Lake Lanier, Atlanta, Georgia, United States - LL-1503 | ecosystem: Environmental > Aquatic > Freshwater > Lake | place: USA: Georgia | collected...
TCATTTATGTGGGGTTGACGGCTTGCGCTTGTTTTACGGCAGCTGGCTGGTCTTTCCGTTTAATCATTTATGGGGGGTTGACGGGGTCTCCCCGTGGGGGTTGACGGGGTCTCCCCGTGGGGGTTGGCGGGGTCTCCCCGTGGGGGTTGGCGGGGTCTCCCCGTGGGGGTTGACGGGGTCTCCCCGTGGGGGTTGACGGGGTCTCCCCGTGGGGGTTGACGGGGTCTCCCCGTGGGGCTGGCGGGTCCTTCCCGTTTAATCATTTATGGGGGCTGACGGGGGGCACCCCCGTATAGAAGTCCTGCACTTTTTTATTCACCTTTATTTTTTGCGGATCAAAAGCGGTTAAATATAAACCATCCATGCTTTTAATGCGCGACAATGCCACATACGTCTGTCCACACTCAAATATATTACTGCCCGCATCAATCTGGGCTAAATCCAATGAAACGCCCTGAGCTTTATGTATCGTGATCGCCCACGCGTGAATAAGCGGGATTTGTTTTACGCCAACGCTCGGCACATTTTCACTAATCCAGTTATGATAAGCAATAAGCCGTTTGCCGCCATTGTTAAATTGCACTACAGGTAATCCTCCGATAAACTCCACGACCACTCCTTGACTACCATTCACAATCGGTTTTTCACTCTCCATATCAATATTTACCACACACATCACTTGTGAGCCTTTCTTCAAAATAATCTCTTTATCTGCCATAGTATTATTTACAAGATAATTATATTCCATTTCTTGTTGACTCTCGCTTACGTCATATAAGGACAATGACGACATATCTTTTTTATACTTATCCGATGTGCTAGTTAAATCGATGACAGATGACCTCGTTAACATATTTTGTTCAACGTCACCTAGCTTTGCCAGTTCAGATGCATTAATCAATTCTACTTGTTTGCGTTTGGGCAAGAGAATTGTCGGTTTAAACAAAGCCCCGTCAGGAACAACTTTATTAATATGTTTTTTCAAATGTTCTAAAGATGACTTATAAAGTTTCCCCACGCGAATCTGATTAAGAATAGTGGTATATGTTGCATCTGTCTGCCGGAAAATGGTCTTTAATTCTACAACAGTATCAAATGTGTTTTGCCAGTGGTCACTTTCAAAACAAAACGCGGAACTGATTTCGTCGTCGCCAACAGGCGGAAGTTGATAAAAATCCCCCGAAAAGACCACTTGAATACCTCCAAATGGTTTTGTCGGATTTTTCCTCACTTTCCGCCCAATTAAATCCAATATTTCAAAAAGTTTCAAGGACATCATACTGACCTCATCAATAATTAATATGTCGACATATTTCCACGCCTTTACTTTGAACTTATTGCCGATGACCTTACGAACGACTTCTTCAACCGAGCCATTCGCTAAGCCTATGCCGGCCCATGAATGCACTGTTTTGGCTTTACAATTCAAGAGAATGGCAGCGCAACCTGTGAGCGCACACACTTGATATTTTTTACCAGCCCGCTCACTGGCTTGAACCATACGTTTAATCAATTCTGTTTTGCCTGAACCACCCGGACCAGTTAAGAATATATTTTTACCCGCATTAAACTCGTCCAAGGCGAATTGTTGCTCAACTGATAACGTTTTTTCTACCAGTGTATCTAGCGCCGCAGTCGCAGCCACAGAAGGAAGAATATCAATGCTATTCATTTTATTAGTAATTATAAAATGAAATTGAAGAGAGATGTAATATCAATTTTATATTTAAACAACACTTTTGGCAAAACAACACTTTTGGGAAAAGTGTAATGCAATCTTTTATCAACAAAGCAAGTAAAAAATGTTGAACCAAAATAATAATTATAAAGGCGTATGCGCGCATAATTTTTGGTAAAGGGGGTTGACGGGGGGTTACCCCCGTGTTCCAAACACAACCTTCTCAGGAAATTGCAAACCATTTAAAATCTGTGCACGATTGGCTTCTATATAATAACTAGTATTATTGAAACTTATATCGACAGTGCTAAACCATGTAGGCGGATAGCTTTTATCATGAGATAAATGACATGCATTAGAGAAAAGTAAGTAGGATGGATCAACTATACTATATGAAGCGTCAAATATACTATATACAAGATCGGGAGGATATACAACAGCATTAGGCACATTATGTTCATTGTAATTAACTGAATATAAATTAGCACACCACGATTCATATACTGGAATGTTTGGCGTTATTTTAGTATCATTATTTATACAACCTAAACTTTGATTATTCATAATTGTTTTCCCTTTGGTTATATCCAACAACAACTCGTGATTTTTTGCAAATGCTAAACAACCTTTATCACCTTCTTTTTTATTTGCAGGTCTAACTCCAAAATTACTATTATAATTATAACCATTTCCTTTCTCTGGATTTGCATTATTCAATTTGATAATATTATTATTAACTTCATTAAATAACGTTTTCTGTCGAATTGTATTAATATAATCGCTCGAGTATGTATTTGGGTTGAATATAGTTAAACATCGATTGGCGGACATATCACTAATATATAACAACCTTTTAAAAACAACCTTTTAAAACAACCTTTTAAAACAACCTTTTAAAAAAGGTTGAACCAAAAACATACTTTTAAAACAACCTTTTATCAGCAAAGCAAGTAAAAAAAGGTTGAACCAAAAATAATCACTAAACTTATAAAGGCGTACGCACACATAATTTTGGTGCAACCTTTTTACAAAAGGTTGTGTTAGGTAAATGCACACTGCACACATACACAATTTATTACCATTTTACCCGGAATAGGCGTGACATTACACTCTAAATCCACACTTTGAATAATATTATTATTGCATTTGCAGACATAATTATTATAATATGCGCCTTGTTTAAAGTCCGAACGTAGTTCATAACTGCGCGCATTTGTTAAAACTCCGCCTTTACACTCATTCTTAGTGCAATTCTGTGGCACACATACATTCAGAATATTATTATAATAAAACCCATTTTTTTTCAGAGGGTTTGTAGTAGTGCCAGTAAGTTGTGCGTCTGTTTTAATACCAACATATATGGCATTGCGTTTTTTTGCTGTAATATAATCACTGGCAGAGCCTTTCATCATTTGATTTTTCATTTATATATGTGAATAAAAAAAGGGCTCGAAGAACCCTTCAAATTTTATATTTTTTATATTTTTTATATTTTTTATATTTTTTATATTTTTTATATTTTTACCCGACCGCAAGCGCAAACGCAGTAGACGGAACTCTTAATACCCCATGCACGCGTGGCTCATTTGATTTTCTCCGCCAGTGCCAGCCTTAAGTAATTCGCAGCCTTCGCAATAGTCTCTAGTAGTAACATGTTCTTCTTCTTCGACAACGTCATTGTCAATATTCTCATCTTCGTCGACCACGCTCACAGGCACTGTCAAATCAGGCATATCCCAGCAGTCATCGCATTCGATGCACCCCCTTGTGTCGCCGGTAGGTGTAATGCGCGTGACACACCCCCCACACACAGGGGCATTTCCCTTCCAATTCGGAAGATTCCACGTCGGTTCAGGATTTTCATCCTCGTAGTCAGAATCAGAATATCCCAATCCACAGTTGTTATACATGTTCATTTCGTCTTTCGTTTGTTGTGAAGCCATCTTTGTTTGTTTGTTTGATAAATACCACTGCCATATTGTTTTTAATTCATTTCAATTTTAAATTGTCTATATACTTTTCTCAAAAGTATTTTTGTAATACTTTTCTCAAAAGTATTTTTGTAATACTTTTCTCAAAAGTATATACTTTTCTTAAAAGTATGTATATGTCAATAAATAAAGATGTTGCCTTGGAAATAAAAGAAATATTAGACAACAATACATTATCTGATTTAAAACGTTTTTTACATAAACGCGAAAGTTTAAATCGAGCAAACTCTTATCTGATATATTTATTTTATTTGATTCAATCAGCCGGTATTTTAACCTCCTCAGTTGCTGCAGGAAATAATGACATCTACTTACTATGGAGTGGCATTGGATTAAACGTATTTGCTTCGCTTATTCATGTCTATGAAAAATTAAATAATTCTATTATGAAAAAATTAATGCACGACATTAAAGCAATAAAAGATGGCACATATATAGATGAAGGAGAAATGATTGATGCGGATCAAAAAAGCGCGAATGATAATAAAAGCAACACAATTTATAGTACGCCTATACCTATACCTAATGCAACTACTCCCTTGCTTATCAATATACAATCGCCACCAATAACTAATACAAACTCATCAACTATATAAAAATAAATATATACTATAGAATAAATGTTACTATTACTATTATTATTATCAACTACAGCTGGCGCATTTGATTGCTTAAACCATAAAGGCAATCCGGTAGATTCTTGGCTCGCTATTAAAATGCCCCAAGGAACAGATTATTTTTATTATGATTCCCAAGACAAGCATTTTGATATATCCTCCTATTCTCTCAATGATACTTCCAGCGGAGCTCTTGCGCACACTACCAAGCAACTATGGTATCCGAATACGAATTATGTGCTCTATAATGACCAACCCCCTAAAAATACAGATAATGAAACTTTTGACACTGCTGCCTTCGGACATACCAAAGGTTTTTTTGCATTCGACAAAGCAGCCAACGGATTTTGGCTAACGCACTCTATACCCCTATTTCCTATCGGACCGAGTAAGACAAGCAAATATCTAGGTATAGGTAGTAATGCGTTTACCTATGCTCAGCATTTATTATGTTTAAGTGTAAATGCTGAGACCCTCAACACCCTAGCGTCACTGTTTCTATTAAACAAACCCAATATTTACGAGTCGGTAATCAAGACAACAAAGTATAATAATATCAACCAACTGATAGCGGGGAGTTTCTCCACAGAAAAACGGTGCGATTCATCCCCATTTTTCACGCAAGCCAGTATGGAGTTTACTGTCTATGCTAAAACAGCCGAATGGAATAATGAACTGTGGGCTGAATGTGTTACTCTTCATCAAAAAGATACTCTCCTCGTAGAAAGTTGGATAAGAGGCAGTGCTGAAGGGCCAGTATGTCCGGTAACAGACTACGATACTTTAGATATCAAATATCTAGATTTTAACTCATTTAACAAGCAGTGGTCAGAAACCAAAGATCATAGCAAGTGGGCAATTACCTTGAATAAACACACGGTATGTATGGGAGATATTAATCGGATGACGACGCAGTATTCACGGGGTGGAGGCACAGCGTGTTTTTCTGATAAAACATTACATTCTGTTTTGAAAAAAGCAATAGTGGAGACAAACTCTTGCCAATACTTTTCTTAATTATTTCACATACAATTGTTTCACATACAATTGTTTCACATACAATTGTTTCACATACAATTGTTTCACATACAAAAGTATTATATTTTTGCGATACTTTTTCCAATTGTTTCACATACAAAAGTATTATGGTGATTCAAAAACAACCCTACGCCTATTATGGTGTCAACAAGTAATACAATGTAAGCATTTTTATAACGCATAAAGGCTAAAACAGAGAATAATAAATACAATAATCCGTGCATAAATCTAAACTTCATCCACCAGATAGGAGCACCTTGAGTTTCAAACCCTGTCTGCCTCTTTCCAGTAAAATACAAGTATAAAAATCCGATGGCTATAGCTAAAGTCACCAAACCCAAGTAAGGTAAATACTGATTTGGGATATACTTGGCTCCAGCAGTCAAGGCTAAACGAGTAGGAATACAACCACCCAAGAAAAGAAGATAACATTTTTGTAGAGGGGTTAATGTCATTATATAAATAACCTTTTATTATTTGCGTTGCTGATAAAATGTTGATTATGGCGTATTTTTGCCACACTTTCCTACTTGCGTTGCTGATAAAAGGTGTTTTCTAAAAGAATAATATATATATATATTTAGTGATGTCTATCAAAACCATCATTTTAAATGAGTTTATTCAAGACTTTACTGTTAAAAAAGAAGACAAACATTTTTATGGAGAGATATATTCACCCTTTTCTCTCATCAAAAATATGTTAAGTCTCTTTAATCCATTAGTTTTTTCCAATCCCAATGCTAAATGGTTAGATACTGGTGCCGGCACGGGTTACTTTAGTATGGTTCTCTTCGACCTGTTAAATAAAGGATTATCCCTGGTTATTACTAATGATGAAGAGAGAAAAATACATATTATAGAGAAAATGCTTTATTTAATAGAATTAAAACCAGAAAATGTGATAACGTTAAAAGAACGGTTCGGTGAAAAGGCGAATATTATTGAAGCGGATTTTCTCTCTTCCCAATCAACCAGCTATTTTGATTATAATTTTCATTTTGATTATATTATAGGTAATCCACCTTATAACGCACAGGGAATGAAAAAAGTCCCAACAAATAGTAAACTGCAAAAAATACACGATGGCTTGACAGTATGGGGGGATTTTGTAAAGAAATCCCTCTCATTATTAAAACCGGATATAGGACAACTCTGTTATATTGTGCCTTCTCTCTGGCTCAAACCCGACAAAGCGGGTCTCTATAACCTACTTACACAGTATAAAATAGAAAAACTGCACTGTCTAACCAATACAGAAACCAATAAAATATTCAAAGGCGAAGCTCAAACACCAACCTGTTATTTTCTCTTGACCAATAAAAAATCAAATACTAAAACATTAAATAATATTAAAGTAATCAATAATATACAACTATTTGACAACTGCAAAAAAAGATATATTGATTATTATTACACCATAGGCGCACCCTTGCCTTTGTTTGGACAAAGCATTATCAAGAAAATACAACCCTTTATTGTAAAAGCGGGTGGTTCAATTAAAGTATTAAAAACCAATATGCCCAGTAAAAAAACTATACTTTCACAAATATATGATGCAGAACATTTTCCTTATACGAATATAACTACTTGTAAGCAGGTGAAAGGAGTAAACCCCGAGCTTATCATCAATTATTCTAATCAACCTCAAGCGTATCATAATGAAATAAAACTGGTATTAGCCCACAAGATGTATGGATTTCCTTATTTAGATGCCGAAGGTAAATACGGTATATCTAATCGTGATAATTATGTTATCCTTTTAAAAAATAACAAAACATTGGAAGATTTAAAACAATTACAGGCGTTTCTCTCTACCAAGTTAGCATTCTATGTCTATGAAGCTACACGCTATAGAATGAAGTATTTGGAAAAATATGCTTTCGAACTCTTGCCCGATGTTAATAATTTATCGGATTTTCCCAAGGCAGAAGATTTAACGGATAAAACAGTAGCCGCTTATTTTGGTCTGGATGCAGAAGATGAGCAAAGTATTCACGGGGGTGTACCCACCAGCAAAGCAAGCCCGTCAACCCCACGGGGGTGCCCCAATACAGGCTTATAGTGAGTATTATAGAGCATATAATAGAATAATATTTTCAGAATGGGGGTTGACGGGGGTGTCCCCCGTGGGGTTGACGGGCTTGCTTTGCTGGTGGGGACACCCCCGTTTTTTAAATAAAATTGATTACATTTATAGAGAGATACATTAAGATATACAAACTACTATTAAAATACAATGTATAGGCTAGCTGCCACCCGATTCAATACACATACGTGGGAAGAAAATGAAACTTGGCGACAGCAAAATAATCACACTGGATGTATATACGGCACTCCCGGCAAAATCAAAGATAATATTTTCAATGGTAATATTGTCTTTATATTAGAAATGCATAATGATGAGAATAAAATAAAAGGCATTGGTATGATAAAGAACCAACCCATTATGGATAAATATTATCGTATTTATAGTGACGGCAACTATAACCGCTTTACATATAAAGGTAAATATCGCATTGATATGAGCGAATTAGACGGCTATAATAAAGCCATTGTTGAAATATTTAATACACTGTTATTTAAAACTAAAAAACATATTAAACGCGCCCAAGGCATCACTGAACTACCCTCCTGGATTCTTAAGTATAAATATTTTAACTTTGTGCAGTTTTTCAAGGAGCTCTTTCAGCAGAATTATCCAACCGCCTTCGACTGAAAAAACGGCACTGTAAAAAAAGCACCAACCACTCACTACAAAATGTTGGAGTAGCAAAGTGGGGGCTGACGGGGGGGGACACCCCCGTTTTAGTACTGATACAACTGTTCTATCAAGAGAGAAAATGACCAGTCCACATCATTCAAATTAACAAGATTACCCTTATCATCCAAAAGACGCACTCGCATCCGGTCTATATTTACCGGACCAAAATACGTCCGTGAGTTCCCTTCCAGCTGAGGTCCAAATAAAATATAGGGCTGATTAAATTGACTATTAATGAGAGAAACATTGTCAGGATTTCCAGGAGGCATATCATAAACTATTTTAGTTCTTAGTGCTCCTATTCCACTCAATGGGATAAGCGCAAGCACATCCGCTGATGAGGGTCCAAATGTTTTATTACTATAAGTTGTTCTATTGTATAATATTTCATTTGCAGTATAGAGTTGCGCCTGAGTTAACTGTCGCGGGGAGCTTTTAACCATATAAGGTAATGCGGAAGAAAATGGCACTTGTATAGTTGGGTCTAGAGTGTTTAATACATTCGTGCATCCCACCGTAGCAAACGTATTATTCGCATTTTTTACTGCCGAATTGTAATAAGAAGGTAAATCCAGCTTATTAGATACATTGGTAATAGTAACCAGACCATTATTAACGCGATTATTATTATAATCGTCAATCACTAATAGAAAATAACTGGAGCCATTGAAGTTCGGCGGCGATTGTGACATATTATAATAGTCACCAGTGGTTAAATAAGGTGGATTCACTGAATCAACCCACTGTGTATTTATTTGAATAGCTAATGTATTTTCCTTGTTTGTTCTATAGCCGAGACTCCAGCCAAAGTTCTGATTTATCCTCATTTGAGATGTCCCGCAACTCTGGTCCAAACAACTATTAAATGTCTGAGTATCATAAAATATTAGAGTAATATTGTTTTGAGTACTATAAAAAAACAGTTTTCCAGTGACTTCGTCTAATCCAATTTGTATGTTAAGACCTATAGGAACTGGAGTAGTTTGAAAATAATGTGCAAAAAACCAATTTAGATAAGGTATTGTATAATTTCCAGAAGGTAATTTTATTAAGATTGGCTCAGTATTATCAATTTGATATTTGAAACAGGTATTGCCCAATGCATCATCAAAAATATACCAGGTCGTGGGCAGTTGAATGGAATGTAATTTAATTGACAATACATTAGTTAATCGTTCAGATAAATCAAAAGAAAAATCAGTATTGAAAGAGGGAGCATTAATATTGTTATTTGAATAAGGTATAATATTCGAGCGATATTGGCTGTCTATAGATACAATACGCTGAATGATATTTTTAAGATTTGGATTGATAGTGCCTTGCACAACCGGAATAGGATGCGATTGTAATACCCCTAGTCGTTCTCGGTTCATAACAAAAGCATTGTTTTGTATGCCGTCTTTGTCAAAGATCTCAACTTTTTGTTTACGATCCGTAGGTTTTATACGTTCATTTATATCGGACTGTGCTGGGTATTGATTTTGCCACCAATTGCCTTGTTGAGTATTTTCATCATACTGTATATTCGCCTCATCATCATAGTCGTAATCAGGCTCTTCATTTTCATCTGCGGTAGAGTTTAAAGAAGCTATTATTTTATCTCTTGCCTTCTCAACAAACATAGCTAAACTTTTTTTATTTTCTATTTTCAGGTTGGAAATTAATGTGTTTGCCACATCTTTGATTTTAAATGGTGTGGGTGTATCTTCTTGTATATTTAAAATGGCTAATAAATCTGCAATAGAATACTCTTCAATATTGGTGTTCATTATGTTATTATAATACTAATATACTAATAATGAATAACATTTAAATTAAAACTTACTACTATGTTAATATTTATTATGTTAATATTTATTATGTTAATAATTTATTATGTCAACAGTCTACCTCTCAAAGCAGGTGAATGCAATGGAGGAGTATATGTGTCCATAATATAATCAGGCACAGTGCGATCTTTGCATTCTACATCTTTTTTCCATTCTATGATTAAAGATACAGTTTTGGCTTCAGGTGATTTGGATGTCCATCTCTCTTTATTTAATAGAATATAGAGTTTTTTAATACGATTAACGAGACCTCCAGCATCGCGTGGTGGGACGTGTTTGGAAGCCCACTCAAACTGCAAGGCTTGGGTCTTTGTTTGAAACCCGTGAATTAAACATACGTGCTCCCAGCCCTTACCCTTGCTGAGGGTGTATTTTGCTCCGCCCGCCAGCTCGCCATTATGCTTGCGGAGCCGTTTTACAGGGTCAGGAGAGACCCCAGCATAGGTATACCCTTTATTATGCACTATATAAAAAACCCACTTATCATCATTTTTTGGAATAGAATCATTATCAATATTTTCTTCTGCCATTTTATATAAAACCAACCTTTTTAAAAGGTTGAACCAAACTTAATAATTATAAAGTGAGAGCGTAGGCTTTTATATTTTGGTTCAAAAGGTTGGTTTTGCAAAAAGGATATTTTTTATAGTATGATAAAAACTTTGCATTCTTTTAATTAAGTTTTCTTGATTATAAAGCAAGACGAAATCGAATACATATGCATCATTCAATTCTCTTAATCTACTATGCTCAAAACCATACATATTGTTAAAAGGAGATGGAATCAACTCTACTATGTTTCTAGCAAAATAAATAATAACACCGTTAAGCCATATCATACTGAATAATTCCAAGCTTCTTATTAAAATAGATTTTTTCTCTTCTTTTTTTTCATCATAGTCTCCGAATATTTTATCTAATAAAATCGCAATAATAAGGGCTAATAAAAAATAAATGAATGTGGTATAACCAATATCCAGTATTTTTATAAATCTAAATGGAACACGTAGTTTTTCTATAAAATTACTCATTTAATATAGGTGAATAAATAATCTATTATTATATATAATTATAAAATGTTATTTACCTAGCAGAAATTGCCTAATATAATTGTTACCTTATATGGTGTTGTAAATTATGATATAATATTCATATTCCCTTACTTATAAAAAAATATCGTTTTTTTGACTTCTGGGTTTGACGATCCTTTTTCGATTTTGGACATTTTTAAAATGTCCATTTTTCAAAAGTGCCTATTAATATGGACATCGTTTTTTTCAAAAAGTGACTTTGCTCGATTATGCTCTAAAAACCTACGGAGTGATAAATCATTTGTGACCATAAATATTTTATTGATTAATGCGGAAAAAGGTTTAGGGAGATTTTATGTTGCTTACTTATAGCAACAAATGGCAACAAACGGCAACACAAAATCTCCTATTTTTCCGTGTGATATTTGCGAGACCACGTTCAGTCTGAAAAAAGACTACAACAGGCATATTTTGACCCGTAAACACCAACTCAATGTGAACCCGCAGCAAGTTTCTCCTGAAAAAGCCCGAGAGCATATATGCAGTCAATGTGATAAAAAATACGAGAGTCGTTCGGGATTATGGAGGCATCAAAAAAAATGTATGTTGGATGACGAATCAGAAAATATCGTAATACAAAACTCACCTGGAGAACTCACAAATCTCACCTCTATGGTCATAGAATTAATGAAGAGTAACACAGAATTGCAAAAACAGATGTTAGAAGTATGCAAGATAGGCAATAACAACACTATAATTGCGAATAACAACAGCAACAATAATAACAAAACATTTAACCTGCAGTTTTTTTTAAACGAGCAGTGCAAGGATGCTATGAATATAAAAGAGTTTGCCGATTCATTTGAATTACAACTCTCTGATTTAGAGAGTGTAGGCGAGTTAGGTTATGTAAATGGTATCACTAAAATTATGCTGGATAAATTGAACTCAATGGATATTTATAAGCGACCGATTCATTGCAGCGATGTGAAGAGAGAAATATTATATGTGAAAGATGAAGACAAGTGGGAAAAAGAACAACGTAGCAATCCCAAACTTCGCGACGCTATTAAAACAATTTCCTTTAAAAATATGAAACTGGCTGTATTATGGAGCGATACTTATCCGGAGAGTAAAAATAATGAATCGCGCTT
>Ga0214919_10010019_pt1 | contig 12098 bp, 16 predicted proteins | sample LL1503_MetaG_FD_177994 | JGI IMG/M metagenome (GOLD analysis project Ga0214919, IMG submission 177994) | Freshwater microbial communities from Lake Lanier, Atlanta, Georgia, United States - LL-1503 | ecosystem: Environmental > Aquatic > Freshwater > Lake | place: USA: Georgia | collected...
GGGGGGGTGTGGGGGGGGGGGGGGGGGGGGTTGGGGGTGGGGGGGGGGGGGGGTGTGGGGGGGGGGGGGGTGTGGGGGGGGGGGTGGGTGTTGGAGTGGGTGTTGGAGTGGGAGTCGGTGTTGGAGCGGGAGTCGGTGTTGGAGTGGGAGTCGGTGTTGGAGTGGGTGTTGGAATTACTAAAGAAGAATCCACAGTTATTTCTTGCGAGGAAAGTGAAGAATTCTGAGATTTAACATAAAATGTATATGTTTTACCTGCTTCTAGTCCAGTAATATCTATCGAAGTATTTGTTGTCATAAGGCCAGATGTACAGGGAACAGCGGGTGTAACCTTCTTACAATAACCAATCATGTAATTTTTTACAGTTGCGTCTCCTCCCCAGTTTGTTGTAGCATTCCAATTAAGCGTGATTTTGTTAGCTGAAGGGGTCGCAGTTAAACCACTTGGCTTTTCAGGAGCTGTTATTGGCGATGTAGGCGTTACAGAATTTGATACAGCAGAAGGGGAACTTGTTCCAGCAGAATTTGTAGCAGTTACTGTAAATGTGTATGAAGTTCCTGGTGTTAATGCTCCTATTATTGTAGAACTTGCAGTTGCAGTAGTAACAGTTGTTCCAGTACATCCCTGGCATGCAGGAGAAGGTGTAATAGTATATCCTGTGATTGCAGCTCCTCCATTTGAAGTTTCTGTCCAGTTTACACTTGCAGTTCCAGGGGAACTTCCAGCGACTGCTGAACCAATTGTCGGCGCTGAAGGAGGGCCTACTATTGTTATAGAATTAGAAGGAGCAGAAGGAGATCCTGTACCAATAGAGTTTTTAGCACTTACTGTAAAAGTATATGGAATTCCTGTGGTTAAACCGCCTATTGTTGTAGAATATACTAAACCGCTTATATCTAATCCAGTACATCCCTGGCATGCAGGAGAAGGAGTTATAGTATATCCTGTAATTGATGAACCACCGTTTGATCCACCACTCCATGTAAGAGTTGCAGTTTTACTAGAATTTACTCCTGTAGCTGTTCCAATTGTTGGTGATGTAGGAACTGTAGGAGATGGTGTTTTGAATCGAATTGTTGTGCTACCTGCACCTTCTCTTTCATACGAATAATCAGCTTGTCTAACATAGTATTGAGCATTAGCAGAATAATCATAATCAACTCCACATCTTACTGAAATTGTCGTTGATACTACAGCTGTATTTCCAGATTGGGATTTTACATTAGTTATTGGAGCCCCGTTATATATAACAGGATTATTAGCAAGGATTATTTCTCTTGAATCTAATGTTGAATCTGGCCTTGACAGTACATATATAGAAAGTCTGTATAACTGATGTACAGAACTTACAATGAATTCAACTTTCACTTGAGTACATACACCATTTACTGCCAATACAGATAACCCAGTAATAGAACGATTTGAGTTCATTGCTGCTTGTAATGCATTTGCTTGCGCTGCATTATATGCATCTTGTTGCATTTGGGCACTATGTGCCGACGCATCAGTCAGTGATTGTGCAGATGCCTGTGTAAGATCACCATTTGCCGTATATTCAAGGAATTCTTCTTTTACCTCTCGCGCCTTAACCTTTGGCATCGCCCCAACCCCCCTCGCAATCTCCTTAAAAACATTCTTCCTAACTGCGCGAAATCGTGGTTTTTCAGGAGATGCCTCGGATGCATCTCTTGAAAAATTATTCTCTAAATTAAATCCTGCGACTCCCCAAGAGTCCATCTATAAATGCTCTCCTATAAATTATCAGGCCGTAAAACTCCCGTGGAATCCAGCTCGCGTGTAATGACACGCATGGAGATCTGCACCTGATGGCTCTGATTCAGCACACGGCCCGTGAGTAAACCAGTATTCGCGAGGTAGTACGCCAGATATCCATTCGCGTACTGGTCCACCACTCCACCCAAGGTGCTGGGGTAAACAGAGCCCGTCGTGGGGTCGCTGAACTTGCCGCTCACGAGAATCGCATTCGCGTAGCCGGCGCTGTTATAGGAATTGCTGAAGATCTTGTTGCCTGAGCCGTCCGTCCCCACCACTCCCGTATCCACCACCACGAAGCCCCCATCCCGCTGTAAGTAAGGCAAGAGCTCAGCGAGCTGCAGGGCAGCCGACCCGCTCGCCGTGCTAGCAAAGGTCAGGCCGCGAATCAACACGCGATCACCCTTTGACACAGTCCAGTGGTTGAAGTAGTTCGTCGTCTGCAGCCAGTAGTAAGCGGAAGAATTCGTATCTATCGCAGGATCCTGCTTGTAAAACGTATTGGTGAGTGCACCGGCTCCTGGGAAGTTGCCCGTCGTCATGGCGATCGTGGGGTAAATTCTCGTGATATCCACCGTATCAGGAATGCTGCTGAGCAGAGTTCCATCAGGTCTCTCAAATCTGAAAGAAAGCTTCTGAATCGTGGCGAGCGGCGTGGGCGTGTAGACCTTCTGACACTTCAAGAATTTCGGAATCATCGCGAGAAAGCCGCGCTGATTTGAAATGCCCGTATCAGAAATCCAGTTCGCGTCATACTGGAGAACTCCGAAGGCCGCGTTGAGCCCGTTGTTTGTGCCATAGACGTTGTTGTCTAGCTCTGGGATGCGAACCTGGATGTATGGGTAAGAGAGGACGTTCATGTTCACACTAGAATCGTAGGTGGTGGCGCCAGTCTTCGTCACGAGTAGGTCAAGACCCTCGCCTGGAACGATGGCTTTGACTAGCTCTATTCTTACAATATTGCGGAACTTGACAGTGGAGGTGGGATTGAGACGAAGGCCTGTGGGGAGATTGGAGGGGTCGAAATTGACGGTGAAATTGTAGCGTGACTCAGAGGAATTGGAGACCCAGTCACGATCGCCGCTGTAGACGAAGAGATTGAGTTCGTTTTCTCTGTAGGCCATGGTGCCTGGCTCCCGCGTGATGACGAGCTGGCCAGATGAGGTGGGCTGCTGTGGCGGCTCATAGACGGGGCGGCGTCTATCTAGATTCTGTGTATCGCCCAGAACTAATGAGCGGATGTCGGGGACCTGTGGCTTATATGTTGCATCGGATCTAGTTGATGCGCGGGCCTCCAGACTAGCTCTCTCGCGGGCGGCGAAGGCTGCTTCGGATTCTTCGGCGGCGCGCTTATTCCCACGCGAAAACATATCTGTGGCCTCGGCGAATGTTTGCTGGGACTGCACCCTGGGTCTCTCCTGGACCCTATCCTGCTGCATAAGTTGCAGCTGCTGCGCATTGACTCTCTCGGCCTCGGCCTCTCTGTCCTTCTTGATTCTATCAAACACGTCCATTGAGACTGTACCCTCATCTTGGAGTGTTAGACGGAAATCTTGAATTGGGGGGCGGGACTTGACTTCTTGACGCGACGCCTGCATCTTTGAAAACGCGGAGCCGACATCATCTTGGATTCTGGGTCTTTCTGATGCATTGGAATCTTGCAGCTCATCACGTCCATCCCCCGCCTCCATGTCAGACATGACGGAGCGATCAGAACGACCACTTCTTTCAATATACATCATATAATCCGATAAGACTACCGTGAGCACCTCTGAATTGAGTGTATTCACGGGCTTATTGCCTTGAACTCTGTGAACTTCTGTCATATAGTGCTTGACTGTCTTCATTAAGCGTCCAGCCTGTTTCTCATTGAGATCGCCGCCTGTTCTACGACATACGTCATTGTATAAAACACGATGAAGCATCGTCTCGTTCTTTTGTGAAAAAAAGGCCTCCGACATTCTAATTGTGGTGTGCAGAAGCATTTAGGCTGATTGGACCCATTTGTTCTTCGAACAAAAGGGCAAAGGTCCAGAAAGGAGAAGAAGCAGGCCCATTTGTCAGAAAGGCCCAGAAAGACCCGTTAAGTGGAAAACAGTCTGTTTCTCATAACCTTTTCCATGAAATCATCGGAGGGTGCTCTCTTATAAAAATCCTTGAAACTCTCCCCCTCCAGCATACATATGATAAAATACATTGAATACATTCCACACTCAGAATCCTTCTTTTGCATTTCCACGCCGTTCATTCTAAGTTTCATCTTTGGTTCTTGGATCGTCAGCCACTGCATGAAGCGATATATTTGCTTCGGGGGTTTCATTCCATAAGAATCAAAGTATATAAATTCTTTTTTAGGAATATCAATAAAGCTCGCAACCCAGTGAGACCCCCCCTTGTTATGAGGGTCCAGATTGAATATTATTCCAATATAGTCTTTTCCGGCCATATCTTTTCCATCAATATCTAAATCACATAACTCGCTGATTAGACATTTCGCCTTGTCTTTGGTGTATGGATCTCTGGCCGCGAAATCAATTGGATATGGTCCGAGGAATTTAAAATCTGGACGAGCCTCCTCATACTGCCGCATGACATCGCGAATATTATTGCTGTCCAGCCATTCATCGGGATTATGTTTCCAAGAAGCGGGCTGTACTGGACGAAGATTTTGTTTCTGGAGGCGTTTCTTGGTTTCCTCGTCAATAGGAAGAGCTTGTAAGAGGGAGTATTGATTCTTTGGATCCACTCCGAAGTGAGCCGCGACCCTTTTTAGAAGTGGCTTGCTTCTTGCGCCTCCGCTTCTCTCTTTCTTATCTGAAAGACCAATCCGACGACTTACATCTTCAAGAATTTTTTCAGGTATGCAGCCTTCTTCTTCTGCATCTGCATTTGCAGCTGGATCTGCATTTGCATTCGCAACAAGACGAGGATGACACTGTCCTTTGACTCTGTTCCCGCGCAGGCGTCGGGTTTGACGACCCATACTAACTATGAGTAGAAAATAGAATGCCGCCCGTTAGAAATACTGTAAAAAGAACTGTTATTCCAGAAAGTCCTATTCATATGGCGTTTTCTGTAAATGCCGCCTTTGTGCTCATTGGATTATTGTACTATGCTTATACGACAACAACTCCAGATTCGTCTAGACTGGTGCTTTGATCTTTAGCACAGTTAGAATGGACTCTGCAAAGGCTCCGTCGATACAAGCGATTCCATGGGGCATGATATTTTTTGTGGGTGGTCTAATAACAATTGTCATCAGTCTTCTCATACAATTCTCGTATATGTCCCACGGTGCATCAGGTCAGCTGACCATTGATGCTTTTACGAATGTGACGATGTGGACAGTTCTCACAGGCGTTATCTTGCTTGTGATTGGATTTATATTATGGTTGGTTGTTCTAAACGAACCAAACAAAACATATTTTAATTTATTCCTACTCACATTCTCCTCTTACATAATCTCCAACATCGCATTGATGTATTCTACTGTTCAAGTGACTGTTTCAAAAGCATAGCAGCATAGTTTAGATGGACACCAAATCAATCTTTGGAGCAGTCCTATTCTGGGGAAGTATCATTGGAATCTTCATAACCTCAATGGTACCAATTGGCGAGGGCAAAAAGCTGGAACCTGCAGATTTCCGCCTGAAAGTTGTTATCCCCACCCTGATTCTTATTGTGCTAACTATGGTTGGCGCCAGCCTTCTCAACTACGACGATAACTTTTTCATATTCCCGACAGTGATTTTAGCTGGGGGCAGTATCTTATATAGCGCGATGATTATATCCTTATCCTACTCATCCATCTTATGGAGATCTAACTAATCCACAATTAGCATTTGCTTAGGCGTATGCGGAGGAGCAAGGGCAGGAGCCGTTCCTGCAGGCGCCGTACCTGGAGAAGGAGAAGGCGTCACAATAATTCCAAGAATTCTGTGCTGAAGGCGGCACTTTCCGCTCCAAGTACTTTCGTTACGATTCAAGAATGATATTCCGTGAATCTTAACCGCAATACGTATGCGCGTGCCTGGCTTCAGATCCTCCGCCCCAAACCCCTTCCACCCATCCTTGTAAAAGGGAATTCCACGCCCCGACGGAATGATGGGGCAATGCAAATGCAGATGATTATCCTGAATAATCGGCTGAAACCCCCGAGTCACCTCATCCTTCGTGAAATCGCTCCTGAACCACCCACTCTGGTGATAAAGGATCGCATTGATGATCGTATCCTGCAGAGTCTTCAGCTTAATACTCGCCAGACTCGTTTCAAACATATCTAACACCAACTTTCCCGTTGCAGCATTGTACTCCACCACCGGCAAGGGTGGAAAGATTAGTGATACAAAGGGAAGTCTGAACTGAGTTCCAAAATATGAGAGGGGGGCCATGGGCTTTCCCATACTCTCTCCGCGAGCCCAGGGACTTCCGATGTTGATATTTCCGATTTCCACCTTTTGTATAGGCAACTGCCACTCCATTTCCTAGCGTACACTCTGTGCATGGGTTTAACCCAATAGGCCAACAGGTCTAAATGCAATCCACAAGAAATCTCTATGTCACTGGGACTTTCAATCTGTTGGCGCGGCCCCCCCGGCTCAGGCAAGCGCCACTCCCTCCAGACCCAACTCCAACTCTGGGCGAAATCCATCGGCCAGATCTACGCCATCAAGAAGCAGCAATGGAACGCCCCCCTGCATAACGGCGACACTGAAGAGGCCGACGAAGAGGAGGACAAGCCCCTACTTCCCATGGAAGTCAGCATCATGCACTGGGGCTTTGACGTATCGCGCATGTCACTCCAGGACAAGCAGTACGTGAAATCCATTCTGCAGAGATGGGGTCGCGGCAGTCAAGTCCTATCTTCCGGCCACGTTCAACGCTGTCTAGTCTTCTATCATGCCCACCTCCTCAGCAGCGAATCCATCCTCTTCCTCCAGGCATTCCTAGAGGAAAATCACCAAGACACCGTCATTTGGCTCACCAGCGAGCAGCCCCTCCCTCCGCGTCTATCAGACTGGTGCATAGAAATTCCAGTGACAAGCCAAGGCCGCGATCTTTCCTTAGAAAGACTCAAGCTCTCCGTCCCCCCATCAGGACTTTCCAGCACAATCGTGACCTTAGAGGACGAGATTCTCCTCATCTACAAGGCCTGGCTCTCAACGCCGGCAACCCTCTCAGATGTCAAGCGCATTCGCGCCATTGTGTATGGACTTCTTCACAGAAATATCCGCTGGACTGACGGCTTTCATCAGTGGATGTTCGCCCTTGATCTAATCCCTCTTACACAGTCACAGAAATCTGCACTTGCGAAGATTCTTGTTTCACAGCCTTTTACGGGTCCAGGGCAGACGGTCCCTTCGTACCGCATCCCCATCCTATGGGAGAACTATCTCCTGCTCATACGTAATGCGCTGTCACCTCCTGCCCTTGCACCTGCTATTGCCCCTGTAACACCTGCTTCTCCTAAGGAAAAAAAGAAGAGAGTTGTTAAAAAACCCATCTCTTAGCAAATGCTGGTGCTTGATACAATCTTTGATTCGCTGCATCTGCAGAGGGAGATTCATAGGAAAGCTAAAGTCACCTGGGTCCGCGACGAACCAACCCAAGGCGATATAGATCATATTCTAGCACAAGGAACTCCATCTGATTTTGACCCCAATGGATTAAGAGCCCAGACTCTTGATGATTTGTCAAAGGGAAGGGCGCGTCTAGTTACGAAGCGATGTGGATTCGGAAAAATTCTGGCGGTCGTATATCCCAATACCATTATTCCATGGGATATGTTTGGCAGAATTCTAAGCTGTGTAGGACTTCCAAAAAAGCCATGGAGAATCGTCTGGCTCGCGAATCCTGCGAAACGAGTTTTTCCTGAAGGCATCCCAGGCATCCCAGGCATCCCAGGCATTCCAGGCATTCCAGGCCCAGCACACATAAACGGCGGCTACACCTACCAATGCACCTCTGACACAATCGTTATTTTTCGTGAAGAAGAAGTGCTCCGCGTCCTCATCCACGAACTCTTGCACGCAGCTTGCACAGATAATCCAAATCACTCAGATCCATTAAGAGAAGTTCTGACAGAAACTTGGGCAGAACTTTTCTTAGTTTGTATCGTCGCAAAATCAAAGGCCCATGCGCATCGCCTCTGGAATTTACAGGCGCAATGGATCGTAAAACAAGAGGCTCTTTTGGCACAAAGCGTGAAAGGTCCTGAGGACTATGCGTGGAGATATACAGTAGGCAGACGTCAGGTGTTAGAGGGGTTGGGGATTGCCTTGCCTTTTTCTCCCCCTTCTTCTGGGGCAGGGACACTTTCATTGCGTTTCACAAGCCCGCTTATAAGTAATCCTTGAAATATCACAGAAGTTAATGCATATAATAGTGCATATATTAATATTTTATTCATAAAATTGGATAATCCAATATTAAGTAAAATAATATAAGTAATGCATAATAACATACGAGATATAATCTTTTTATATGAAAAATCTTCAGGAAATATATATGGTTCCACACAAAACCCAAGTATAATACATACAAGTGGTATTACATCTAAATAACTACATAGTTCTATAGTACTATAATTAAATAATAAAAAGAAAGGATATACATATAAAAGAGAATGTTCATAAGGAAGGTTATATGAATCATTATTATTTAAATATAGTAAAAAATTCATAATATAAAAAAATAGAGTGAAATTAAAATCGTGTATTGATAGGATTGCAAGAGATATCCATTGAACTCCTTTAAGAGCTTCCTTAGCAGTATCGGAAACTTCTATATTATTATCAACAATATCATCATAAATTTTAGCAGATACTCCACCAATTGCAGAAAATGCGTATTCCATTTATCTAAGGTATTTTTTTAAATTGATTCTTTTTGCGCATCTAAAGATTTTTGCGCGTCTTCTTCTGCTTCTGCTTCTGCTTCTGCGTTCGCTTCTTCTGCTTTCTACTCTTTCTTGACTTTCGCTTCTTCTGCTTTCTTGAATTCTTACCGCCCTCCTGCGGATGAGGATTCTCGGGATCGTAATTTTCTCCATTGAAAGATCTGCCATATGGTCTTCCCTCTGAATTTCCTTCCTCTGAAGTTCCGTTTTCAGAATTATAATCAATTAAATCTCCAACTGCCCAATCGCCATCATTTTCAATTTCATCAACTGATAATTTTCTTTTAGACGCAACTAAAGATACAGGTGAATTAAGAGTATCTGGTTTATAAAATACAATATGTACTCCACTGTTACCTAAATATGCAAACTGTCCATAACTTGGTTTACCATTAAGAATATACTGAATCCCATATGATCTACCTTTATTGAATGCCATCTACTCTGGTCTTATAAAATTGATTCTTTCAAATGTAAAAAAGACAGAATAAAAATGGGTGTTCGGGGGCTCATGAGTTATTGCAAGCGAATACAGAAACCTGTTGAAATACATTCAAATACCCTCCGCCTAGGAATAGACGCTTTTAGCCTCATCTTCCTATTTAGAGAAGAAAGGGAGAAATTCACGGAATTCCTCAAGAGCCTGAATGCGCATAGCATGACATTTGTCATGGACAAACGCGCGCAAAAAGAGAAGAAGGAGACGGTGGACGAACGCAAGGATATTCGTTCCACCGCCAAGGCACAGGTCGCCGAAGTATCCTCTTTTACACAGTCTGAAACATACCAAGAATTGGATCCACAGCAAAAAGAGATTTTATCTAAGCATCTCGCATTGAAGGAAAGAGACGCCTGGTGTATGTATCCTGAGTATGTGAAATGGGTAAAAGGGATGGTTGGCTCGCTAGGTATTCCTATTGTCATGGCTGAGGAGGAGGCTGATAGTGTCTTGGCCAAGGGCTTTGACGTAGTGATCACCTCGGATTCTGATTTACTCATTCTTGGATGCACGATTTGGATTCCTCGCATGGACTCTCTTACACAGATTTCACAAGGCGATTTCTTGCGACTGGTTGGTCTTGAGGGTGAACAGCTTTATCAGTTGGCCTTCTTGTGTGGATGCGATGTGCAGCCGAGGAAGATTGTTGATATCCAGACGGCAGTTAGCTTGCTTCGGTTTTATGGGAGTATTGAGAAGATCAAGATTGTAGGACCCGATGATCTTAGTTTGTATAAAAAACTAAGAACATCTGTTTGGTAAGCGTAGCAACTTCAGTAAACGAAGTAAGCGTAGCAAGCGCAGCAACTTCAGTAACAGAAGCAACTGCACTAAAAATATTTTTTATTAATTTGTTGGTCGCCGTATTAATTTATTCCTTCAGGAAGTTTCCTTGCTTAGGCAGTCGGCACAACCTTCTTGAGGTAGTGGACGTTGAGGTACTTCTGGAGGTTGAAGTACGTGAGCTTGACGTCATCCGTGAGGTTGAGGAGCTTGAGGAGCGCCGCATCCGCCTTGATGTCGTGCTTGTTCTTGAGGTTCTTCTCCTTGACGTACGTCGTGATGAACTTCGTGACGTTGGAGCGGCTCTCCTGGGAGCCGGCAGGGCGGCCCATGAACGCGCAGAGGGCAGGCGAGATGTCCGTGGGGATCTGGAAGATGGAGACACGCGCAGGCTTGCCCTCCTCGCCCTCAACAGGCGCCTTGCGGCGGCGGCGCTTGTCGGCGAGCTTCTGGACCTTCGCGGCCTTCTTCTCTAGGCGCTTGGCCTCTGAGATGAGCTCAGAGACCGTCTCGCGAACCGCGAGGAGGCGCGCCGTGATTGACTTGGCCTCCGTCTCAAGGCGGACCTCCTCAACCTCGGCAACCGCAGCCGCCACAGACGCAGGGGCAGGGGCAGCCGCAGCGACAGGCGCAGGCGCAGCAACGGGCGCCGCGACCTTGGCCGCGGCCTTGGGTGCAGCCTTCTTGGCAGGGGCCGCAACGGCCGCCGCAGGCGCCGCAACGGGCGCGACTACAGAGGAAACATCATCCTTCTTTGAAACAACCTTCTTCGCGGCGGACTTGGGTGCAGATGCAGAGCTCATTATACCAGTGGCGGAGGAATGAACAGAGGACATTTTACGCAGGACTTATTGCTAGTGCAGCATGGAAAAATCACTTTTTAGGGAGTATCCATGCCGGGCCTTTTTTGGTAAACCAGCTGCGTTTGTTTTTATTTTGAAGCCAGGTCATCTAAGCATTAAGAATTTAGTTTAAGAAGTATAAAGAATTTCCTTCTTATACCAAGTCATACGATGATATAAGAAATGCTTGGGATTTATGCATTCAATCCAAGATATCTTGTAAAAATAAAGCCCTTCCGAGTAGTGGAATGGAAGGACCCATGGGCAAAAAGTGCATGAGTATCCGTTCCAAGAAAAAGCCTGATGAGCAGTGCGGTGCAAATGCAACAAAGGGTGATTTCTGCTCGCGACACTCCAAATCCAAGATTCTTTGGGCCAAAAGAAAATACCCTATGACACGGAAACAAAGTGGTGCAATAAACAAGATATATAAATTCTGGATCTTATATGGAAGGCGGCGTCTGATAAAAGAATCTGGTCCAGTCTACAGTCCAGAAATCTCAGAAAATGACAAAGATATCTTGACCCATGAGCCGATACAAACAATCCCTCTAAAATACAGATTTTGTTACAAGGACTCTTCAGCACATATATGGATGTTTGATCTGAGATTCTTCGTACAACTCATGCATTACGGGAACGAGATAAAAAATCCATTTAGCCAGGAAATTCTTCCGCAACCAGTTATACAGCGGCTCCAGAAAAGGGTGGAAAAACTCAGATCTCAGAAAGTTCCCATCATATATGCCGACGATGGCGAACTAACTCCTGAACAGGTTTGGAATCAGAAAGTGCTTGACGTATTTCTTAAGATTAATTCCTTGGGATATGGTGTAAATGTCCTGTGGTTTGACACGATGGGTGTCAGAACACACGAATTGTTTTACAGAAATCTTTATAATCTATGGACCTATGTGATTAACATTTCAGATGAAGAGAAAGAGAAGTTGATTCCTGGCCACAGTTCAGGAAGATCGCCTCTTTTCCGCTGGACTCCAGCAAATCTCAGATCTCAAGAACTCAAATGGTGGAGAAAGACAAATCTTGGATTAATCCAGGCCTTTGTGTCTAGGTCAAAGGATAAGATTATGCAGAGTTCAGGGGCCTTGTATATCTTGACCGCGTTAGCAAATTCTCACAGACATGTGGCAGAGGCATTTCCTTGGTTGACTTCTGATTAAACGGCCCACCAAAGGTTGCCTATCTATTGACGATAGGCCCACCGAAGGTTGCCTATCTATTGACGATAGGCCCACCGAAGGTTGCCTATCTATTGACGATAGGCCCACCGAAGGTTGCCTA
>Ga0214919_10010021_pt1 | contig 12097 bp, 9 predicted proteins | sample LL1503_MetaG_FD_177994 | JGI IMG/M metagenome (GOLD analysis project Ga0214919, IMG submission 177994) | Freshwater microbial communities from Lake Lanier, Atlanta, Georgia, United States - LL-1503 | ecosystem: Environmental > Aquatic > Freshwater > Lake | place: USA: Georgia | collected 2015-03-15
AGAACATTGGCAGAAGTACGCATGATCTCCTTCGCAATCTGTGAGGATCGTGCCGGATTGAGCTTCACTTCGCGAAACCCATCAATCACGTCGGAAAAACCTTCCACCAGCGTATCTTCCTCCTTGGCGGCCTTTTCGATCTGGACGGCGGCTAATTTCGCTCTGGAAAGATGAAACGCGGCCCCAGCAGTCGTAAATACGATCAGCAAGAAAAACGCTGTGGTCGATAGGAAAAACATATATGTCATCGACGCTAACAGCAGTACAGCTGACTGGACGCCAACTACGAGGGCAGACATGGTCTGGGAGAGCGTCTGAGTTTCCCGGCTCAAGCTGCCGAAAATCTCTCCCCGTCCGATCGTCTCAATGTCTTGATACTCTGTGGATCGAATGGCATCGAGGAGCCTCAAGCGCAACTTGTCTATCAAACTCTCGGCGCGCTCACAACTGTCGAGCATGAGCCGCCTCTGGCTCAATGCATAAATTCCAATTGCCAAGCAAAACATGATAAGGGGGCGGAAATTGTCGGCCGTTCCGCGCGATTGGCTTTGAACGGCCATATTTACAACGGCCAGCACGGCGGCATTCGCCAGGCCGGAAAAGATGACCAGCCGCAAAAAGTGCGCTGTGAGTACATCGGTGTCACGCTGAAAGAGTTTTATCAAGTCCCGCAATTCATGCTCCTCGCAACTGTACTTAGCGATTAAAATTTTTATTGCATGTCAAATTGCATGGCCGTTATTGAAGTGCACCCCCCAATTGGGGGTTTGTTAACTTTGATACGCGTCCCAAAGAAGGGGCGATCGATCGATAACCTCTTTTATAGGAAGGATTAGTTATGACTGAGACAGTACAATTAGATGCCCCTGAAGTTGTTGATGTGCCCGAGTTGACCGATGCAGAAATTCTCGAGGCTAAGGCGACATCCACGATCAGAAAATATGCAGCCGTTTCGGCAGGCCTTGGTTTTATTCCTGTCCCAGGCCTTGATGTAGCGTCGATTAGCTCCGTTCAGTATTCGATGATCCGGGATTTGGCAGAATTTTATGGCGTTTCGGCGGGTAAGGACCAAATCCGTGTAATCCTTGCTTCGCTGCTCGGTGGCGCGGCACCGGTGATGGTGACGGCTGCGGGCCTCGGCTCTGCTGTAAAGGCTGTTCCGCTCGTAGGGACGATTGCAGGTATGATTTTGATGCCGTCGCTAGCGGCCGCATCGACCCTAGCCATTGGGCGCGTGTTCAACCAGCATTTTGCGTCAGGAGGAACCCTTCTCAGCTTCGACACGGAAAAGATGCGTGAACATTTTAAAGCTGAATTCGAAGCAGCAAAAAAATAGTAATGCAGCAAAAAAATTAATAATATTGAAACAAAAAAATTGTAGAAAATCTTTAAATGTTATAAATAGCTTGCTCGGGCTTCATCCGGGCAAGCATTTTTTTTATGGGTTTTTTATGGTCCCGATAGTTTTATATATCGCGTTGTCTTTACTTGTTGCCTTTGTTGGTACCGGAAAGCGCGGTGGCGTTCTTTTGCTTTTCGTGATTTGCTTGGCGCTGACGCCTGCAGCCGGGATCGTTGTCGCTCTTGTGGCCCGCGATGGAAAGCCGATCCGCGACGGAGAAAACGATCTCGCTATGGCCTCTCCCGACGGTAAGTGGAACGCCAATCGTGAAGGTGTTCTTGCTCGTATTTTTCGTCTCAGGGGGTCCAAGCAAAAGCCTGAAAACGATATTGCGCTCCCTGCTCCCGAGGCTGATACAAATCACCAGAACGCAGGTAATATGTGACCGACGCAAATATTGAAGAAAGACCTCGCAAGGCTTGGCCTGCGTTACGTATACCTGATGTAAAAGGTTATTTCATTGAACGCCGTTGGCGCATCTTGTTCAGGACGTTTATAACATTGTTCGTTCTGGCCGTTTTCTGGCCATTTGTTACCGTTCTTGTTCCCGCTGGGCAGTCCGGCGTCCTTTATTCACCGCTTTTTGGCGGCACGGCTTTGACGAGGCCTCTGCCTGAGGGACTGAATTTTATCCTGCCTTGGAACAAGGTGACGCTCTATAACATGCGCGTTCAGGTCAGAAAAACTGAGTTTGAAGCGGTCACTAAGGACGGGCTGCATGTCAAAGTTGGTGTTATTTTTCGTTACCGCCCTCACTCCTCGACGATCGGCCGACTGCATAAGGCTGTTGGTCCCGACTACGCCTTAGTTCTTCTCGAACCGGCAATAAGTGCCATAGTTCGTGGCAAAGCTGGGTTGTATTCGGCTGAGGAGATTTACGGTAGTAAGCGAGACGAGTTGCAGTCCGCAATATTTTCAGGCGTTGTTGATCCGTCTAACCACAACCTGATTGAAGCGGGCAGTGATCCTAATTCCAAGAGTGACATCGCTGTCAGGTCGATGACGGGAGTTGCCAGCGTTGGAAAATCCAAATTGGACTATATCCCGCTTGTCGAACTTGTCGATACATTGATCACCAATGTTACCCTTCCTGCGCTCGTCCAACTGGCGATTGAGCGCAAAGAAGAGCAGCAGCAAATACAGCAGGAATATGAATTTCGTCTTCTACGCGAAGGGCAGGAAAGCAACCGCAAGCGCATCGAGGCCGAGGGAATTCGTGATTTTCAGCGCATAATCCAGTCCGGTATTACCGATCAATATTTGAAGTGGCGAGGGATCGAGGCAACGCTTCGCTTGGCGACTTCTGAGAATTCCAAGACAGTCATTATTGGCGGCGGCAAAACAGGCATGCCGCTTATCTTTAACACGGACGACAGTAGTCAGCGCCCAGCAGCTGTAGCCAAACCAAAACAAAGTCCTTCGAAACGCCCGCCGGTTCGGAGCGACTCCTTCGACATGAGCCGGGACGATGGCGAGATGAGCATCGACATTGGCGACGCGTCTCCGTCTCCTAAAAAATCAAAGTAACCAAAGAAATAAAACAGGAACACAGAAAATGACGATTAGACGCAATGTTGCGAAGCTATTGATTGCCAGCACCACTCTATCTAGCCATTACGCTCAGGCCGCTGAGGGCGAAGACGCAAATACGATCATTGTGACGGCCCAGAAGCGCGAACAAAGCGCGCAAGAAATCCCGGTTAGTATCGCCGCCTTATCGGTTGAACAAATAGAGCGCCAAGGGATCTCCTCGTTGCAGGAACTGGGCAACAGCGTAGCCGGCGTGAATATCGCTGCTATCAACCCTGGAGCGATGCAGTTGACCATCCGCGGCGCGACGGACTTGTCCTCAAGCTTTCAGTCTTCGTCGGTCAATGGTCTTTATTTCGATGAAACCGTTATGTCTTTCGTTCCAGGCTATATGCCAGAGGTTTCGCTACTCGATATTGATCGCGTCGAAGTCTTGCGTGGTCCCCAAGGAACATTGTTCGGAGAAGGCTCGGAAGGTGGAACTATACGCGTTGTTACCAGCAAGCCCGACAGCACCAAGACGTTTGGCAAGTTAAAGTTGGGGGCATATGCGACCCAGCATGGCGGCGAGGGCTATGGCGCGCAGGGCGGCCTCAACCTGCCATTGGTTCGCGATGTTCTCGCGCTGCGCGTTACGGGCAGTTATCGCAAGCTGCCCGGCTGGATCGACGTACCTGATTTGGCGGTTAAGGATAGCAATACAGCAAAGTTGAAGGACGGACGCGCTGCGCTCCGCTTTACGCCGAATGACAAGCTGACCATCGACGCCGTTTATCAGATTAGCCGCAGCAAGTTGTTCGACTTTCCCACAACGGGCCGGTTGGAACTCAATCCACGCGCTGCGGCTGCTGGCAATGGCTTGAGTTTGGGCGCGGTTGGGGCACTCTCCCCAGCCAGTAGTAGTGTCGACATCGCCGCATTGACTGCCACTTACGACCTTGGCGGAGCCACGCTGGTCTCGGCCTCCTCTCTGACCAAATCCACTTTTGATGGTATGCGCGATTTAACGACCGTGTATCCCGCGACACCATTTCCCCCATCCATCCTGGGTGGGGCCACCGCTGCAACCGTGGGGAGGTTCAGCAGCAAGGCGTTCACTCAGGAAGTGCGGCTCGTATCCAGTGACAGCAATGCGCTGAAATGGACCGTTGGCGGTTTCTACAAGCATGAAAGACGCGCCACTGAAGATGGCTTCATCTTTAACCTTCCGGCGATCGGCTTAAACGACCACCCACTGTCGCATAGCGATCAAAAGGGCAGCTCTTGGGCCGCCTTTGCTGATCTGGACTATGATCTGACCGACGCCCTGTCGGTTCAGGCTGGCTTGCGCTATTTTCATGACAGCAAGACCTTCAAGGTCGAGCAGCTTACAGGTTCAAACCTACCGCTCGGTTTCCCCGCGGCCGGCAGCGTTCAGAGTGGCGACAATGGAGCCAATGCGACGTCTCCCAAGCTTGGCCTGACCTACAAAGTTTCGACGAATATGCTGCTCTTTGCAAAATATTCGAAGGGCTTCCGAAGCGGCGGCGCCAATACAGTGCCGATCGCTCAGTTCCCATCTGCTGTATCCGAGTACGGCCCAGAAACGCTCAATGCTTATGAACTAGGCATGAAATCGACGTTTGCCAGCGGCTGGAATGCCAATGTTTACCTGTTCCACAATTCACTGGCGGATGTTCAGCTGCCATACTGCACCACAGAGGGACAATTTTATTGCACGTTCACCTATGTCCGTAATTCAGGCAGCGCGAAAGCAGATGGCCTTGAGCTTGAATTGACCGGAGACTTGTCTCGGAACCTCTCTGTTGCCTTCAGCTATGCCTATAACAACGCGAAGGTGACCGGAGATGTTCAAAATGCTTCCGGTGGCATTCAAGTCGGAAGCAAAATGCCTTTCAATTGAGAGCACAAAGCGACCATGGTTCTCCATTATGAAAGAGAGTTGAGTGACGGTCTGACGCTTGGCTTGGATCAGCGCTATCGCTGGGCCTCAAAGACCTATTCTGATCCGGCCAATACGGAGAACTTGGCCAACCAGCCGACAAGTCAACTCTATCTTGGCGCATCGCTCACTGGCGGCTGGGGAAGCTTCACGCTATTTGCTGACAATGTCTTCGACCGCGATGACACCGTCGTAAAGGGGCCTGCCAAAGTTCCGGTCTTTGTCTTTGCCAACTATTTGCGTCCTCGCAACTTCGGCTTGGAGTTCAAAGAGCAATTCTAAACTCATAGCCAAGGGCAGGGCTAAGTTGTCCTGCCCTTGGAAGCTTCATTTGAGGCTTCAGGTTGTGGCTCTGCTAGCTGAGCAAACTCTAATTTCAGGACATGTTATGCCCCTCGAATTTTCGCAAAGACTGTCTCGTTGGGCCGCGTGGTTTCCGCTTGCCGTTCTAATCATAGTCACCCTTGTAGCGAGCGTTAACCGCCAGCTTGTCGGGTTAATTGGGCAGTCCGTAAAAGTCGAGTTTGGCCTTAGTGACACGCAGATTGGGGCTATGGGCAGTATTGTGGGCATTGCTGGAGCTATTCTGGTTCCACTTTTGGGGCAGCTTACCGATCGGGTTGATCGGTACCGGCTGCTATTTTTCTCCATCATGGCATGGTCGCTTGCAACCGCCTCCTATGGTATTGCCGCGGGCTATATCGCTTTGACGATCTGTCTCGCTGTGTTGGCTACTGCCGAAAGCAGTCTTTCTCCGATTTCCAACTCTCTCATTGGGGACCAATACAGTGGCGAACGCCGCATCAATGCTAACCTTCTTTACTTTGCAGGAGGTGGCTTGACGGCTGGCTTTGGAAGTCTCTCCGCAGGGCTTATCCTGCACTGGGCTGAGCTGCACTCTCACTGGTTTACCGCACTGGACCCATCCTTATCTTCTTGGCGAATTTCCATGCTGGTGGTCGGGGCCGTTGGGATCCCCTTAGCCTTTCTGGTTGTGACGCTCGGCAAGGATAGCCGTAGGCTGCTGCATAGTCGAATGACTGATCTATCTGACCTGGCAGACTATTGGCGGGATCATCGAAAAACATTCATCTCGTTCAGCGCATCGAATGCGGGTTATTTTATCGCCGCCACATCTATCATGGGTTGGATGCCCATGTACCTTTTACGCCATTATGGGCTGTCGGCGGCAGAACTTGGCACCCGGATGGGCGTCGTGATCGGTGGAGCAGACATCTTCGGGATCGTGATTGGCCTGTTCGCTATAAGAAAGCTTTACGCCTATCTTGGACCAATTGCGCCACGGTATATCTTCCAGACATCTCTAGTTCTCATCGCCCTTCTGACCGCTGGTTCAATGGCGACAACTAATATTTGGCAGGCGCTTATTCTGCTCGGCTGCCAGAATTTTTTAGCAACTTTTGGCACAGCCAGTTTCACCAACATGTTGCAAGATATATCCACCCCGCAAATTCGGGGGAAAATCTCTGGCATAAACGCCTCTATGGTGGCCCTTGCATGCATACCTGGACCACTAGTTGTCGGCATGATTTCGGACACCATGGCGTCGAATGGTTCAGGGTTACTGTCCGCAATTATGATCGTTTCAATCCCCGCATTGCTGCTTTCAGCCTTTGCTAGCTGGCGGGCAAACCCCACGTTTATTAAAACCGTACTGGTTATACGGGAGAGGGAAAATCAACTCTTAACATCGTGATCTGATCGCATCTATTAAATATAAAACCTAGAATTCGGCTCAAATTATTAAATAAATTTAGAACAGGAGATTGGTAAAATGAAAATTAGTAAATTAACATTGCTAAGCATGGTAGCGATTACATCTCTATGTCAGCCTGATCAAGTGTTCGCTGCCGAAAGAAGATCAACAGAATTACGGGGAGAAGATTTTACAAAGCTCAGCAAGAATCCGTCCGAGATCCGGAACCTTGTCGATGCCGCTTTGTTGAAAGATCCAAATAATTTTCACCTGAATTTCTTGAGTGGATTGGTGTATGACGCCGCATCAACAGCTGGAAGTGAAGGACGGGAGCTGGCGCGGGTCGGCTACATTGCAAGCTTACGATCAGACCCGACATTTTGGCCGGCCAACTACCAATTGGGGCTGCTTGCCCTCGAGGATAAAGACCCAATTTCGGCTGAACGTTTTTTCCTGGCGGCCGCCTTTTTTGCGCCAGAGAGCGCGCAAGTTTTCTATGCATTGGCTCGGGCTGCCTACTGTGCCGGCGATGTAACCAACGCTGCGCCGGCACTCATGCGGGCCATTGCGTTGAGCCCGCCCACCCAAGCAGAAGAATTGGTCACAGCAGCATTGGTTTCAGCGGCCACTGGCGATCAGATAGGCGCCCAGAAATGGTTGGACGCGCTTTCGACGAGCGGAAAGCCGGATTTAGATGGCTATCTGCAAAGCCGCGTCCGTGAGCTACTTGCACCTGCTCAGAGCGTCCAGACGATCCCAGCTGCAGGTTCAGCCATAACTTCAATGTCGGCAACCGCGCCGCGCCGGAAGATGGCGACCGTTGATGTCGTTATCATTCGTCGCGTCGAAGCGCAGTCCAACAGCAGCGGTGTCAACCTTATGGATGCCCTTTCTCTGCAATTTGGAAGTACGCTTATCAATTCTCAGCGTAGCCGAATGTATGACAAGCAGGCTAATGCCGTCGTCTCTGACGCCGTAACAACGATTAATGATCTTAATCTAGCTGTGCCAGCCATCACCTATTCGCTTAATCTTGCCAACGCAGGGGGCAGCCACTCGTCTATCGAGGCGCGCCCAACCATTTTGGTCTATGATGGCCAAACATCGAAGTTGTTTTCTGGCGGAACGCTAACGTATGCGGCCGGTGGAAGCCTTAGCAGCCAGTCGTTCACCAAAGAGGTTGGCCTGACACTATCCGTCACACCAAAATTTACAGATGCAGATACAGTCACTCTCAATATATCTACGGGATTGGAAACATTCATAACAAAAGCGGCGGTGGGAACTTTCCAAGAGTCGCTGCAGACCGACAAAGCCTCTACAGATGTCACTGCAGATTTGCGATTTGGTGATACCATTGTCATTTCAGCTGGGCGTTACAGCAACGTTCAAGCCAGTAAAAGCGGGACGCCAGTAATACAAGATGTGCCCCTCTTGGGATCGTTGTTCAAGAAGCGCTCCAACTCTTATGATTCAAATGATTTGTTGATTTTGTTATCAGTCCGCCGCGAGGTAGGCGGATCTGAAACAGGCAGTGCGGATGAGAATCAGAGCGTCGCCCTACAAGGTGAGCAGCTATGGCGGAAGCTTAATGTTGTGCAATCCGTATCTGTAAACAGAAAAGATCCAGAGGCTCATCGTCAATATTATTCATTGGATAATCCGGGGCGTGGTTTTAGCGGTTCATATATGAATGCCATTGGTATTACCGATGATCTTCTCATAAATTAAATGGGTTTGATTTCATAATTGAAAACACCAGAATTTATAGAAATTCTATAATATATTCTGGTATTTCAAAAAAATTGTTTTTTGTAAAATATTCTGTATAATAAATAGGGGTAATTACGATGTACTATTGGGTTTATGATTATCCTCCTTTGGTATCGGGATCAATTTTCGTAATTGGATTTATTTTTACAACTTTTTTGTTAATTTATCTCTTTAGGCGTTTTTTACGGCCCATTTTTCATAAAAATACGCAAAACAACGAAATGGTAAGCTTAATGCTCTCCAGTTTTTTAGGGTTGTACGCGCTGCTGCTCGGCCTTCTCGCGGTTGCCGCCTATCAGAATTTAACGGACGTAGCGTCGGTGGTTAGCGATGAGGCTTCAAGCCTTAGTGCGCTTTACCGAGATGTGCAGGCTTATCCCGAGCCGACAAAAACCCTCCTGCAAAATGAACTGCGAGACTATGTGCGCTTTACGATCGATCGCGCTTGGCCCGAACAGCAGAAAGGTAGAATACTAGAGGAAGGAACGCATCGAATAACGCGCTTCGCTCAAGACCTTACTAATTTTACGCCATCCTCAAAAAGGGAAGAGATATTGCACGCCGAAGCGTACCGGCAATTTAATCAATATCAAGAACACCGGTCGGCTCGACTTGGCAATGTTTCTACCCAAATTCCTGCTGTATTTTGGGCCGTAGTTTTAATTGGGTCTATAATAGCCATAACACTTCTAGCTCTATTTGATATTGAGATAGTTGCTCATTTTTGTATGGCTGGGCTTACATCGGGCTTCCTCGGCCTTGTTATATTTCTAGTTGCGGCGATGGATAATCCCTTCCGTGGCTCAGTTAGTGTTTCAAGTTCTCCATTCGAAGATATCTATCAATCTATAATGCTGCCCGAAGATTCTATTCTTCGATCTATGTCAATCCTTCTTACTGAAAGTCATAGGTACGGTAATGCAAGGATCGAAGGCGATGAGGTTGTTAATGGAAAGAAAGTACCTATTCTTTGGTTCGGTAAAAAGAGAATGAACGGTTTTTTTGATATCGTGGATAACATTACTAAAGAGAGTGGTCTTGTTGCAACATTGTTTGTAAAGTCAAACGAAGATTTTGTTCGCGTGACGACAAATGTAAAAAAAGATGATGGTGCACGTGCCGTAGGTACTTTACTTGATATAAAAAGTCCTGCTCTAAAAATTATTCGTCTAGGTAAGCCATATTATGGAGACGCGCCCATTTTTAAAAAGACATACGTGACAGGGTATGAGCCAATAAAGAATGAAAAATCTGAAATCGTAGGAATATTTTTTGTTGGTTTTTTAAAACCTGAATCCGATAATCAAAAAATTGATTAATAATTTTTGATTATGAACAAAAATTATTATTTTATAATGAAATGCTCTGCGTCGACCAACTAGAAAATTTTGTGCTGCCGCGACAAAATATCTTGGGTTTGTTGAGCCTTAGCTACCATTTCTTCGCGTGCCTCATAAATCTTCGTGGCGAGTTTCGTCCAGTGTTCTGACTGATTGCAATTTGTAAGGAAAATATCATGATGAAATACCTTCTCAACATTGCTGCGCCCTTGGCACTGGCGTCCTTTGCCAGCCCGGCACTTGCGGACTCGCCGCCACCGCACAAGTTTGGCGATCCGATCTCGGTCGGCGATGGCATCACACTCGATCCGATTGTCGAGGGACGGCTGCGCTGGGAGCATGTTGATCAGTCGCTGACAAATGCCGACGCAGTAACCTCTCGACTGCGGCTTGGCGGGGAATTAATGCATGCCAAGTCACAGTTGTCCTTTCTTGCTGAAGCCGAGGGTACTGCTGCGATCGACAATAGCTACAACGCTTTCTCCTTCGTGAATACCTCAAGTCAGAGGCGCACCCAATTCTCGACCATCGCTGACCCCGAAAACATCGAGATCAACCGGCTGCAACTGCAATACAAGGGAAAGGCCTTAGCTGTCACAGTTGGACGCCAGCGGATTGCTCTAGACGATCAGCGCGTTGTCGGCGCGGTAGGTTGGCGCCAGAACGAGCAGACTTTTGATGCTGTGCGAGCTGAAGCAAAGGTTGGGAAGTTCACCTTTGATGGCACCTATTCTATAAGCCAGCGCACCGTGTTTGGCCGCGATGCTGGGTCGCGGCTAGCCTATGACGGCAATTTCGTATTTCTAACCGCAGGCGTGAGCCTGGGGTCGTTAAACATTAAGCCCTTTGCCTATTTGGTCGACTATGCTCGTGCTGAGCAGGCCGGAGCCTTGGCCGTATTACTAGCGGATACCCAGACCTATGGCACCCGCGCGACGGCCCGCCTTGATCTGTCCAAAGACGTGAAGCTCAACCTCACGGCGAGCTTTGCACGCCAATCAAACTATCAGCAGAACCCTCTGCATTATAGCGCCGATTACGTCGCAGCGGAGGCCGGTATTGCCCGCAAAGGGGTCATTGCAAATTTAGGCTATGAGCAACTGGGCGCCAGTGCCCTTTCTGGTCGGTCGTTTCAGACGCCAATGGCGACCTTACACAAGTTCAACGGCTGGGCTGACCTGTTCTTAACCACTCCGGCAAATGGATTGAAGGATATTTATGGTGGTTTGACCTATGCCTTTACCAATGGCGGCCCTGTGCAGGGGCTGAATGCTGCAGTGACCTACCATCAGTATTACAGCCATTTGGGCAGCGTTAACTTCGGCCACGAGTGGAATGCCTCGGTTGGACGGAAGCTAGCACCTGGGGTCAATGGACTGATGAAATTCGCTGATTACACGGCACGCGGATTTGGCACGGACACCAAGAAGTTCTGGCTGCAATTGGAATTTGCCTATTGAGGTTACTTTCCCTTCCCGCATTCGGCAGGGAGAGACAAATAGCATTCCCGCCGTAGCTTAGTATGAATAGCCCCTAGATTTCTGGACGCCTTCTTCCCTAAATTTGAGGTAAGGAGACGAAGATGAGCAAGGTAAATTTTAGCGATGAGTTCAAGCGGGATGCGGTGGCTCAGATCACGGAGCGCGGTTATCCGGTTGCGGAGGTTTCGCAGCGACTGGGGGTCAGCCAGCACTCGCTGTATGCTTGGAAGAAGAAGTTCTCTCGGCCTTCTGGCGGCGATGATAAGGATGCCGAGATCCGGCGATTGAAGCGCGATCTTGTCAGGGTCACCGAGGAGCGCGACATTTTAAAAAAAGCCACCGCGTATTTCGCCAGAGATGCCAAGTGAGATACGCTTTCATTGCAGAGCATCGCGATAAGTTCAGGGTTCGGGCGATGTGCCGGTGCTTGGCCGTGCAGCCTAGTGGCTACTATGCCTGGCAGAAGGATCCGCTGAGCCAGCGGGCACGTGAAGATGTACGGCAGACCAAGCTGATCAGGCAGGCTTGGAATGATAGCAACAAAGTATATGGCTACCGCAAACTGCATGATGATCTGATGGATCAGGGTGAGACCTGCTGTCCGAACCGCGTGGCGCGACTGGCAAAAATGGCCGGCATCAAGGCGCAAATTGGCTACAAGAGGCGCCCTAGGAGCTATGGGGGCAAGCCATCGGTTGCCGTCGATAACACGTTGGCTCGGCAGTTCGATGTCGGCATGCCTGACAAAGCTTGGGTGACGGACATCACCTACATTCGCACAATGGAAGGCTTTGCCTATCTGGCTGTGGTGCTTGACCTCTATTCCCGCCGCGTGGTGGGCTGGTCTATGCAAAGCCGACAGACCACCGATGTGGTGTTGCAAGCTTTGCACATGGCGGTTTGGCGACGAAA
>Ga0214919_10010023_pt1 | contig 12096 bp, 13 predicted proteins | sample LL1503_MetaG_FD_177994 | JGI IMG/M metagenome (GOLD analysis project Ga0214919, IMG submission 177994) | Freshwater microbial communities from Lake Lanier, Atlanta, Georgia, United States - LL-1503 | ecosystem: Environmental > Aquatic > Freshwater > Lake | place: USA: Georgia | collected...
TCTTACCTAAAACTCCCTAAAATATTGCAATGGTTTACAGGTAATGTTTGCATCCATCACATTCATCATTTATGCCCCGCGATCCCCAATTATAAACTGCAAAAATGCTATGATGAGAACCCAATGTTTCATATAGAAAAACCACTGACGTTTTGGTCATCGCTCAAGTGCCTGAAATACAAAGTGTGGGACGAAAAAAACAGGAAATTAATCAGTTTTAAGGAGATTAAATAAAGTGAGTTGAATAAAATGGAGGAATTTAGAAAACTGGGTTTTAAAATTGGATTATATTTGAACAGAGAGTAATGTTGCTCTCCCTTAATTAACAGAGAAATTGAGTGTTACGACAGTTAAGTTTAGTGATAAAGACCCTGAGTTCTATGAAGTTGTTAAAGAACGGGTGAACAAGTATTTTAAAGAGAATAAAATATCCAAACACGCTAATTTTGAAATGAAGCTAAAAACCGTCCTGATTATAGCTCTTTACGTCGTGCCATTTGTACTAATGCTCTCTGGCCTTATCTCATCCACATGGGGCGTACTTAGTTTGTGGGCTGTGATGGGCTTTGGAATGGCAGGAATAGGACTAGCGATTATGCACGACGCAAATCACGGAGCTTATTCTAATAATCAAAAGGTAAATGATGCAGTTGGCTTCACGCTCACATTCGTAGGCGGGTATCGTTTGAACTGGATAATACAACATAACGTCCTTCACCACTCTTTTACCAATGTGGAAGGGTTTGACGAAGATATCCATCAGAAAGGCGTTATGCGCTTTAGTCCAAAACAAGGACGAAAAGGGTTTTTCAAATTTCAAATCATTTATGCCCCTTTTTTATATGGTTTCCTAACCTTAGTTTGGTATTTGTTTAAGGACTTTGCAAAACTTGTCCGTTACAATAAAATGGGACTACTCGAAGCACAGGGAAAAACTTTCAAAAAAGCGCTTGTCGAGGTTATTTTTCATAAAACGTGGTACACCTTACTATTTATTGTGCTCCCGATAGCGCTTATTGATCTCCCTTGGTGGATAATTATACTGGGATATATTCTGATGCAATATATTTGTGGGCTTATGTTGTCCTTAATTTTTTCATCAGCACATGTAGTGGAAGAAACTGAATTCTATGAAGCTGACGAAAATAGTTCTGTGGACAATAATTGGGCAATTCATCAGATGCGGACAACGTCAAACTTTGGAAATGAAAGCAGATGGTTTACATGGTATGTTGGTGGATTGAACCACCAAATTGAGCATCATTTATTTCCAAATGTCTGTCACGTGCATTATCCTGCGCTGAAAGAAATTGTTAAGAAAACAGCGCTTGAATTTAATGTTCCATATCACGAACATAAATCATGGTTTGGTGCTTTAAAAAGTCATTTTACCTTATTGCATAATTTGGGGACAGGTAAGGCCGATCGAATGGTAAAAGCATAGAGAAATAAAAAAAGCAAATGATTAATTATATTACCCCTGTTTAATTGATAAATGTCTAAAAAAGAAACAGAATACGAGCTGAAAGACCATCAACTTTTTGCTTCTTCAAGAAAAGTTTGGAAATCACTGAAAGCAGAAAATGATATTGCCAAGAGCAAAATGAATCGTGCTCGGAAAATTTCACTCGTAATTGCTTCACTTGGTTTGTTTAGGGCCTTGCAAAAGTTAGTTCTTACATTCAAAATAAAAGATGTTGAATTAAAAGACGACGCTCCAATATTTGTAATTGGACATTGGAGAAGTGGCACAACGCATCTACACTATTTACTTTCTCAAGATGACAGGTACACGCATCTTAGCTCATTTCAAGCATTTTTTTTCAATATGGCCTTCACTACTAGTTGGTTTTTTAAACCTATTCTTAAAAGTGTAATGCCAAAAACACGTCCTCAGGATAATGTTAAAGTTGATGCTGACGCACCAGCCGAAGATGAACACGCTTTAGTAAATATCACAAAAATGAGTGGTATGCATCTGTTCTTCTTTCCTAAGAATAGGTTAAACTTTGACAAATACAATTGTTTCGAGGAGATCTCAAGTAACGAATTACAAGAATGGAAGTCCATTTACTCCAACTTGCTAAAGCAGATTGAAGTATTCAATAAAGTTGATAAAAAATTATTATTGAAAAATCCACACAATACTGGAAGAATAAAAGTACTTCAGGAAATGTACCCCAACGCCAAATTTATTTTCATCCATCGAAATCCATATGATGTTTTTAGGTCAACAATTACTCTTTATGAAAGAGCCGTTAAAACACAATTTTTGCAAGAGTTTAGTGAGGAAGAATTAAATGAATTGGTGTTATATTGTTATGAAAAAATGATGTCAAAATATATAGAAAACCGAAATTTGATTCCCGCCAACAATTTAATAGAAGTTGGCTACGATGAACTAATTGACCATCCAATTGATGAATTAGAAAGAATTTATAATCAACTTTCTTTAGGCGAATTCCAACGCACAAAACCTAAGCTAAGCTTGTATTTAAAAACCTTAAAGGCATATAAAGTGAATCCAAAAGTTAAGTTGGATGCAACAATAAAAGAACAAATTAAAAAGCGCTGGGATTTTGCATTTAAAGAATGGGGGTATCTAAAATGAGTTTATCTCAACATGTAACACTTCGTCCAAGTCAAAGCTATCTTTTTAGTTATGTATGGCTAGCTTTTGAATTAGTTGTATTTAATTTAATGATTCATTATTTCCTCCCGTCGAATGCACTTTTCGTATTGACTTTATTCATGGTTTTTTTTGCCCGTCTATACTATTGGCTCGATTTTTCTCCTGAATCCGGTTTTCAAACACTTTTTATTTTAGGATTAATTCCTTTAAATTGGATGGTATATCGTCTTGGATTTTCTTCTCATTTATTGGAAGTGTTGTTGTTTTATCAACTAATATTCATTACACTAGGTAGTATTCGAATCTCCAGGACAAACTATTTCATTGCTGGATCTCACCTAATTGTTCAATTGATTCGTTCGAAATCATTTGAAATAGATAATGCTAGGCCCTTTGAACTCCGACAGCATTCCAGAGGCAAGCTCCTCAACTTTGGATGTATTTTGGTTCCAATTGTTGAATCGAAAAATCCTAAGAAACGGCATCTTTCAACACTTTTATTCCATAAACGGCATGATGCGATATCCTCCGGATTCTACCGAATGGATGGAATTAAAAATCCAAAAGAAGTTATTCAAAACTTAAAAAAACAAACTAACTGATGAAAAAAACTAAACAAGCATGGATGGGAACAATCCCCTTATTTGTTGGAATCCTAGTATTCACATTGGGATTATTATTCGTCTTTTTTCTAATTACCTACCTCCCACTCTCGCTTTATTTGCCAACGTGGGCAACGTTAACTGGATCGATTATCGCTTCATTTATTTTATTTGCTTTGTTTCTCAATATCCCAATACCGAGAAGAAAAAAAGACCCAACATCCGATTTGAACATTGACGATAAAATTGCTGAAGGTGCGTGGTGCTCCGTCTACTTGAAGGAAAGCGACAAGAATTTGGTTGTAAAACAGTTATACTTTTGCGGTTGGGGTCATAACGATTATCGAAAGCATAAGGCTTTGGTTATAGGCAAGGAGAAAATATGTGGGAAATGGAATCCACTAATTCTATGGTTTCTACACAATTATATGCTGCTTTATCAAATGATAGGTCTAAAGAGAAGGATGAGATTTGAGCATACAATTGACGCCTTACCAACGACGTCTAATGTTAACTACACCGGTCTCCGATATGAGCAGACTTTCGTCTCCAAAGAATTAACGGTTGAAAATTGCCCTAAAGATATTGTTGAGCAATTCAAAAAACTAAATGAGGATTTGGAGCGATGTGGCTTATACCTAGATGACGTTCATGCCCGAAATGTCCGCTTAACCCAAAACGGGCGAATACAAATTGTTGATGGTGAGCTTTATTCCGGAGGAGAGGAATGGATCAAATCTAAGCTCGTGGTTCTTATTAATGGTGCGATGGTTTCAAACATGGAAAAGGTCTTAGGGAATGATAGAATTATTGCTTGGGTTGATCATAGAGAAAGAGTTGATCATATCGTGAAGAAAGCATTTAGTATATAATTGATTTAATAGCTGCGCAATAAATTCAAGCCCGAATACTCAAAACTTAGCTTCGTAAGTGGGAAAGTTTACGGTTTCATAAGCCCAGCAACGCGAAGCCAGCAAATGATTGCAACAATAAGGTTGGACATTCGCGAAAAAATCCACTTTTGATACTATCAAATGATACTATCATGAAGCCACTTACGACATTACTTCCTAAAATAGTGAAATTAATACGTTCTATTTCAGAATAAAATTTGAGAAGCCGATAATTCATTCACCAACATTCAAATAATTGAGGCCTCTACCCTTTTTTAATAGTGATTTCAGTAATTTCAGGATAGATCCCTACCCTACCCGGAAATCCCAAATATCCAAATCCTCTATTTACATACAAGAACTGTTTACCTTCTTGATAAAGGCCCGCCCATTTTTTGTAGCGGAACGAAACCGGACTCCATTTGATGCCAAATCGTTCTATACCAAACTGCATTCCGTGCGTATGTCCAGATAAGGTAAGATCAATATTCGTTTCCAACACTTCTAAATCAAAATGGCTGGGATCGTGAGAAAGCAATATTTTAAGCGCTGCATCGGGAACTCCCTCTAAAGTTTGCGCCAATTTTCCACTTTGACGAAAGGGCGCTTTTCCCCAGTTTTCAACGCCCAACAACCAAATGTCTTTTTCCAATTGAACAGCTTCATTCAGCAAGGGGGTAAATCCAATTTCACGGTGTTTATCTATGAGTCGTTCTAAGTTTTCAACCTTGTGATGATCTTCTTCCCAACGAACGTAATCCCCGTAATCGTGATTACCCAAAATACTGTATTTCCCTTTCTTAGCCGCTATCCTAGAAAAAACCGGTTCCCATCCATCCATTTCCGATGCGGTATTGTTTACCAAGTCACCGGTAAAAAAAACAAAGTCAGCTTCTAAGGAATTAATCATATCGATTGCCTTATTCACTTTCGCATGATTATTAAAAAAACTTCCCACGTGAATATCGCTAATTTGGACGATTTTTAATGTCTTTAGTTCCTCCGGAAAATGGGGGAAGGAAAGTTGTATGCGGTGTGTTTTCCAGTTCCAACGACCATAAAAAATACCTACTACGATTCCCAAAAACAACATGCCCGCCAAGACCCAACCTATGGTTTTCAAATTTTCATTTCCTGATAGTTGAAATAATAATCCGGGAACTAAATACATCATTCCAGGAACACCAAATAGAATAAACGCGCCAAATGCGGTAAAGCCTTTTTTGAAATTGTTATGTTTTCGTTGACTGAAAAAATAAATAAGATAAGCCAATGAAATCAGAAATATTAGCAATTGAAGCCAGCCAATGGTTTGGAAAACAAGGGAAGGATCGCTCACAAAAGAGCGGGTAAAAATCACTTGGATGAACACAATCAATCCAAGAATAATTAGAAAACGCATAGAAATTTTTTACAAAGTTAATTAGCTTCTAATTTCGAACAGCTTTTAATCATATTATTCGTTAAAATAATAAGAAATTAACCTAATCAAAGAGAAAAATGAGTTACTTGCGCCCTGAAATCACTAACGTGTATAAGTTAATATGCATCATTTTTTGAGTAACAGCCACAATACCAAGCAACTATGTTAAATCAAACAAAAGTTTCGGTGTTAATGGCCGTCTACAATACTGATTTTTCGTATGTCAAAAGAGCGATTGATTCAGTATTAATTCAGGATTTTCAAGATTTCGAGCTCATTATCATCGACGATGGTAGTAATCTTACGAATCACGATTCTTTGTTGCAATATGTAGAAAAACACGAAAATAAAATAAGCTATATTCGTCATAGTAACCGGGGACAATCAGCATCCATTAATCGCGGAGTTTTAAACAGTGTAGGTGAATTTATTACCATCCTAGATGGTGACGACGAATATAAATCGAATCATTTAAGTTCTTGTCTTCGAGAGGTTAAAGAGGATGATTTGATTTGTTCAACCACCGAAACAATCGTGGATAGCAACGATGATTATTATGTTCCAGATAAAAATGATCTAACAAAACTCATTCATTTAGATGAAACAGTTCTTTTTGGCACCTTATTCGGACGTAAGAAAGTATTTTCTAGTATTAAGTTCAAAAATGGTTTTGCTGCTGATGCTGATTTTTACGAAAGAGCAGAAACTGAGTTTCGCGTAAAAAAAGTAGACCTAAGAACATATATTTATCACAGAAATATTCCAAACAGTATTTGTGCAACCATTAAAAAAGAGAACCTGTTCAATTCTTGACCTATGGCTTTCGAAATTCGTGGTTTTCGTCCAAACACTGATGTTATTATGGCATGCCATATTACTGGGGTGTTTGATGTAAATCGCACTACAACGCTTGATAATGACAAGTATGAATTAGTGCGTGACTGGGCTGAATCTGTTGCAAAACAAGGTCTACAAGGTATAATTTTTCATAACAATTTCTCATTGGAAACCTGTGAAAAATTCCAAAATGACTATATTTCATTCATTAAAATAGATTACAATAATCAATTTAATCCCAATGTCTATCGGTATTTTGTTTACCATGATTTTCTGCGACAGCATATCCAGTTCTTCAATAATATTTTCGTCACTGATATAACAGATGTTACCTTGGTTAATAATCCTTTTATTGATTCCTATTTTCTTGAAAATTCAACAGCCATTTTTTGTGGTGACGAGCCAAAAACACTTCATAATGATTGGATGATGGATCATTCTACCCATCTACGGAACAACATGAGCGATTATGCCGCATATGAAAGCAAGTTTGGATCTGAAACGCTCTTAAATTGCGGCATAATAGGAAGTACCGCTCCGATATTCTTTGATTTCATTAAAAAGTTATGCGCTATTCACGAAACTGCGAATAGTGAAAACCAAACGGCCTTTACAGGTGATATGGGAGCGTTTAATTATTTAGCAAGAACACAATTTAATAGCCATTTGATACACGGTGCGCCCGTTAATACCGTATTTAAATTGTACGAAAACGAACGCCAAGATTGCTGGTTTAGGCATAAGTAATTTTTTAGGGTTTCCAAAAAAGTTTGTTTCGCATATAAAAATGGCTTTTAGACTTACTGCCGTTATGGCAAAGTTTAAGAAGTAAAAAAATCATGTATTCAATTATAAATTAGTATATTTATAAATAATATGTGGAGACCAGAAACCACTTAAAAAAAACGGCCTGTCCCGAAAGGTTATTCGGGAGGCGGAATCTGCTTAGCCAAATGAGTAGGTCGAAAATTAAAAAAATAATGAGATGAAAAAAATATTAATTTTATTTGCTTGTATATTTATTATTAATTCTGCTAAATCACAGTCAATTCAAGATTTAGAAGGAACATGGGTTGGTTCCTATTTTTGCAGTTTAGGAAAAACTGGGCTCAGGCTTAAAATATCTGAAATATCTGAAACAAATGGAACTTTCAAAGGGTCATTTGAATTTTACCCTATTAACTCGAATAAAAATTGTGGTAAAATGGAATTAGGAATATATAACTTTAATGGCGTTTACAAATCCAAAGATGATATTTCATTTCAATTTGAAAGTTGGGTGTTTAAACCAAATGGATGGACTTATGTAGATAAAAATGGTGGTTTTAAAGGGAAGAACAAACTAGCTGGTAAAATGCTCTCAGAAACATGTGGTAATTTTAATGTAAAAAGGGTTACAATAAAATAGAATAATATTTCTCAAATTTCACCTATTACAATTTTATTATATGTGAAATTTCAAATGAATATGCATATTTAGTGGATGTCAAGATTGATGTAAGAAATCATTATTAGAAAATTTCTTTAGATCGATTCAAAACTTCATCTGACTACGGAGAGTAACAAACCAAGCCATTAGTTCAACTAATTTTAAAAAATATGAAAATGAAAAACTCAAAAATTATTGTTTCCAATCCATGCAATAAAGATTGGTCTAAAATGTCAAGCACTGAGAATGGTAGGCATTGTATATCTTGTAATAAAACTGTTATTGACTTTAGCAATTGGGAGATGGAAGACATAAAAAACTACCTCAAGGATACAAACAAAAATGTGTGCGGGACATTTAAATCTTTACAGGTAATAGTCGAAAGGCCAAGACATCATCAATTTCTAGTAAATGCTTACTTTCAAACAAAAAAAACCTATAAATCACCATACCTAAAATCCTTTTTATTGTGCTCAATATTGGTTTGTATGTTTATTGTTGGTTGTAATAATCCAAGTGAGACACAAACAAAAGGGGAAGTTCCTATGGATAAGCATCATAATGATTCTACATATAGTAAGACTGATAAAAGAAACCATAGGACAACTGGAGTGGTTAATGCGCCAAATAGAAGAAAAAAAAAATATCAAGATCGCAATGATACATTAAATGAAATAACAAAAAAGCAAATCGAAAATAATAAGTAATAACAGCCTGCCACGAAACGTATTAGGCAAGTTTAAGAAAATCGATTTTAAATTAGTATATTTAAAAATAAAAAGTGGAGTTCAGAAACCACTTAAAAAAAAAACGGCCTATCCCGAAAGGTTATTCGGGAGGCGGAAACTGCTTAGCCAAATGAGTAGGTAGAAAATTAAAAAAATAAAAAGATGAAAAAAACAATTTTATTTATTGGTTTATGCATTGCGATTTCAAAATATGCATCATCTCAAACACAATATGTTGAATACAAGTTCACAGGAACAATAGGCAATAACCAAATTGCAATGACTTTTTTAGAACCTGATCATTTTTATAATTTTCTTCAAGGATATTATTCATATACTAAAAATAAAAATGATATTCAATTTCAAGGAGAGGAAGGAGTATTCGATGGAGAAGAAAAACTCATTGAATCATCTAACGGTAAAAATACAGGTTACTTTATTTTCAATAATCTAGACTACTCTAAATCAAAAATCGTAGGCAAATGGTACACAATGGATGGATCTAACTCTTACATTGTGACTTTGATAAAAAAATAAACTGCACTTATATATCAGATATTGCAAAAAAACGAGCCAGCAACTAACTTAGATTTGGCAAAAGGGGGGCTTAAGTGCTGGTTTACAGTTTTGTGATAAAAATAAATATTTATGATTGAGCTTTGAAATATTTTTTTTACCCTTTAATTTGTGGAGTTTTATTACTGGGCTTAATTTTTATTGCTAGAAGAATTATGCGGATAAAACAATCAGAAAAACCTTATCGGAAATTAAAATTCAAACATGACTTACCTTTATTTTACGAATTGGCAGTGATTTGGGGAACAGAAAATCAAGTAATAGGTGGCTCGGGTGAAAGATTAAATTTTGACAATAAAAAGGACCTGCTTAGCTCAATTAATAAAGTGATTAATCAAGAGTCTATTGGCAAATTAAGGTTTTCAATTACACTGACAATATGTCAAAATAACGCAAAAATCAACACATGGATTCATAGAGAAAATAACAACTTATTTATTGGTAATAAATCACTTAGTATATTCAATAAAGCCATTAATGAAAAGGAATTTTCTGAACGAATAGACGAACTAATTAACGAATCATCAAAACTACCTCAGCCACATTAAAACGATGGCTTAGCCACTGACAATTATTACTCATTATTAATGCATAAATTTATCTATTATTAAAACGTATTATGAAAAGATTTTTAATTGTTATTTTATTAATGAGTTTAATTTCTTCTTGTAGAAAAGATTCTTCAGAAATTGAACAAAATAGAATATATCAAGAATATGATGTTGTATATAATAACCAAACTGGAAATACTGAAGTTTCAGCTACTTTTCGTGAAGATGATGCATCTGGAAAAATATTAAAATTGACAGGTGGGGCAAAAGTTTATTTTAATGAGCAACAAATCAGTGGGAAAAGTAATTTTTATAAAACTTATGCTGGATTTATAAGTCCCGTAAAAATTGAATTCGTAGATAGCGACGGAAAAAAGTATACCAATTATTCTTTTGGAATTAATTACGTGGATGTAAGTCCTCTTGAAAACTTTATTTCAGGAACAAACAACTATTTTTCATGGGGTGGTAGCGCTGTTGGGGAAAATGAATCAGTAACCTTTTATGCAAGAAATTCAGAAGGAACATCAAATGATCAAAGGGTCTCTCAACAAGGCGCTTCAGCCATCAATTTAAATTCGACGTTTTTTGATAATTTTCAAAATCAATTTTTTACCTATTGGTTAAAACGGAAACGTATCAGTTATTTGGGAGATTTTGCTATAGTAGGTGGGCGTTTTTCTGTTTATTATCGCTCACAAGATCGCGTTGAGGAACTTTATTAATTCGAGCTATCAAAATAATAAATAAGATTGAGAAATTTGTATTTTAAGCTTCAATTCGGCATGGCCATCGGATGGTTAGCTTAGTAATTATACCTAAACTTCTTTTAACAATGTGTATGCGCAAACCGTTATAGTAAAAATAGAATGGAAAGAATAAATAATTATAAGATAATTAAACCAATATTGTTTTCAAGCGATTCAACAACCTACGAAGCTTTTGACGAGTTGACAAATAGAAGAGTAGCGATAAAAATATTTACAAGTGATGTGTTAATCTCAAATTTTAGACAAAAGTTAAAGTTTGACCCAATATTATTAGGATTTCCGTCATTGTATCATGAAAATATAAATAATTTACTTGATATGATAATTATAGATGATTACATAGCTATAATATCAGAATATCTAACTGGTAAAACTTTAGATGAATTATTAATCGAAAAGGGAAGACTACCTATTGTTGATTTTACATTGTTACTTAATCAGATAATTAGTGCATTTTATTATGCACATGAAAAAGGTGGAATACATGGTAACTTAACTCCATCAAATATATTCATTCAAGAAAATGGGAATATTAAAATATTAGGGATTGGTGAAAGGTATTTATTTGGAAATAATTACACGTCGCAAATTCAAAATCAAAGCGTAAGATATTTCATAACGCCAGAAGAATTTATCAATGGAACCGATTTAATAGACTATCAAAGCGATATTTATTGTGTTGGATTAATTTTATTTTATGCTTTGACCGGGTTAAAACCAAATTTCAACTGTGGATTTTTATTAAGTGAAAATAAAACTTTTAATCCTTTTCCTAACTATGATTATACAGAATCTGAAAAGAAATTTGAATTAATTATTAAAAAAGCATGTCAATTAAAAAAACATAATCGTTTCGATAGTTTTAAGACTTTACAAAAAGAAAGTTTAACAATTTCAAACCATAACATCACCTTGCCAAAAGCGGAGCGGTCGTGGATACAAAAACTTTTAGGGGCCGAATGAATATCAGTGGAAGATTGATGAATGCCATCGAAAGCTCCGCCTTAGGGAAGTTTTAAACCGTTAGGTGAAACAAAAACAAAAACATAGAATGACTAGAGAACATCATATAGAAAAAATAATATCCACAGATGGCAAGGTGGAATTTTCGCTTATACAGTTAATGAGAATTTATGAGACATTAGGAATTGAAAGATTCCCTAGTAAAAATCATCATGATAGGAATTGGCATTCTCAAATGCATCAATTCACACCCCAAGTTCAAGACCCTATAATTTCTTTTAGCTCTAAGTCACTTATTTTAGCTTTAAACAACGAACAAGTATGCAAAATACGAGTTGACGGAAATGAAAACAAAGAGATTCAAAATATTGAATTCATAAAAAATAAAACTGTTTTATTTCCGAAAGTTGATTTCATAGTTGATTTACCATTCAATTTGAAAGGTATAATTATGGAAAGAATCAAAGTGATGAGTAAAATAAATTTTAGTGCGGGTGAATTAAATCGAATTTTCTATGATTTTAAAGATGATTTAAATAAACTTCACGAATGCGGTATTATACATAATGATCTTGGACTTGCTATAAACTCTAAAATCAGACCTAATATTGTCATCTCTACTGATAAGATAAGACTACTTGATTTTGATGGCATTAAGCTGAAGGTGGATAAAAATAATTGGTCACAACTAC
>Ga0214919_10010024_pt1 | contig 12095 bp, 8 predicted proteins | sample LL1503_MetaG_FD_177994 | JGI IMG/M metagenome (GOLD analysis project Ga0214919, IMG submission 177994) | Freshwater microbial communities from Lake Lanier, Atlanta, Georgia, United States - LL-1503 | ecosystem: Environmental > Aquatic > Freshwater > Lake | place: USA: Georgia | collected 2015-03-15
TTTTTTTAATATATTTTGTCTTTCTAATGCATATGGAGAATAATCAAAGTTAGTACCTATTGAATTAATATTATCTATTTCATCAAATACTTTTAATAAATTTTCACTATGATAAAAATATAATTTTCCATTATAATCATCAATTTGATTAGATAAATCATTTAATGATTCACACATAAATTGAACAGAATTATTAGAAAAATATTTATTTTTATGTTTATTAACTTGTTCGGTAAAAATAAATATAGGAATTATTGCACCTTCATTTTTAATTTGTTCTATTAATGTTGTATTATCATTTAATCGTAATGATTTATTAAATAAAAAAATATTCATTTATAATACTTTAAAAATATTTATATTTAAATAAAAATAAATCTATGATAAAATAATGTATTTAAAAAAATATCTAAAATATAAAATTAAATATCAGAATTTAAAAGGTGGTGGTATAAATCTAAATATTGAATTTACTAATGATACTATGACAATAACACAACAAGATTCTGGAGATGAACAAGAATCTGTAGATAAACAAGAATCTAAAGAGGATTTAATGGTTCTAAGGTCCTCTTTAGATGAAAAGCCACGGTATGACTCAGATAATATTAACATGTATGAATCAATGTCACTTGAAACAAAGTTTGAAATATGGGTTGGTGAATCTCAGGAGAATATTAGAGCAACAATTTTAACTCATAATGTAATTAGCAGCTCTGAAGCACTAAAACAAATTATAAATATTGGAAAAACAAAAATTATTGATGTATTATTAAATGCAATACCTATCAATTTTTTAATAGCTTTGTTTGACCCACCCGAACCAAACTATGATTATCAAAAATTAATACATTGTGCAAAACAATACATATGGAACTTTGAAAAGTTCAAATTAAAAGATCTATTTACTATTCAGGAAATTGAGTCTAATACTATTAAGATAAAACCCCTTTGGGATAAACTAGCTAAAATTTTAAAAAAAATTAAAAAAGAGATGTGTGATGTAATTATAAATAGACTTAACAGAGGCCAAAATAATGGAGATGGTTTATCTAATTTTATTAACAATTATGATTATACTCAAACTAGTAAATTCGTATTTACAGCACTATATACAGCACCATTATATCATTCATATGTTAATATCCCAAGATATTCTTTAGATACAAATTCTAACCATATAAGGGACCGTTAAAATATATTATCTTAATTGTGATATATTAATTAATTAGACCATAAATATTATTACTATTTACAAATTTATTAAAAAATAAATTATTCAATAATAAATATTAGACAAATTTAATATTATTAATTTACTAGTAGTATATTAATAAATTTAAATATTTTTAAAAATTGTATTTATTTTAAATAAATAATTTCTATATATTTAATATTGGGTTTTATCATAACTAATCTATTTACAATAATATTTATTAGAGGAGTATGTAATTTATTATTTATCTTAAATACTGTCAATTTATATATTAATTTAGTATTATTATTAAATTAATTAATTAATTATAAAAAAAAAAAAATATTTATTTATAATGTATAAAAAATATTTAAAATATAAAATTAAATATAGTGATCTTAAAGGTGGGTCATTATCTGATATACCTAATTTTATACTTAATGATAATGATAAAAAAATAATTTGTACTAACTATTTAAATTTTTTTACTGTTAGGGAAAAAAATAACTTAAAAATATATAGATTTAAATCCAATATAAACTCAGAAAATCGTAAAACTATATTAATCTATTTATTTCAACAGATTAATTTAGAACTTCTCAATAAAATAAGAAAACAAATGGATATAATGCTGCATGGGCAACAATCTGAAGATTATACATTAGAAGATTTAGAAAGATTAAAAAACTCCTCTATTGATAGTGCACCAGCCATATTATTAGCATTATTTGACTTTATTGAACATGAAAATATTGATTATATATATATAAAACCAAATTACAAAGAAATAGTAAATATATTAGAAAAGTATTTTAAATTTATGGTAGGTGTATCTCTAGATACTCCAGATACTCCATTAACTATATCAAGAAGAAGTGAAAGAAGATAATTATTTTAAATATTACTTTATTATAAATAAATATTACTTCTAAATAATATTATTAATATTATTTTTTACAAATTTTTATATTTTAAATTAATAATAAATTATAACAATTGTATAATTTATTATTAACTATATATCTTATATATTATACTTATTATTAAAATAATTATTTTATAAAAAACATTAGTAAATAATTATTTTATTTATTTTATTTCTAACATTATTTATTTAATATTATTTATAATATTAGTTAATTTAATATTAGTTAATTTAATAATAATAAATTATTTATTTTATTATAAATTCTACTTATTATTAATATGAGTCTATATTTAGATAAATATCTCAAATATAAAAAAAAATATTTTTTATTAAATAATCAATTTGGTGGTTCTCTAGAGGAATCTATTAATGAATTAGATATAATTGCTAAGAGCAACATAGAATCCGTAAAGTTATTGATGGCTAAAGGACTATTAAAAAAATCATTACAACAAGATGATACAACTGTTTTCCAAGAAAAAGATAAAATTAAGGAATATAAAGATGCATACAATAAAATAATATCAACTATAAGCTCTAAAATACATGAAAATTTAGATGCTATTAGTCAAATAGATGATAAAACTAAAGTAGAAAAACAAAAATTTACTGAAGAATATCAACTTACAATAGAAAAAGTAAGAAATGAAAATATTGCATATGAAGAAAAAATACAAGCTAATTTAAAAATTATTGAAAATATAACACAAAAATATAAAGAATATAATCAAAAAATGAAGGATAATTTAAAAATTATTGAAACTAATGAAATAATGGAAAAACAATTTGACAATATACTGTTATATTGTCAAAAAACTAAACTCATTTTTGAAAACCTATTATTAACTTTAAATTCAGAATATCCGTTAGAAATAATAGATAAATCAGATATAAATAGTGTTTGTCCATCAGAACTAATATCTTATGAATCAGAACATAACCAAAAAATATTAGATATTATGAGAAAATTATTACATGTATCATCAGAATCATCAACATCCTTATTAAAAATGCCAAAACCTAAAAAATCTATAAATATAGAATCTAATCCTTTACTTAGACAAAAAGTCTCTAATTCTATACAATTACCATAATTAGTACAATTTCCTTTAACTTTCACCAAATACTCCGTCTCAGATATTAACCCTGTCAGATTTGAATTACAAACTCCATTAAATATTCAACAGCTTGCAGAAACTAATGAACAATATTTTTCCGCAACTAATCAACAACAGACAAATCCTACTTATGTCACAACTTTTCCATGGCAACAGCTTTCACCTTCATCAACACCACGCCAACAACTACCTATATCAACATTACAATCTTAGAATATTAATATCTTAGAATATTAATTAATCTTTTAATTAATCTTATTTTAACTTTTATTATTATTATACTATACCAAAATATTTATTTTTATTAACGTAGATTATTATATCATATTGAAATATTTAAATATCTTAATATGATATTAATTTAATAATAAATAATAATCAATATTTGTTATATTAAAAATAAATTATTGTAAATAATTATAAATTATATATTATTAAACTTATATTTTAATAGTTATTTGTATTAGAATTATTTGTAAACAGATATACAATTAATATATAAGCTATACAATTAATATATAAGCTATACAATTAATATATAAGCTATACAATAAATATATAAGCTATATAATAAATATATAAGCTATACAATAAATATATAAGCTATACAATAAATATATAAGCCCTCGGATTTTAACTACATTAGTAAGATTCTAATCTAATATCATGTTAATATAGTTTGTAAGTAAATATAAGTGAATAATATATAATTGCTTTCAAATCTGAATGCATCATTAAATGCTATATAGTTTATCAAACTTGTAAGTATTATTAAATGCGGCACAGTTTAATATTTAGTAATTTAGTAATTTATTACTAAATATTATACTACATAATTTTATTTTAATTAAAATAATTTACTATCTAACATTATTTTAATTAAAAATATATATTTATTTAATATTAGATACTTAAAAATATTTTATATTATTATAAATATATTAATGGAAAAACTGTTTTTTTCAAAGGAAAATATTACAATTTTAAACAAGCAAATTATTGAAAATTTAAATTTATCTGATATATCTGATGTAATGAGAAAAAAAATATTAAGTATCCTTATTGATAATATGAAAATAATTTTTAAATCTATAGATTTAACAAAAATTAATAACAATAATATAAATATAATTTTAAATCAATTTAAAACACATTCTATTAATCAAACATTAGATAAACTTAAATCAATAATAGTTAAATCAAATCAATCAATAGATAATAATAAACAATCAATAGATAATATACCATCTAAGGAAACAATAGCTGATATGAAATTTAAAAGAGATTTTATGAATACATCTAATACAAATATTGTTTTAAATAGGCCAATTTCAAGTAGAGAAAAATCATCAAATTCAAATTCAACTTCTAATACAAATTCTTTTGAAAATAATTTTAATAATTTTAATAATTTTAATAATGATATAGATACAAATTCTTCTTTAGACTCTATTTTTCAACCTATTTTACCAGAATCTGTAATAAATCAATATACAGATACTAAACCTGAACAAATTAAAATAAAAGATTTAGAAAAAATAAGACAATCTGAAGTAGGATATTTAAATAATAGACCACCAACACCTGATTTTATTAAATCAAAAGCAAGAAATAATAATCAAGAATCTGAATCAAATAATAGTAATCAACTTAATCCACAGAATAATATAATAAACCAACAATCTAATATAATAAATCAACAAACTAATATAATTAGCGAATTAGTAAATGATACTGGAGATAATTTATTTAGTATTGATAATATAGATAAGCCTTTAATTGATGAAGAAATTATTGAAGATTCTAGTAATTTTAATGATAGATTAAAAAAATTACAATCAGAGCGGGATAATGTTAATAGCATGATTCCTATTAATCAAAACCAACATCAGTTATCTAATGATTCAAATAATTTAAATTCAAGAAAACTAGATTCTAATCATATCCAAGAATCTAATCATAATTTAAATCAAAGACAAAATGATAATAATAATAATAATTTTACAAACCACAGACACCAAGAAGTTAATAATCATTTAAATGATAATAATGATTATTTAAATCATAGTCAGCGTGAATTTAATAATAAGTTTAATCAAAATCAATCTAATGATAATCAACATCAATTAGAATCTAATAATAATTTAATTCAAAAACAAAATGAATCCAATATTACAGAATCTTATAATAATACTATTTCATATAATAACCAGACTCTAAATATATCTAATAATACTGAAAATAAAATTAACACCAATCAAGGAGAAAATAATCAAATAGATTATAATTTAATACATGCTAATCAAATTAATAATAATAGTAGTAGTAATAATAATAGTAATAATAATAATGTTAGTAATAATATTAATAATAGTAATAGTTACAGTAATAATAATCAAGCATATAATAATAGTAATAATATTAATAATAATAATAGTAATCAAGCATATAATAATAGTAATAATATTAATAATAATAATAGTAATCAAGCATATAATAATACTAATAATAATACTAATAATACTAATCAAATAAATAATGATGCTACTAATAATCAATTATATAATAGTATTACAAATAATATTCAAGTAATAAATGAAAAATTATCTATAGATTTACAAATTTTAAAAAATAAAGAAAAAGAATTTGAACAAAAAATATTGGAATTAACATTATTATCTAAAAATATTGATAATATTATTTCTAATTATAATTATTTATTTAGAATACAATATTTACAATTAGAAATTTCCGATAAAGAAAATAAATCATCTTATGTTTGGAATTTTATTGAACCAATTGATAATATTATAGGTATTAAATTAATGTCTTATTCATTACCTCTACCTAGATATAATATTAATAAAAATAATAATGATAGTTTAAAATTATTAATTGATAATGAAGAATATGAAATTATAATACCTGAAGGTTTTTATAATATACATGAATTAATTAATTATATTAATAAAGAGTTAGATGATGGTGGTGAAATTAAAATATCATTATCATTAGATATATCGCAAAAAATAAAAATAATTTCTAATGAATCAATTAAATTAATTAAAACTAAATTATTAATTGAGAATTTAGGATTTATAAATTTATTAGATGATACATTAAATGATACATTAAATAAAGATACATTAGATAAAGACACACCCCAAGTAGAAGTATTAGAACATAACGCAATGAATACATGGGATTTAAGATTAGATAATAAAGTTTATATTTATTTAAAAAATCTATCAGAAAATATACCTTTTGGTATTTTATATTTTAATAATATTTCAATTTGTAATTTTAAATTTCAAAAGCCATTTTCACTAAGTAATTTAGAAATTGAATTTAGAGATGATGCAGGTGGTATTTATAATTTTTACAATTTAAAACATGAATTAAATTTTATTATGGAAAAATTATTATAAAGAATATTTAATATATAAATATAATGAAATATTTAATTGAATATAATCTCAAAATAATTGGAGTTTATGATGTTTTTTCAGATGCTGAATTATTTGTAAAATCATGTATTCAAAATAATTTTATGTTATCTGATAAAGTTAGAATTTTAACATTTTATACTAATAGTTGTTATTGTATTGATATAAAATATTTTAATATTAATTTAAATAATAATACTACATCTACAACAAATATTAATGACAATAATCACCAAAATCAATCTCATACAATACCTAATGTAGATAATCAATCAATTAAACAACCTTCTACAATAATTAATAATAATAAACAAAACTATCAATCAATATTTAATACTTCTAATAATGAAAGTTCTTTATTTTATAATAATAACTTATTTTCTGATAATAACTTGTTTCCTGATAATAATTTATTACCAGATAATAACTTAAGTCCAAATGTTCAAAATAATAACTTAAGTCCAAATGTTCAAAATCAATTTATTAATTTTAAAAATAATATACAAAAGAATAATAATGAAATAAATAAAATTAATAATTTAAATACTAATAAAATTATGGAATCTAATGATAAAAATTTAGAAGAAAATTTAGAATTTATTAATATAAAAAATAAAAAAATAGAATTACAACATGAATTAAATATGATTGAATATGAAAAAAAGAAGTTAGAAGAAAGAAAAATTGTTTATGATAATGATTTAAAACTATTTAATTTATTTCATAATGATGATAAAATTATAATACCCGAATTATTTCAAACTAAATATCAAATAATGAAAACTCTTAATGATAGTAATAATTTAAATTTTACAAGTTATTATGATATAATATATGAAGAATATGAAATAGATAGTGATTAATAAATAAATATTTTTTTGCATACTATTAATTATAAATATAATGTAATGTATATTTTATGTCTAATATATAAAAATATAAATATAATTTTTATATTCTTTAAAAAAAATATTTATAAATGTATTAATTATTTAATTAATTAATTAATTAATTAATTAATTAATTAAATAGATAATATAGATGATTCTAATGATGTTATACTAATTTTTTTAATAATGTCTATTAAAAAATACATAAAATCTAAAATTCTTTTAATAAGAAGTTGATTAAATACTCCCAAAATATTAATACTTTTTAATGCTGATCTTGCTTGTGTTATATAATTTTGTATAGTTGTTAGCATAATTTCTATACTATTGTTAGCTTCTTCTGTAGAATGTGATATTAAATTATAGTAAATTTTAGTAATAATTATATCTATTATTGAAACTAAAATTGTTTCTAATTGTTTATTAAGAATATCTTGAGTAGTATTATGTGTTTTAGATTGAGTAAAAATTAATGATGTGCTTAAATTATTTATATTACATAAATACAACATATCGTTATCATCTTCATTACAATTACAAATTGTAATATAAACTAATTTAAAAAAAAGAATTAAATGATATTTAGTAAACTGATTATAGCGACTATCAACCACGCTATGATCAGATTCAAATAAGTTTTTACTATTTTTAAATAGTTGGGTATAACTATTAATAAATTCTACAAATAATATTTTTGAAGGATCCTCAGATGTTTTATAATCATTTATCATTTTTATTATATTATCACTATAATTAATGAATATTTTTAATAAAACTTTAAGTATTAAATTAATAAATTTAATAATTATTTGAATAAAATTATGAGGTAGTATTAAAAATGGCATAATAGATACTATTGTTTTAGTTTGTTCTTCTATAATATTGAGTGTCGGCTGAAAATTAGGTAGTTTTTCAACTTCAATAATTGGATATAGTTCCATATCCATTCCTTTATCAAATTGCATATAATATAATACATGTTGTTCTAATGCCTTTAATAAAGTTTTATTATGAGATAATAACTCAGACACATTAAAAGTATTTGTCAATTCTGTAAGATATTTATTCAATTCTTCTAAAATTTCTTTTATATCATCTGTACAATTATTAGAAGATGGTGTTGTAGTATTTTCACTTAATGAATTTAATAAATATAAAGCTATTAATAAATATGTCTTTGATGATGTTATCCAATTATCAAAATTATAATTAAAAATAACTGAAGTCATTTTTTTTACAATTTTATAATTATATATCTTATTTAGATATTTTAAATATTTAATAATTTTATTTTTAATTATAATATTATAATCATCTTCAGGATTAACTTTTTTATCACAAATTAACTTTATTAAATTAATACTATCTAAAGTACTATAAAATATATTATTTATATAATACATAGTATATAATACAATTGTAATAATATATTGTGGGTTTGTGTCATAGGTTTCCTTACCAAACATCATTTTACAAATATATTCTACTGTATAAGCAGGATTCTTATACATGTCAATTAATTTATGTATTTGTATTTGATGTAAGATAATATTATTTAAATTTAAGTTTATATTATTCCAAATTGATAACAATGATGTGTCTAAGTCTGATATACTAGTGTATTCTATTTCATGTAAATCCATATTATAATATATAAAATTATTATAATAATTATAATTATTTAAAAATTAAATATTTTTTTATTAGAAATATATAAATAAAAATTATAATAAAATTAAAGATAATTGAATAGAATTAATTATGTATTACATATTTTATTTAAAATTAATTTTATTTTAAATTAAAAAATTTAAATTCAATATTATATTGAAGTCATACAATGTACATTTATATTAATATTATTTTTTTTTATTAATTAATATACAAAAATGTAAATTAATTAATAAAAAAAAATAAATTTTAATTAAATAGCATTAATTATTTAAATTAAATATTATTAATTAATTGTATAGATTAAATAAGTTAAATATTATTAATTGTATCAGTTAAATAACATTAATTAAATATCATTAATTATATTAAATTAATTTAATAAATTGAATTAACCTAATTAATATAAATTTGATATGATAATTAAAAAACTAATTGTAATTAATACAAAAAAAATTTGATATAATAGAAATTAATATTTAAATATAATTTTAATTTCTATCTAAAAATATAATGTATAGAGATATTGACTTGGAAGCGATCAATAAAAATTTAGATGATATAAAAAATAATGCTGTAATGGAATTTAAAATAAAATATGAACCAACCCTTGAAGAAAATAAACAAATTTATAAAATTATACAAAATTACATAAAAAAAAATAATAGAATTATTTATGGTGGATTTGCACAACATTTATTAATTAAAAATAAAAATCCAAAAGATGGAGTATATTTTGAAATTGATGGTATATGTTTTAATTATCCTGAAATAGCTGATATGGAATTTTATTCTCCTGAACCTTTAGAAGATATTGTAAATCTTACTAATGAATTATTTAATTTAAATTATAAATTTATTGAAGCAAAAGAAGCAATTCATACAACAACTTATAAAATATTTGTAAATACAGTTAATTATTGTGATTTTGCTTATATGCCACTAAAAATATATAATAACATGCCAATAATTACTTATGAAGGGTTTAAATTATGTCATCCATTTTTTATGTTAGTAGATGCATTTAGAGTATTTAATGATCCATTGACTTCATATTGGAGATTAGAAAAACCATTAAATAGGTTTCAAAAAATATTAAAATATTATCCTATTGAAAATTACAATAAAGAAATTATAATTCCTAAAGGAGATATAGATATTTTAAAATTTATTAGAAAAAAAATAATTCATAAAAGTTCTTTTATAGTAATTGGTTTTTATGGTTATAATTATTATATGAAAAAAATAGATAAAAATAAATTAGTAAATATATCTCATTATGAAATAATATCAACAAATTTAAAAAAAGATGTTTTATCAATATATAATAAATTAACTAAGCATTTTAAAAATATTAAAATAGAAAATTTTTTCCCATTTTATGATTTTATTGATAATAGAGTTGAATTTTATTATAATGATAAATTAATTTTATCAGTATTAGGTAATAAAGAAAGATGTATTGTTTATAATTATTCAGAAAAAAAAAAAACTTATTTTGGAACTAATAATCTAATATTCATGCATTTATTGTATAATTATATTTATTTTTATATTAGTAAAATTAAAGATGATACTGAATTATATTTAAAGTTAATTAAAAGCTTTTATTATAATAAAAAAGATTATTTATATAAACATAATTTAACTGTTATTGATAAATCACCTTTTCAAGATTTTACAATAAAATGTTTAGGTATTCATATTGATCCAAAAAGGAAATCTTATTTATTAGGTAAAAAACAAAAAGCTAATAAAAAATCATTTAAATTTATATATACACCTAATGGAAAATATACTAAACTACAGTTTAATTATCCTAATATATCTGGTAATAAAATTCTTAAAAAAAAATATTTTATTTTAAAAAAATAAAAATTTAATTTAAAAAAAAAAAAAATTATCTAAATTATTATATATATATAATGTTGTCAAAAAAAACAGCTAAATAAATATTAAATAAAACTGGGGGTTCTGATCAATTCCATGACTCACATTTACATGCCGAACGTAGTTCTCATTTATTAGAACATGAAAATGAACCAGACCATTTATCACTTGGTGAAAATGAACCTAATCAAGATGAATATAATCAGATAAATGGTGGTGCTCCAAAAAAAAAGAAAGCATCTAAAAAAGCTTCAAAAACAACAAAGAAAACATCCAAAAAAAAAATGACTGGTGGAGCTGCAAAAAAAACTTCCAAGAAAAAAGCTTCAAAAACAACACCTGTTAAGAAAACTTCTAAGAAAACTTCTAAGAAAATGACTGGAGGCGCTGCAAAAGTAAAAAAAACATCCAAAAAAGCATCAAAGAAAACATCTAAAAAAACATCTAAGAAAACATCTAAAAATATGACTGGTGGTGCTGCTAAGAAAAAAACATCTAAAACAGTTTCAAAAAAAGTTGCTAAAAAAAGTTCAAAAAAAGCATCAAAGAAAAAAGCATCTGCTAAAATGATGGGTAAAAATATCACTACTAATAAAGACCCTGAATTAGTTGATGAAGTAATTAATAAAGAATTAACTACTAATAATATAGATGGAGGAGCCAAGAAAAAAACATCAACAACAAAATCAAAAACAACCAAAAAAAAAAAATCTAAAACTTCAAAGAAACTTAAAGGTTTAGAAATTGAATCAGATAATTAAAAATATAATTGTTAATAAATAATTTAATAAATTAAATTATTTATTAAAATAATAAAAAAAATAATTAATTAAATATAAAAATGTGTATATATTTAATCTACATTTTCATAATAATTATCTGGATCAAAAATTTGGGTATAATTAAATTCAGTTATTCCACTATCTATATCTAATATACCTTCAATATTTTCATCAC
>Ga0214919_10010026_pt1 | contig 12093 bp, 11 predicted proteins | sample LL1503_MetaG_FD_177994 | JGI IMG/M metagenome (GOLD analysis project Ga0214919, IMG submission 177994) | Freshwater microbial communities from Lake Lanier, Atlanta, Georgia, United States - LL-1503 | ecosystem: Environmental > Aquatic > Freshwater > Lake | place: USA: Georgia | collected...
TTAACGCCCATTTCAATCAGTGCACGGTTGAAGTATTCGGTTGTCTTTTCTTTCTCCATAGTAAGAGATGCGCCAACTGTGAGAATGTGTCGAACCGCTGCGATAACACCGATAATTAAGAAGTTATCAAGCTGGAAAGCTCCATCAGTAAATCGGACAATCACAGTTCGCATGATTTCCAGAATGATGACAACAAATAAAATGTCATTAATTCCTTGAATCATTCCGACTGGAAAGAATGGACGAGTTTCAATGAGGCGCTGCAAGCTATAACCAGCTGCCAAGATTGAAACAATAAATAATAGGATTCCAAGGAAACCGTGCAAGATATCTTCCAGCTTGTCGATGAAAGTAACCGGGATTAGCGACTCATCGCTTTTGAGCAAACCTTTTACAGACTTGTACTTCATGAGGACCCCCCGTTAGCAATATGTAAGGGTAAGTGCAGGCTCAAAGCGTGGCAAGGGATTTGGGCCTCAACACACAGGTAGAGCTGCGTTCCCCGTGCATATGCATCTGGTTTGCAAGTCGACATCTGGCACACCTACCAATAATATTTGGCTTGGTCATGAGTTCCAGAATCAAGCCCCGGCTAACTGGACGGCAACCCTCCACCGCGGCGGGGTGCTCCGGGTGAAGACCAGGCCGACAGTACTTATGTCGGCAAGCGTGGGTCTAACTAACTGCACTTCACACGTTAGTTTGGTTAGTGAAGATCCCCTGACACTTTAGGAGATTGAGTTGAAAAAGCGTTTTGGAATTTTTGCAGCAGTTGTAATTGCAGCTGCACTAACACTTACTGGTTGTTCTTCATCTGATTCAGCAACATCTGAGAGCGCATCATGTGCCAAGGCAGATCTTGCAACAGTTGCTGAAGGCAAGTTAACAATCGCAACAGGCGAGCCTGCTTACTACCCATGGATCATCGATGATGCACCAGAGACCGGAAATGGTTTTGAAGGCGCAGTTGCATACGCAGTTGCTAAGCAACTCGGTTTTGATGCAGCAGATGTCGTTTGGGTCCGCACAACATTTGATTCTGCTGTGACACCAGGAGAAAAGAACTTTGACTTCAACTTGCAGCAATTCTCAATTACAGAAGAGCGCAAGGCAGCTGTTGATTTCTCATCTCCTTACTACACAGCTCCACAAGCAATCGTTTCATTCAAGGGGAGCAAGATCGAAGGAAAGACAACTCTTGCAGAACTTAAGGGTGCAAAGCTTGGCGCAGCAGTTGGAACAACATCACTAGATGCAATTTCGAAACAGATCGGTGCAACACCTCAGGTGTTTAACGACAACGCTGCTGGTGTTTCTGCTCTGAAGAACAAGCAGATCGATGGTCTAGTTGTTGATCTACCAACAGCTTTCTACCTTTCAGGTGTTGAAGTTCCAAACGGTCTAATCGTTGGACAGCTTCCATCAACTGGTGCTGGAGATCAGTTCGGTCTCTTGCTTTCAAAGGGCAGCAAGCTAACTTCATGCGTGTCAGGCGCGGTTGATGCAATTACAACTGATGGCACATTGGCAGCAATTACAGATAAGTGGCTAGCAACTGATGCTGGCGCTCCTGTATTGAAGCCGTAATAGAAACTACGAAGTAAACACGGTAGTTTGGCGACCATGTCAGAGAAGCAACGCTCTGCGTGGTCGCCAAGCTCACGTGAGATTCAACGCCGCCAATCCAGGCGCGCGATAAGCCGCAAGCAAGCAGGTATTGCTGCGGCTTCCTCTATTTTTGTTCTCGGCACATTAGCCCTGATTCTTGTTACATCACCTGGCTGGGAAACAGTTAAATCCACTTTCTTTGATATCGAGTACGGCAAAGAAGTATTTCCAACTGTTATCAAAGGACTTTGGATCAATCTGCAACTCACATTTATTGGTGGGGCAGCCATTGGAGTTATCGCACTTGGTTTAGCGTTGCTTCGAACAACAAAGTCGCCCGCACTCACACCATTTAGATTTCTAGCAACCGCTTACGTTGATATTTTCCGAGGCGCACCACTGATTTTGATTATTTTGTTAGTTGGTTTTGGCGTGCCGGCACTTGGTCTCAAGGGTGTTTCCAGCAATGTGATCTTTTTAGGAACAGTTGCAGTTGTGCTCACCTATTCAGCATATGTTGCTGAAGTTATTCGAAGCGGAATTTTATCAATCCACCCAAGCCAGCGCGCAGCAGCTAGATCATTGGGTTTGACCTCAGGCCAAACAATGCGCTTTGTTGTTTTGCCTCAAGCAATACGCCGCGTTGTGCCGCCACTGCTAAATGACTTTGTGTCTTTGCTTAAGGACACCGGTTTGGTTTCAATCCTTGGAGTAACTGATGCGGTTCGTGCGGCCCAGATCAATGCCAGCCGTACCTTTAATTACACACCATATGTTATTGCTGCAATCTTGTTCTTACTCATTACTATTCCTATGACCCGGTACACCGATCGTGCCATTAGACAGCGCACCAGTGCTCAGAATTCAGAAGGTGCGATCTGATGAGCAACGTTTTAGAGCTAGTTAATATTCGTAAGTCGTTCGGTACCGAACTTGTTTTAAATGATCTTTCATTAGCCGTTCCTGAACACACTGCAACAGTGTTGATTGGTGCATCAGGATCAGGTAAATCAACTTTGCTTCGCTGCATCAATTTGCTGGAATCAATCGATGACGGGCAAATCTTTTTAGATGGAGATGAAATCTCTGATCCGCTCATCAATGTTGACGATGTACGACGTCGTTTAGGCATGGTTTTCCAGTCATTTAATCTATTTCCGCATAAAACGGTTCTAGAAAACATCACCCTTTCTCCCATCAAGGTTCACGGCAAGAGTAAGGATGAAGCAAATACTGCTGCAATGGAGTTGCTCAAGCGCTTTGATCTTTCAGATAAAGCTGATCAATACCCTGATCGCTTGAGCGGGGGACAACAGCAACGTGTTGCGATCATTCGATCTTTAGCTGTTAACCCACGTTTATTGCTTCTAGATGAAGTCACATCTGCGCTCGACCCTGTGTTAGTCAATGAAGTTCTATCGGCTGTTCGAGATCTAAAGAGTGATGGAATGACCATGGTGCTAGCAACACATGAAATGGGCTTTGCAACACAGGTGGCAGATGAAGTTTGTTTCTTAGAATCAGGAAATATTGTTGAGCGCGGAACAGCAGATCAGGTGCTGCATAACCCTCAGAACCCAAAGACTCAAGAGTTCTTAAAGCGCGTGCACCAAGCGGGTCGGTTGTAATATCACGACTATGAGCGCATTTAATCAACGTATTCAGCCACTTCGTGATCTCATGAAGACTAAGGGATTAGATGCTTTTGTCCTGCGTCGCAATCCAAATTTAGCCTGGGCAATTGCAGGACGGGCACATGTGCCAACAACAATAGATGCAGCGTGTTTTGATTTGATTATTACTCAGGATTCAGCAACAGCAATAACAAATGTTGTTGAAGCACCTCGAATAATTGCAGAAGAACTTCCCAGTGAAGTAACTGTTAAAACTATTGAGTGGTCTGAGGGTCGTGATCCTCAACTGCCTACAGGTTCAAAAGTTGGTAGCGATCAACCAGGTGGGGATCGAATTGATCTGGGAACTGAAGTTGAGATCATGCGAGCATCACTGATTGACTCTGATGTTGCACGATTTAAAGAGATTTGCGTTGATGCAGCTGTTGCTTTAGGAAATGCCATGAAGCAGGTGGAAAGTTCAGACCGTGAAATCGACGTTGCAGGATTGATCACTCACTCCTTGTGGCAAGCAGATTTAGAGATTGCCTTTCTAGGAGTTGCTGGGGCTGATCGTGTGCACAAATTTAGACATTCATTGCCAACAAATGCAGTTGTTGGAAATCGAGTTTCTGCCTCCATCTGTGCAAAGCGAAAAGGTTTGATTGCTTCAGTTACCCGTATCGTTACCTTTGGAGAAGTTACTGATTCAATGATCAATGAGTACACATCCATATATAAAGTTGAAGCTGCGCTGCTAGATGCGACCGTTGTCGGCAAAGCCTTTTCAGATCCAATTAACGCTGCCATCACTGCCTATCCCGCCAATGGTTTTGATGCCGATGAGTGGACCAAGCATCACCAGGGAGGACCAACAGGCTTCCTGCCTCGTGATTGGCCAGCTAATCAGGGCTCAACGCGTCTGATTGCCGAGAACCAACCAATTGCCTGGAATCCAACGGGCAAAGGGTGGAAGGCAGAGGACACGATCCTGGCGACATCAGCAGGCGTAAAGATGCTCACAAACGACCCAGAATGGCCTACTTTTGAGGTCAATGGTCGGACCAGAGCGTTTCTTCTCAACCGCTAAGGATCATCACGGTCCCATAACGAAGCGCAAAATGGGCTAGTTGCCATTGACTCGCACCTGTTCCAGTGGCACTCTCTGCCAAGAGGTCTTACCACTGGAGGTATTAATGAGCACCGTTGCTCTTGTTGCGCTCGCGCGCCCTACCTTTGACCTCGAATGCGCTCAAGCAAACTTCGATAGCGCTCGGGCGCTATTAACTGAGCTCGGGGCCACAGTAGTTGGACCAACTGAATTAGTAATGACAGTTGATGATGTTGCAGCGGTAAAACTTCCAGATGCCGATCTCCACATTTTGTTCATGGCCTCTTTTTCAGATGCATCACCAGCTGTTGAATTACTAGGAAAAGTTAAGGGTCCAGTTCTTGGTTGGTCAATGCGTGAGCCTGGCGAAGTAGGCGAGCGACTTAAGTTGAATTCGATGTGTGGCGTCAATCTTGCAGCACATGCATTAATGAATGTTGGTCAATCAATTCGCCACATTCATGGAAACGCAGATGAGCCACAAGTGCGCACTGCAATTAAGGATGCGCTCGCAGGCAAGATGCCCGAAGCAACATCTCCAGAAAATATTGTTGGTGAACTCGGTACTCAAGCAGATGCGCAAAAAGCATTTGATTGGCTAAAAGGGAAAAAGATTGGCGCAGTGGGAGAAGCACCAATTGGATTTACTCCATGTGTTTATGACGCACAACAAATTCGTTCTCTTTTTGGACTGGATATTCGCCAGATTTCAATTGATGATGCATTTGGAAAGATTTCAGAAGTTAAAGAGGAAGCGCGTGAGTTGGCATATGCCGGAGCAATTGCTGCACAACCATCACTTGCATCTGTAAATGTTGATCAAGCTAAAAAGGTTTATGGCGTTGAAGTAGCTTTGGATAAATGGCGCGAGGATGAGTTGCTTGATGCGATTGCGATCCGTTGCTGGCCGGAGTTTCCAACAGATATGGGAGCCTGTATTTGCTCGTCTTTAGGGCGCTTAGCCGACCGTGGCACTGTAACTACATGTGAGCGCGATGTCTTAGGCGCGGTAACAATGATGATGTGTGAAGCACTTGGCTCAGATGAAAACTATCTCGTAGACATCGTTGATCTTGATGCATCACAAGGTTTAGTGCGTTTATGGCACTGTGGATCTGCAGCAACAAAACTTGCAGCTGATCCTAAGAATGCAACACAAACAACACACTGCAATCGCAAACTTGGCGTTGCAGGTAATTTTCCGCTCAAGACTGGACCAGTAACTCTGTTCCGCATTGATCGGGATGTAGATCCGAGCAATCGCACGGGTTTACGCATGGTTGTGAGCCGAGGGGAATCAATCCCTGCTCCCAATCACTTCCAAGGCAATACCGCAACGGTTATCACTCAACCTGATGCTGCTGCGTTAGTAAATGGAATAGTCACTGGTGGATATCCGCATCACTTGGTCATCTCGTGGATCGATGTGCGACCAGGTATTCGTCAGATGGCAAAGATGTTAGGGATACCCCTCACAGAATGGTAAACAACAACAACCAACCCTCGAAAGCAAGGATAAAAATGAAAACTAAAGGACACAAAGCCTTTGCTTCACTCCGTGCTGGTGTAGTTGCAACAGTTGCTGCGGCACTTGTTATCACTCCACTTGCAGTTGCTAATGCGGCCGAAGTTCCAACTTTCGGTAAGGCATGTACAGCAGAAGGTGTAAGCACAGGACAAAAGACAACTTCACTGATTTGCGCAGTAGGCTCAAACGGAAAACTAACTTGGCAGCGCGTGCGCTTGGGTTCAACCAACGCTCAACCAGTTGCGACTTCAACTCCTCCAAAGGGTTCAATTGAATTCCACCACTGGCGTCCAGAAGATAAGGCCGTTTTCCAGACAATCATTGATAAGTACGAAGCAAAGTACCCAGGAACAAAGATCAATCAGGTCATCATGACTTCTGTTGATTACACCAACTTGGCTTATGCAAAAATCAGCCCTAACAAGAAGGCTGCACTATTTGTTACTAGCCGCGGTGGACAATTCAACCAGTTCTACGCAGGTGGAATGCTTGCTGATCTTTCAAACCAGCGCTTCATTAAGCAGAATGTAATTTCATCTGCTTTGACACCAGGAACTGTAAATGGACGTATCTATGGTCTTCCATACCAGTCACTATTTAACAATCCTCTATACAACGCAGAGCTCTTCGAGAAGCAGGGTTGGAAGGTTCCAACAACTTGGACCCAGACACTTGCTTTCTGTAAGACTGCTAAAGCAGCCGGATTCATTCCGTTTGCTTGGCCAGGAGCTACACGTGGTAACGCAGGACAGATCATCAACTCATTCTTGATGAACTCAGCTCCAGATCTAGCAACACTTACAGAACGCATCACGGCAATCGATACAGGTAAGGCTGATCTATTGTCACCTTGGTTCGTTGAAATTGCGAACAAGTACAAGGCAATGGCTGATGCAGGCTGTTTCCCAGCAAACCCAACTGGTTACAACGACACTGTTGCACCAGCTGACTTTGCTGCAGGTAAGGCTGCTATTTATCCAACTGGAACATTCGGTATGAGCACAGTTACAAAGCTCAACCCAGCAATGTCAGGAAAGATGAAGATGATGTCATTTATTACAACTGACTCAAAGCCTCTATACCAAGGCATTACAAACAACACATTTATCTTGAGCGTAAATGCGAAGTCATCTTCTTCAGACCAGAAGATTGCAGCATCATTTATGTCATTCTTGGCTCAGGCTGAAAATGCTCAGGCATATGCTGTTGGAACTTCACAGCACGTTTCAATTATCAACGTTGACTACGCAGCTAACGTTGACCTATTGAACACATCAGACATCATGGGTAAGAAGCTTCTTCTTGCACCACGATTTTTGTTCAACAACGTTAACAACGTGCGTAACCCACTTGAGGATGCATTGATTGCAATCACTGGTGGCGCCGATGTTACAAAGACGTTGACTGACACATCAAAGACCATCAAACAGGGTCTTTCTTCTTAAGGGGTAAATAGTTACTTCTCTAGATCGCATCCAGGGCACCCTTGCCAATCGTGGCAAGGGTGCCTCTGGTGCACCTAAAAAGAGGAAGCCGAAGGATTCAAAAATTCTTTGGTTCATGGCAGCACCAGCCCTTGCCATCTACTCCTTTCTTTACTTATACCCAGCATTAACTAACTTGCTCTATGCGACGCAGCGATGGGATGGCGTTACAACCCCTGAGTTTGTAGGACTTAAAAACTTTAAGAATCTGTTGACTAATGATGACCTCTTTCTAAAAATCTTGGGCAATAACGTTCGGTTTTCATTAATTGTTGTCATTTTTCAAACTGGTTTCGCCCTACTCTTTGCAACCTTCCTCTTAAAAAATACTAAAACCAATATTCTTCTACGCACCATCTATTTTTTCCCGACTATTTTGTCATCAGTATCAGTTGGCTTAATCTGGACTTTTCTTTATGATCCAAACTACGGATTTATCAACGCGACGTTAAAGGCCATTGGTTTGGACAGTCTTGCCCTCAACTGGCTAGGTGACTCGAAGTACTCCCTGTACGCGGTTGCTGTTACTCAGGTTTGGTTTCACACAGGACAAATGGTCGTTATCTATGTTGCAGGATTGCAACAGATTCCTGCTGAATTGTATGAGGCCGCTGAAGTTGACGGTGCATCGCGCTGGCAGCAATTTAAGAGCGTTACATGGCCGATGGCACTTCCAACTACCGCCGTTGTTGTTGCTTACACAACTATTCAGACCTTCCGTGCCTTTGATTTGATTTATTCAATGACTCAAGGTGGTCCTTTGAACTCTTCAGATTTGCTTGTCACGATGGTATTTAACACAGCTTTTGTAGGATACAAATTTGGCTATGCAGCAACTCAAACCATCTTCTTGGTACTGCTAGTTCTTCTAGTTACATGGTTACAGCGCCGCGTTCTGAAAATTGATGATGGTGGGAAAAAATGATTTATAAGATATTTAAAAACACAATGCTGACCTTGTTTGCTGCAGCAGTCATAGTTCCTAGCTCAATTGTGGTTCTCGGCTCTTTCAAGAAGGATGTTGAAATCTACACAAAGCCATTAGCGTTGCCTGAGAATTGGAACCTAGATAATTTTCGGACGTTAATTGATTCTGGCAGTATTTTTACGCCTTTTAAGAACTCAGTGATTGTCGCAGTTTTTTCAGTCTTTTTCACGGTCTTGTTTGCAAGTCTCGTAGCCTATGCAATTGCACGATCCGTCACGATTTCAGGAAAGATTCTCTTTGGTCTATTTGCCATAGGTTTAGCAATTCCAGGTCAAGTAAACATCATTCCGATTTTCACATTGTTCACAAAGCTTGGATTAAATAACTCACTGTTTGGACTGGTTTTAGTAAATATTGCTCTGACTTTGCCGATTTCAGTTTTCATCATTTCAGCATTCTTTAAAGATCTACCTAAGGAGATGTTTGAAGTTGCAAGCATTGATGGAGCGAACCATTGGCGTGTATATCGTTCGATTGCAATGCCATTGGCTCGCCCTGCAATCGGAGCAACATCGATTTTCCTCTTTGTCATCTGCTGGAATGATCTTCTCTATCCGTTGATGTTGATTAATGAGCTAGACAAGAAGACTTTACCTCTCATCCTCATTGACTACCGAGGTGAATTTGCTACGAGCTACTCCATGCTCTTTACTGCAATTATGTTTGCTTCAATTCCAATGGTTCTTATGTATGTCTTTGCGCAACGCTCGTTTATTGCCGGCCTAACCGCTGGTGCGGTTAAAGGGTAGTCATGAGCGCTGTAACACCTTTAGCGCCACAACGTGCCGCACGAATAGCTACCCAATTGATGGAGTTGATTGAACTTCAAAAATTAAACCCAGGGGATAAGTTGCCACCAGAACGACAGTTGGCAGATTTATTGGAAGTGAGCCGTCCAAGTTTGCGTGAAGCACTGCATATTCTCCAGGCACAGGGTTTAGTTCAGATTAAGCACGGACAAGGAACCTTCGTACAAGAACCGATTGTTGCTCAAGAGCTTCGAGCATCCATGATGTCTAAGACACATGGCCTAAATGAACTATTTGATGCTCGTGAGGTTCTTGAAGTGCCTGCGTCTAAATGGGCTGCTGAAAAAGCAACAAAAGAAGATATTCGACTTCTCCGTGCCACTTTGAATCAAATCGACACAGTGACTGCAACTGAACCAATCGACTTTGTTCAACTGCAATCACTAGACGCAAAGTTTCACCTAACAATCGTTGGTATTGCTGGAAACCGATTTATAAACCAGACTCTCAATGTCTTGCAAGATGTTATGAAAATGTCTATGGAAACCACTTTAAGGTTACCCGGTCGTTCAGATATTTCACGCTCTGAGCACAATGCAATTTTTGATGCAATTGAAAGCGGCAATGGGGAGTTGGCGTCAAAGTTGACCTTACAACACATTTCGGGTGCACGAGCAACAGCACTTGCGGATGCAAAAAAGAAAGAGAACAATTGAGTTCAATTCAAGCTGTTTGCGTTGGTGTTATAACAATAGACACAATCGCTTTGGTGGATAAGTATCCCACAGCGGATGAACGAGTAATCGCCGAGGAAATTTCACGTGCAGGCGGTGGCCCGGCTGCAGTTGCAGCGGTGACTTTAAGCCGCCTAGGTGTGAGAAGTGCGGTTGTTGGAACAATTGGCGATGATGCAGATGGTAAAGAAGTCTTGCGAATATTCGAAAATGAAGGCGTAGATACATCTGGTATTTCAATTGGGACAACAGCAACTGCCGGAAGTGTCATTGTCGCCTCAAAGGAATTCAGTGCCCGTGCAATTAGTACTCGACAACCTGTAACTCAAGCCGCCATGAATGATGCTGCAAAAAAGTTGATAGCTAGCGCCGATTGGGTGCACGTGGATCATGTCGGCATTAAGCGACTAGATGAAGCAGGAATTTCTCGGGGCAAAGGACCGCAGATTTCATTTGATGCAGGTTATGGAGTCGAAACTTTTGATCCAATAACAGTTGATCTATTTGTTCCTACTGATCGACAGATGTCATTGCGTTATCCAGGGATCGACCTTGCTGTTGCATTAGAAAATGATTCAATGAAGGCCGGAAATACTGTTGTTGCTACTCAAGGATCAGCTGGTAGCGCTGGTTTTTCACCTGAGACGGGGCTCGTTACAGCGCCAGGATTTAAAGTCGAAGTCACAAGCACCTTAGGCGCGGGGGATGTCTTTCATGGCGCACTTGTCGCTCAATTAATTCAGGGTCACCAACTTCAGGAGGCAATGCGTCGCGCAAATGCAGTTGCTGCACTTTCCTGCCGTGGTCTTGACGGTCAATCCATGATTCCAACAACAATCGAGCTTGATAAATACCTGGAGGCACACAAATGAGAGCATCACTAACTAAATTAGCAAGACCATCTGGTGCACTTGCAATGGTTGCTGTTGATCAACGTGAAGCGCTCCGAGGGATGTTTGCAGCGCATCAAAGTACTCCAGTACCTGACTCACAGCTAACACAGTTTAAAGTCGACGTTGCACGTGAACTTTCACCGTATGCCTCTGCGCTGCTTGTTGATCAAGAATTTGGTATTGATGCAATTATCGATCAAAAAGCACTACAAGGCTCATGCGGATTAATCGCAGCTGCAGATTTATTAGTTGGACCAGCTGGAGGAGCAGCAACCGACACAGCAGTTGATCCTGAGGTGGATCCAATTCGTATGCGGGATATCGGAAGCGTCGGCTTAAAGTTTCTTGTTCTATGGCGCAATGATGAATCACCGGATGTTCGAGCGAAGTTAGTTGAAGATTTCAACAAGCTGTGTCAGGTTTCAGGACTACCTTCGATTATTGAAATCATTGTTAAACCACCTACTGATACTTCTCGCACCTTCAATCGTGAAGAAGAGTTAATCATTGCAGCACGTGAAGCAGCCGCATGGAAGCCAGACCTGTATAAAGCTGAAGTACCTTTCCATGGCGAAGGTGATCTAAACCTAGTTACCAAAAACGCCGAAAGAATTTCAGAGGCTATTTGCTCTCCATGGGTCGTTCTATCTAATGGAGTTAAGCAACCATTTTTTAATAATGCAGTTAAGGCTTGTGCAATGGGTGGGGCAAGTGGATTTCTAGCAGGACGTGCGGTGTGGGCAGATATCGTCGGTTCTCCTGATATTCCAAAAGCGCTTCGCGAAGTATCTATTCCACGCTTAGAAAAGTTGGCTGAAATCGTTGATACACATGCAAAGCCTTGGAGCAGTTGGTAATTAGCCCCAGAGCTCTTTAATTTCGACTACTCGACCTTCATTAATGCTCTTATGAGCAGCAAGTCCAGTAACCACGCTAGTTACACCATCTTTCAAGGTAACTTCAGCTGGTGTTGAATTCAAGATCGCATCGCGGAACTTTGTGTGTTCGATATATGAAGCGCCATAGTGGTGGCCCATGTACTTAACATCGTAATTATGAACAATCTTTTGCTCACTACCAGGTGTTCGTGCAGCACCTGTCTTCCAACCAGAGAGCTTTCCAATTGATTCGCGTCGAGATGCGCGGACAACCTGTGATGGCAAGAAGGATTCAATCTTTCCTTCATCTCCAATAATTGTCAGAATCTCTTTATCAAAGGAACCTTCACCAAACATGCACAGATCCAACATGCCACGAGCACCACTTGCATACTCCAAAACAACGTAAGCGTTGTCCAACATATTGGCTTGCTTGCCATCGTATTTTTCATCAAGGTGATTAACACTCTGTCCGCCTGATGCAAAGACGCGGATTGGTTGTTCACC
>Ga0214919_10010029_pt1 | contig 12092 bp, 11 predicted proteins | sample LL1503_MetaG_FD_177994 | JGI IMG/M metagenome (GOLD analysis project Ga0214919, IMG submission 177994) | Freshwater microbial communities from Lake Lanier, Atlanta, Georgia, United States - LL-1503 | ecosystem: Environmental > Aquatic > Freshwater > Lake | place: USA: Georgia | collected...
CACCAACCACTGCCAAAACTGATAAGCAAATATAGGTTATATAACCACGGGTAGTATTCAGCAAGCTAAAAACATACGGCGTATAAGAACCAATGATTAAAATAAAGATTGCGACATGATCCATGCGTTTCATAACATTACGTGCAGCATGGTTGGTCATCGAATGATAAACTGTACTGATTACAAACATAAATAGAATCGTAATCCCATAGAAAACAAATGCCAGTCCATCCAACCAGTCACCATAGCGCCCAGCAATCCACGCCAGACTAATTAATAAGCCTAATGCAACCAGTGAACCAACGCAATGGCTCACTGCATTACCAATATCTTCACCCAAACTATAAGGAAACAGTCGAGTCAGCTGCTCTGGGCTAAATCTACTCGGTTTCCCGTTATATTGTTTCATTTTGTATAATTCCTAACAATTTTCATATAATTTACCGCGTGGCAAATTAGGTTGAGTTTTAAACCGTTTATGTAGCCAGAGATACTGGCTAGGATGTTTCATAATCATTTTCTCGATATAGCGATTCATATAAGTTACATCAGCAGGAATATCTCCGCTCGGATAATTATCCCAAACTGGAGATAACTCCACAATGTATTTTTTACCCTCACGGTAAGTTGCCATCGGAATAACTGCAGCATCAGTTAACTTAACTAATTTAGGTAAGGTTTCCAAAGTTGCACAGACCGGATGAGCAAAAAATGGCACATAAACCGAATCACGTTCATCCATATCTTGATCTGGCAGGTAATAAAACGGAATCAAAGTTTGCTTCATTTTTCTGACGATCAAGCGTAATCCTTCGCGTCTGGAAAAAATCTCGCCACCCTGATCTTTAATAAAACGTAAGCGCGCTTCTTTAATTCGCTCAGTTAAGTATGCATTGCGTTGTTCCGCATAGACACTATAGCCAGGAGTTTCCAAAGTCAAACGGTTAGCGCCAATATCCAGTGCCAAAAAATGCGGAGCAAGTAATACTACCGCCTGTTTACCACGGACTTGATTGTAGTTTTCCAATCCTCTAATTTCGACTACTTTACGGAGCTTGTCGGGAGAAGCATAGAAAATCAAACCATAACACAATCCAGAACGAATCAATTCCTTGAAATGTTCTTTAATAAGTCGCTGTTTATCCGCTTCACTCATATCCGGAAAACACAAACTCAAATTTAATATTCCAACATTTCGCCGCTTTTTAAGTAAATAAAAACCTAAAAGCCCCAATCCCCCGCCCAATGCGTTTAAAAACGAGATTGGCAGAGAGCTAATTAATCTAAGTATTGTTAACCCCAAATTAGTTAACAGCTTATTTATCATCGCCATTACCCTTTACTCAATCATTACTACTCAAGCCACCTCATCATCGACTCAGCAGTTTTCGTATAATTTACCACGTTCCATATTTGGTTGTGTTTTAAACCGTTTGTGCATCCACAAATATTGTTCTGGATGTTTCATTATCATAGTTTCAATTTGCCGATTCATAAATGCAACATCAGCCAATAAATTACCAGTTGGATAATTTTGCCAGGCTTCGCCAAATTCAATCACATAATGATTTCCTTCGCGATAAGTTGCCATTGAGATTACTACTGCATCTGAAAGTTTAAGTATCTTTGGCAGAGTATCCAATGTTGCACAATTATGGTGAGCAAAAAACGGCACATACACCGAACTGGTTTCATCCATATCCTGATCTGGCAAATAATAAAATGGCCATTTTTTCTGCTTCATCTTTTTAATGATGCTTCTGAGCCCCTCCTGCCGCGAAATTACCTCACCACCATTGTGAATAAAAAACCTCATCCGTGCTTGTTTAACCCGTTCGGAAAAATAAGCATTGCGCTGCGGAGAAAACATTGTAAGCCCGGCAAAATCCATTGTGGTCCGATTACCGCCAATATCCAAGGCTAAAAAATGTGGTGCTAACATAACTACGGGGCGCTTTTCGTAGTATTGCTTTAAATTATCCAGATTACGATATTTTATCAAGCGCCGCATCCTAAATTCACTCGCACCAAACATTAAACCATAGTCCAAACTAATGATAAACAACTCACAAAAATGTTTGCGTAAAATCTGCCGTCTCTCAGCTTCAGACTTTTCTGGAAAACATAAACGTAGATTAATCAAGCCTATATTTCGTCGTTTTCTAACAAGCACATATGCTAATAAACCCAGCAGCGTACCAAGTAGTCTCATTATTGGCATTGGCAACCAGCTAATCAACCGCAAAAACCAAATCCCCAAGTAAATTAAAATCTTATTTAGCATCTTTATTTTCCCTAATTGCTATCTAGTTAAAAGCTATAATCAAAAGGTAAAGAAAATAACTTTACGCTCTATTTTCTGCCTGTGGCTTTGGCTTTGCTTTATCCGGCTGACGAAAGCGATCGTATGACCAATAATACTGCTCCGGCGCGGCGCGGACTAATTTTTCTATTTCACCATATAATTCCTGCATGATATCATGAGTATCACCATTGCTAGGTTTAAATGGTACACATTTGGATTTAAACCCGGTTTTCGTCCGCAAATTTTGAACAATCACTGCAATTGTATCAGGTTGTTGACAAATTTTTGCCGCCAGTGAAGTAGCATAAACATCTTGTCCAAAAAACTTCACCCACTCGCCATCACCGCCAGAGGCAACATTATCCGGTAAAATTCCAAGACAACCACCGGATTTAAGATGTTTCATCATGCTTAACACCCCTTTACGATTGGTTGGCACTGGCGTAATATTGACTTCACTGCGTCCGCTCACCATAATTTCTTCAATGACTGGATCTTTGGATGGTTTATACAAAATCTGAATATTCATCGGTAAGTGGTAAGCAAAATATTTAACCGCAACTTCAAAATTACCAATATGCGGAGTCAGAAAAACAATATTTTTACCAGCTTCAAGTAACGCTTTCACCGCGTAAAAACTCTCATCCACTTCAAACAAGCGCGTAATTCGGGCACGATCTTTTTGCCAGGCAATCAGGGCAGCCTCAGCTAAAGTCATCCCCAGCGCTTTGGCTGTATCACGCGTCATTTGTTCAACGGTTTCTGGCGTTGCTAACCCAGTAATTAGTAGGTTATGCGGAAGCCTTTTTGCTGACTTATTTGATAAACGCAAGGACAATAAACCAACGCCAGCCCCTAAAGCGCGGATGGCTGGTAATGGTAACTTAGCCAGTAGCCACAACAAACTTTTAAGAATTATTTTTTTCATATCATTATTAATTTTGTCATAAAGAATAACATTGTATTTTAACTGCGATGCCCATAAGCTTTTGAGTATAGATTTTAGCATATTAAAACCATACAACCTTGAGCATATTTATATTAAAATAGCGCTTTTCCCGATAAATTATTTTATTTAGATAAGGTCTTCATCATGCGGATTAAACTAGGATTTGGTAATCAATGCCTGCTAGCATTAGTATTGGGTTTGGTTGCTGGGCATTTTATGCCACAAGGCGCAGTTGATATAATTACTCCATTTGGTGATGCTTTTCTCAAGTTATTGAAACTAATTATTGTTCCTCTCACCTTTTCAACCATTGTTGCGAGCTTCTCCAAATTAGATGATATTCACCTAGTACAACGTCTGGGCACTCGAACTCTGATTTGGTTTATAATTACTGCAGTTATCGCCGCAACTATTGGCGTTTTAATTGGTAAATTGTTTAACCCTGGTTTAGGACTAAATTTATCTCTTGCTGCCAGCGATTATCAGCCGCGCACGATTCCAAGTATCAGCGGAACTTTTCTGGATATGTTACCAGGTAATCTAATCGGACAGATCGCCGATGGTAAAGTCATCCCGGTAATCATCTTCGCGATTTTCTTTGGACTAGCACTTACTTCTATGGGTGAGAAAGCCAATACTGTACGCAGTTTCTTTGATGAATTTTCACATGTTATGTTCAAAATAACCCGTAAGATCATCCGCTTATCACCATATGGAATTTTTGCATTACTGGTACCCGTTGGTAACGAATATGGAATCGCAACTTTATTGCCACTTGGTAAATTTATTGTAGCAATCTACGTAGCCTGCGCTTTACAAATCATTGTTTATGCCATCTTAATCACAGTAGTTGCCAAACGTAATCCGATTAATTTTTTCAAACAATTTTGGCCTGCAATGATAACGGCATTTACAACTTCATCTAGCCTGGGCACTTTACCAGTTACACTGGAAACACTAGTTGATCGCGTTCGTATTTCGGAACGCGTGGCAGGCTTTGTCGCGCCACTCGGTGCAACCATGAAAATGGATGGCTGTGGCGCAATCTATCCCGCTATCGTCTGCATTTTGACGGCGCAAGTATTTGGAATTGATTTATCCCTTCAACAGTATATTCTTATCATCATTACTGCGGCAATTGCAACTATCGGTACCGCCGGGGTACCAGGAACTGCCTCAATTATGGCAACTGTCGTACTTGCCAGTGTCGGATTACCGCTGCAAGGTTTAGCATTGGTTATCGGGATTGACAAAATCATTGATATGATGCGCACCATGACTAATGTTACCGGATCAGGTGTATGCGCTACTATTGTCGATAAAACTTATCAGAAACATCTAGCTAAATGAAAGATTACTATCGGATTTTAGGCTTGGGTATTGATGCGGAGCACGAAGAGATTAAAGCTGCATACCGCATCCTTGCCCAACGCTATCATCCGGATAAAGGAGGGCATCATCGCGAATTTCTGTTAATTCAGGAAGCCTATGATATTTTAAGTAATCCTCATACTAAACGCAGCTATGACAAAGATTTACTCAGAAATATTCATAACCGGAATGCCGCTATTCCAGTAATAATTAAACCCGCGAAAAAGCAAACATGGTGGTTAATAATAGCAGTATTGTTTACCTTTGGCTCTATCGCATTCGCTTACTGGGCATATACACATAATAAAGTTTCCTCAGCACCTGCGGCACTAATGACGACAGCTTCAAAACCTATAGTGCCTGTTGCCAGCACGCCAATAAAAAAGGCAGCCACCCGCAAAAAAAATGCGAATAAGCCACAAACTAAAGCAGTTAGCAGTAGCGCCCCTAATTCTGCAATAAATCCACTGGGAAATCTAACTGGTATCAATTATCTAATCAATGTTGGTAATTACTCAACACTTGCAGCGGCTAAAGCTCAGCAACAAATTATCAAACAACAAGGTTTTCATCCTAATATCCAACATATTGAAGCCAATAGCGAAGGCTTGGCGAGCTATAATCTATTTATCGGACCTTTTCAGAATCAAGACAATGCGTATAAGGTACTCGATAAACTTGAATCAGCAAATATTGATGCGACTATTCAGCGGGTTGATTTTAATTGAAAAATGAAATTTTAGCACCTGTGATCAGTGGAGTAAATCATATCACTCTAGCCGTAAGCGACATTGACCGTTCATTTAGCTTTTATCGTGACGTGTTAGGATTCAAGCCACTCTGTCGTTGGCATGCCGGAGCATATTTTACGGTTGGGGAATTGTGGTTATGCCTAAGCTTAGATTCTGAGGCAACTAAAAGTATTCGCAGTGATTATACTCATTATGCCTTTAGTATTAAGCAAGCAGATTATCAATATTGGAATAATAAACTCAGTGCGGCAGGATGTATATTCTTTAAAGCGAACAACTCGGAAGGTGATTCACTGTATTTTTTAGATCCTGATGGTCATAAACTTGAACTTCATGTAGGTAACTGGCACAGTAGATTGCTCGCCAAACGACAAAATCAAGGGAGCTGGCGTGGTGTTGAGTTTTTTGATTAATTTAGTATGAGTGATACCAATATTCCTTATTATCTCAAAAGCAAGCTTGAACGCTTGAATTTAGCAAGCACGGAGCTAATCCGTCAGCATGGCTATCTGGAAATTTACTCCCAGCTAAAATTAGCCTTTCCCAGTATGAATTATCAAGCACTTTATGATTTATATTGCTTGGCTCAACAAAGTCTTTGTTATACGCTAGCCCCAGAAAAGCAAACTGAACTATGCGCAGAATTCAAAGCCATGACCCCTCGGCATATTTGGCTAAAACCAGATGTGATTAAACATTTTTTAACTGCAGCCGAAGAACAGGCGCAATTGGCTTTGCAACACAATGAAATTCCCATCGGCGCAGTAATTGTTCATCATGGAGAAATTATTGCACAAGGCTATAATCGTACCCGTAGTGACAATAATATTATGGCTCATGCTGAAATAGTCGCAATTTTGGCAGCACAACAACATCTACAGAATTACCGCCTCAATGAATGTGATCTTTATGTAACCATCGAGCCATGCCTAATGTGTAGCGGTGCTATTATCAATAGCCGGATTCAGCGCGTAATTTTCGGCGCTTGTGAACCTAAAACAGGTGCCTGCATTAGCCAACATCAAGTTTTCAATAATAAAAAAACCAACCACCATACCGAGGTGATGGGTCCGATAAATCAAATTTATTATAGTCGTTTAATTAGCGAATTTTTCAAAAGTAATCAATAAACTTCGTTCGCTTGTACCTTTGCTCTTTTAGTTAGCTATCAATCGATCAAGAGCAGTTACCATCCGCTCTAATGCTTGAGTCAAGGTTACGCGTGAAGTGCCAAAATTAAGTCGCACAAAGCCCGGTAAATCAAACTCTGCACCATCGGATAAACCAACACCTGCTTGCTCAAAGAACTGTTGCAGATTCTCTATATTGTACTTCGCACACAATTTACGTCCATCAATCCAGAGCAGATAAGTTGCTTCAGGAATACTTAGCTGCAAATCAGGGTAAGCTGTTAAGGTTTGGACAATTAAATCGCGATTAGCTCGCAAATAAATTAACAACTCATTCCTCCAGTCATCGCACTCATTGTATGCTGCCTGACACGCTGCAACGCCAAAGGAGTTTAGATCTCCGAATAAACCACGCATAATTTTGGCAAATTTATTACGGATTACAGGATTGCTTACAATCGCAAATGAACAGTTAAGTCCCGCAACATTGTAAGTTTTTGATGGAGCCATCAGCGTAATGCTGCGTTCTGCAGCTTCTTTACTGATACTTGCAAACGGAATATGTTTCCGGCTCTCATCCAAGATTAAATCGCAATGAATCTCGTCTGAACACACCACTAAATCATGGCGGATTGCAAACTCAAGGAGCTGTTCTAATTCTTCACGAGTCCACATCTTACCTATGGGATTATGTGGATTACACAATAAAAGTAGTTTAGGTTTTATTCTGGCAGCTGCAAGCTGTTTTTCCAAGTCATCCCAATTCCAGCGCCAGTCACCATTGACTTCCAGCAACGGGGTTTTTAATAACTCTCTCCCAGCATTTAACGGCGCGCTCATGAATGGCGGATAAATTGGGGTAGCCGTTATTATTGCTTGATCAACATCACTTAGTGTCTGCGAAGCCAAATTTAATCCGCAAACTAAGCCGTGGATCCAGATAATATCTTTCTCTGCCACGCCCCAATTATATTCGCGCTGTAAATAATCAACAATATCCCGCCGCACCTCTTCTTGGTGCATGCTATAGCCAAAAACTCCATGATCAAGTGTACCTTGCAATGCGGCTAAAACCGCAGGAGGTGCAGTAAAATCCATATCCGCTACCCACAGAGGCAAAATATCTTTACCTGCATACTTACGCCATTTTTTACTATAGGATTGTTTGCGGTCAATTACTTTGTCAAAATCATACATTTTGTTTCACTCTTAAAATATCAGGTTTGTAATTTTTAATCATGCATCAACTAAATTTAATCCACATCTAAATCTAGAATCATCATAATCAACTGTTTTTTCCAGCTTATATAAATGTTTTATACCATGTTTATTACAATATCGTTTTATTAGCGCCAAGTTTTCTTTACCATATTTACTATCGGTATCAAAATCCCAACCTAGGTAGATTTTCTTGGGAAATGGTAAAATCGTAATAGGATAAAGAATGTCTCTATTATTAGATGAATTGTTTTGTAGAGCATTTTCTAATTTTTTAACCTGTAACTCGTCATCAAAATAAACAAATTCCATTTTATCATTTACTTGCTGGTTAAGATCTTTCAGCACTACATCCCAACTCTTAATTTCTTTGTTATATATTTTTTGCTCAATACTTTTAATAATTGGCATAGTATAATCAGCAATTAGTAATCTGTATTCTTCCTCTGATTTCCAGTTATTAGTTTTATGGCTCATAAATTTACCAATTAAACTACGATCTATTTGATCTAATTTGGCAGAACATATCTCTATAAAATGTGATTTTAATAAACTATAATTATCGACATACTCCACTTTATAAAGTCGATGATTCAGGTTTAGCATTGACTTATAATAACGAAGATCTAATACATGCATCAATAAGTGACAACTATCACTAACCATTTCACAGAGGTTTTTAGAATTAAAATCGACTTCAAACGCCGCTAATTCTGGATAATTAATGTGGTCAGCTGGAATCGTTACAATACCATCAGTATTATCAATTTTATAAACTTCTTTAACTAAAAATCGATGATATTTTCTTAGCTGTTTTAATATGCTTTCATTAAGGTTGGATTTAATATAAGAAATTTTTTGTTTATCTTCATCAGATTGGAATTGATTATAACCATTCATAAAACTACTCAGTGGCTCACCATTTACCAAGTTTTCTAGCTCAACAAAATCAAACTCAAAGGCGATATCTTTGCCACTATTTGCGTATAATCCCCACATATGTGATGATTTAAGCTCATTGGCAGCAAGAGCAGATAATGATAATATATGTACCGCGGACATTCTTTGAGCAAAATATTTAAGTTGACCAATATCACGCCCAGTTTCAACTGCTAATCGTGCAAAATCTTCTTCAGATAAACGCAACTGAGAATCAAATAAATCGTTAAACTCCGATGGCAAAGCAAGCTTCAATCGTGGCTGCATGAATATTTCTGGACGAAAGTTCATAAACTTCGTCAATACTTGCGGCTCTTGCTTCTCTATCATCTAAGCTTATACCCTCCCAATACTGACATAATAATGCTATTGTAAATAACTATTTTTTTACTTAAATTAACTCAGCCGCTCAACACTCAACGCTGCAATTCGCTCCAATGCCTGACGATATTCGTTGTTGGCAAAAACTGCTAATTCCGCCTGTGCACGAGCCACATAATCATGCGCCATATTTTTACAATAATCCAGAGCTGGCGTCGTTTTAACCAAATTCACTATCGCAGTAATATCTGCTTGTTTAGGATTATCAATTGCCGCAACTACCATAGCGCGCATTTCTGTGCTTCCATTTGCCAGCAAGTAAATTAAGGGCAGGGTTACTTTACCTTCAAGCAAATCATCACCAACATTTTTACCCATAATTTCAGCGGAACTATTATAATCCAATATATCATCCACAATCTGAAAAGCGGTGCCCAAATAAATTGCATAGTTAGCAAGGTGCTCCTCTTGTGAGGCATCTGCACCACTGATAATCGCAGCGACACGCGCACCTGCTTCAAATAATTTTGCGGTTTTGCTCTCAATGACTTTAAAATATTCAGCTTCAGTTAAATCGCTGCGCCCAATATTTAGTAGCTGTAAAACTTCACCTTCAGAGATAATATTGGTACTATCCGCCATAATTTTCAATATACGCAGTGAATTACTCTCCACCATCATCTGAAAAGCACGGGTATAAATAAAATCTCCGACCAAAACACTGGCAGCATTGCCAAATACCGCATTGGCGGTTGCGCGTCCGCGGCGCAAGCCTGATTCATCCACTACATCATCGTGAAGTAGGGTTGCGGTGTGGATATATTCCACCATCGCCGCAATTTTATAAAGTAACTCAGAATCATTGCCTAAAAGTTTGCCACAAAGCATGGTTAACAAAGGGCGAATCCGTTTACCACCAGCGGCAATAATATACTCTCCCACTGCATTAATTAATGGTACTTTTGAATCTAAATCCCGACGAATCACCTGATCCAATGCATTCATTTCTTGTTTGACTATTTGATTAAATTGATCCATTTAACTCTCTATTATGATTATCTATATACTCAAATTGATTCTAAATACAGCTAGGCGACAAGCAACGAAGCTTACTTACAGCTAGTAAGTGAGGACCCCACAACGATCCAGGATGCTGAATCTACTCGAGTATAATTTGTTGATTATGCCATGCATCCAAGGTATTACGATGTCCAACGCTAATAATTGCACTGTCTGGTAAACGTTCACTCAGCACATGATACAAATGTGCTTCCATTGCTTCATCCAGAGCCGAGCTAGCTTCATCAAGATAGATAATATCTGGCTGATTAACCAGTACCCGTGCAAAAGCTACCCGTTGCTGTTCACCTAGCGACAAAACTTTGCCCCAATCAATATCTTCATCCAATCGTGGCTGTAAGTAAGCCAAACCACATTCACGCAGAATAGTTAGTAACTCTCTATCATCAGGTAAATTCGTGGTTAACGGGTAACAAATTGCCTGACGCAATGAAACCTGTGGCATATATGGACGTTGCGCAATAAACATCTCAGTTTTGGCGTGGTTTTGGCTAATATCACCGCTAGCAAAAGGCCATAAACCAGCCAAAGCACGCAGCAATGTAGTCTTACCACTACCTGACGCACCTTTGATTAACAAGCGATCACCAGCATTTAATTCAAAATTAATATTTTTTAATAATGATTCTTGATTAGGCAAATTTAAGCTTAATTTATTTACACTCAGATAACTCGCAGATTTATCGTCACGCGCTAATACAGGTAAATTACTCGCATGTGATATTGCGCTTTCAAAACCATGTAAACGATCCATAATTGCGCGCCAGCTAGCCAGTGATCCATAGGCGTCAATAAAATATGACAACGCACCTTGCACTTGTCCAAATGCCCCACTAATTTGCATCAAGTCCCCAAGCTGAATTGCTTTAGAAAAATAACGTGGGGCTGCCACTAAGATTGGGAAAATATTGGCAATTTGCGAATAACCGGTATTAAAAATATCAATTTTCATCTGCCGATAAACGATTGAGAAGAAGTTACTCACCAAATCACCAAATTTGCTTGTTAAGCTCTGCTTTTCTTCTTTTTCACCTTGATAAAAAGCAATATTTTCGCCATATTCGCGTACCCGCATCAAACCAAAACGAAAGTTAGCTTCAAGCGTTTCCTGACGAAAATTTAGCTTGATTAAAGGTCGCCCGATTTTAAACGTAACATAAGTTCCAACTATCGCATAAAACAATGCTACCCACACCATATAGCCTGGAATTGAAACTTTATGCGCAAAAACTGTGAAATTTAACGCACCAGATAAGCCCCATAAAATAAACACAAATGAAAACAAACTAACAATATTGCTGATAAAGCCTAAAGTTAGACCTAAAGAAGTGCCGATAAAGGAATTAATATCCTCACTAATCCGCTGATCGGGATTATCAACATAATCAGCAATAAATCTAGTCTTATAATATGCTTTATGTGACAACCAATTACTCAGATAGTCATTGGTCATCCATCTACGCCAGCGAATTTCAAGTACTTTGCGAAAATAATACGCCATTACCTGAAACGAAATAGCAAAAAATGCTAAATAACAAAACTTAATTATTAATTTATAAAATGCGCTTTGATTCAGATGTTGCAATGCATCGTACATATTATTCGAAAATTTGTTAAATTGTACTGACATAAACACTGACAGTAAATTAAATACAATCACAATACTTACCAATCCAATTGCCCGCCACTTGTCTCCACTAGTCCAATAAGGGCGGGCTAAATGCCATGAATCTTTCAGCCACTGAATTGGTTTACGTACGCTATTTAGTTGCATTTACCGATCCGCTTTGGATTAAAGTATTTTGATCGGTATAAAGATAGTACGTAGCTTTAAATTGATAACCAGAACCAAGCAACACCACCGAGCAGCCATTAAATATTACTCGTCCACCCTGTGCATATGCACATCCTGAATAAGTAATCGTGCCAGTAAAACATGGGTTATTGGTATTTACTGGGTTAGTAAATGTACCATTCATTATATTTGGGTTTGTGAGAAGCTGCCCATCTACAAAAAAAGTAGGTCC
>Ga0214919_10010030_pt1 | contig 12090 bp, 5 predicted proteins | sample LL1503_MetaG_FD_177994 | JGI IMG/M metagenome (GOLD analysis project Ga0214919, IMG submission 177994) | Freshwater microbial communities from Lake Lanier, Atlanta, Georgia, United States - LL-1503 | ecosystem: Environmental > Aquatic > Freshwater > Lake | place: USA: Georgia | collected 2015-03-15
TCTGTAGAAAGTGTAGGACCATCTGGAGAATAAATTCCTTCACCACGAGGCCAGTAAATTGTTTGGTTTGTCCAATCTACGGTTCTGCTACCAGTAGCATCTTGTTTTAATGCGAGGGTAATAGTATGAGATTGTCCAGAAACCAATCCATCTGTTAGCAATACTATATCAACAATAGCTTCACTCAATGTGACAGTAACAAGATTACCATTTTGTAGTGTTATTAATTGTTGTATGCCGGAAGTTCCGATTGCATTAATTTTTTCACTGTAATGCTTAAATGACGGTGCATATACAGTATTACCACTAAAATTAACAGTTGTTCCAAAAGTATTGGTTACATATGTATTTGAATCAAAATACAAACCAGTTCCAGCACCATTTACTCTTACAAAATAATTAGCTTGTCCTGAATATGATTGTGGAACATCAGTTAATCCAATAAATCCTAAAGTTCCTGCACCACCAACAGATCCCCTATAACCTACAACACCAGCAGAACCTTGATATCCTACAATGCCTTGATCGCCTGCAGAACCTTTATATCCTTCTGATCCTTTATATCCTACTGAACCTTGATAGCCAACGGAACCTTGATAACCTTCTGATCCTTTATAACCTACAGATCCATAATAACCTGAGGAACCAAAAAAACCAACGGAACCAGTGTATCCTAATACACCTTGATATCCATCAATGCCTTGTGATCCTTGAAAACCAGTAGAACCAAAATAACCGGTAACACCTAAAGAACCTCTGTAACCGACAGATCCAGTATAACCAGTAAGATCAGATTGAACAAAACCAGTTAATTCCCAAAATGTACCATTTGCCCAATATGGACCATTAGTACCAATTGACAATAAAGCACCTACCGGTGCCTGACCGCCAGTACTATTTGCTGTATCTATCTGTGAAACAAAGATTTTAGTTGACATACTTTATATCCTATATTATAATTATATTGTATTTATAATATTGATTATTAATTAATTTGAAGTTCCTGCCATACACGACCTAATTCATTCCATTCATATGGATTACCATCATCCGGATATGGTGTTGGAGATTCCCATAAACATGTCTCTTCATTTAATTTCCAGCTATCGTATGGTTTTGGTGGAATAAATGCATCTAATACTTTTTCATAGGTATATCCTATGCCTGCATAGTTCTTACGTAATGGAGCTCCACCATTTTTATGAACACCACCATAAGTATTATAGCTTGTTTGTATCCAGCAAGTTGGATCACCAACTACACCTGAATCAATAAAATCTTGTTCGGCAACAATTACTTGAGTTACAATATTATTTTCATCAATAAAAGCAAAATGAGACATTATATATTTTCCTTAAGTATCTAAGAATGAAGTTGTAGAAGGTGTAAAAGTAGTAATATATCTTGCATAACCTTTGGTGAAACGTACTTCATCAATATAACCATTAAAAAATCCGTTTAGAGCTCTAACGTTTCCAATTCTCATATTATCCGTTTCACTGAAATCAGTTGTGATACCAGTAGCTGAAGATGCTTCCTGACCACCATTTAAATATAACTTGATGTTACCAGTACCGGTACCATATCTGACCATAGCAAAGTGATACCAAGTATTAGTAAGAACAGATGTTATGCCTGTTAATGCAGTAGCACTATACGTTGCAGCTAATACGTTACCTGCGGTTATACGTACTTCCCAACCGGTTGTAGCAGCAGTTGGTCCCTTAGAAACTAGGCCTCTTATAGCTCCAAGAGCGTTGATATAGAACCAACCTTCAATTGTGAAATCACCAGCACCAGCCCTAATATTAGGGCTGTCTATCACTGATATGTAATCAGTAGTTCCATTAAATGCTATACTACTTGAACCAAATTTGCTAACGTTATTTGAAATTGCAGTGTTAGCACCTGTTGTTAATATAATATTCTTTTGTGTACTATCTATGATACTACTTGGATTTGTAGTATTAAGAAGAAATACCGTATTTCCTGTTGAAGTTAATGGTGCAGTAGGTACAGTAAGAGTTGTACCAGAATATATCGATTGATTTTTTATATATCTAAAATCTTTTATATAACCATAAAGATATGTTGAGCCTCCACTATCTTTTCCCAAATAAATAGAATGATCTAGAGAGCTCCAATTTCCCGAGGTAGTATTTGTTCCGACTCTAATACCATCTACATACATGCTAACTGTATTGCTAGCTCTTGTAAGCGCAATATGATGCCAAGAATTAATAGTATTATTGCTTGCAGATGTTATTTTAACAACAGATTCATAATAAACATAATTAGTTCCATCATAATATATGCCAAATCTGCCAAGTGTTGGGCTAGATACCCAGAAAATATCTCCTCTGGTAGCGCTTGTTATATAAACCCAAAGATCTATAGTTTGATCACTATATCCTGAAGTATAGATTATAGATGCTGGCGTATTAGCAGTAGAATTGTCATTTCCACCAAAATACAAACTACCACCAACATTTGTGTTTGAATATGCTGCAGTAGGTGAAAAAGGTGAGAATGGTTGAACTTGTGGCGTACCAGATACTGTAAGTGCAAGTGCACTCGTACTTGAGTCTTTAAATTTATTAGCTTGACAAGTTAAAAGCATAGTGGTTGAATCAGCAGTAAGTGCTGAAATAGGTACGTTAATTCTTGTATTTGTTACTCCATAAATATCTGTATTAGATACTTTTAGATTGCTCATGTATCCAGCTGTCAGGGCTGATCCTATTTTAAATCCAGCAGATGCAGTAAAAGATTGAGTATTAGAACCTGTACCATAACTTGTTCCATCAACCCATATATTCATAGCATTAGCAGCACCTCTTGCTACAGTAACATGATGCCATGTATTTAAATTATTTGCAAAAGAATATGTACTTTCAATTATCATAGTTGCCGAGCCATTCAAAGCAGCTGAAAGATAACCTGCCGTACTATAATAAACAACTATACTTCCTGAATTTGTTGCACCAGCCAATGGAGCGTTTGTTGTTGGAACAGCAGTTAGATATATAAAAAATTCTATAGTAAATGTGCCTGCAAAAGCAAAATTACTACTTACAGCAGTAGTAATAAACTCAGATGTTGAAGGAAAATAATTACTCCAACCTGAAGTAGAGAATGGTGAGAATGTTGCAAATGATGTATTACCGTATCTTGCGATAGGATTTCCACCACTCGAAATAACCATTTGACCGTTATTTGTAATTATGTTATTAACTGTTGAAGTATCAATATTAGTACTAGATCCTGCAATAAGAAGATTAGTAACACTATTGGCAGTTAGTGACGTATAAGAAGGAGTGAAACTGGCTGAGTATGCGTTTGTTCCTTTAATAATTCTGAGGTTGGAAATATAACCGCTAAAATACGAACTATTGAATGCACCTATAGTCAATGCAGGAGTAGTACTTGATGTTGCACCAGAAAATGTAAATGGTCCATTTTGTACACCATTCATATACAAATAATATGCTGTCGTATTGCTAGTCATTGCAATATGATTCCAGCTATTTAATGAAGCACCAGATACTGAATTAGCGCCCGTATTAGCATTTACAGAAGTAGAATAATTAAAACATGCTTGCAGATAACCATTTAAACCAAATGACCAATACTGAGATGTAGTATTGTATACCATATTTCCTATAATATTGGGTTGCCATACAGTTCCAGATGCTCTTCCTAAACTGGCATTGGATGTAGGATACACCCAGCATTCAATAGCATATCCTAAAGCATTATCATACCAGTTGAAGTTTGTTGTTGAATATGGTGTTGTTAGATAAGATCCAATACCATTAAAATAATTACTATACATGTTGCTTGAAGGAACATAAGCATATCCAGGGGTTGTTCCGACACTCAGTGATGTTGCACCTGTGGTATTTGTAAACGTCACAGGTGTTGGACTATTATCAATTATATTATAATTTTGAGCAGTTAATGCTATCACTGTGCCTGATAAAGATGCTGCAACGTTAACACCCGATGTTCCAACAGCAGAAGAAGTAAGAGCTGATGTTGCAGGTGTGAATGTTCCAGTGTATAATGCCTGACCTTTTACTATTCTTACGTTAGAAATATAACCATTGAATATATCTGATGCAGTAGTGCCATCATTATAAACTCTACCTATACCAATTAATGGAGTAGCAGAGGCTGCAGGTGTTGTTGCATTGGAAGCAACAGATGCACCATTAAGATATAATGTGTTTGTGCTTGTTGCACGTACTAATGCTACATGATACCACTGACCAGCTAAAACCGTATTATTTGCAGAAGTAGTTGAACCTTGGTTACCATTGACAAAGAAACCTATTTTATTTGTAGAAGAATTTAAATATATTGATAGTCCTGATGTACTATTACCAGCAGCAGAGTTGATATTAACCAAACCACCTTGTATAGTATAAGTTGCGTAAAACCAAAACTCAATGGTAAAGTCACCAGTCATTTGATATGTTGCGCTTGTAGTTGAAGTCAGATAGGCTGATGCTGTACCAGGAGGATTAAACACATAGCTATATGTACCAGCAAATGGAACATATGGTTGTTGAGTAGCGCCGTCTAAAAATGTACTGGTGTTTGAACCTTTTGTACCTTCACCATGCAATAATAATGTAGTATAAGGTTGATAAGTATCAATAGGTGTAGATAATGCTGTCAAAGTGCTGGAAGTTTTAAATGTATGCACTACGTTTGCATTATTATTAGTTACTGTGCCTCCAGTCCATTGCTGTGGAAGCGGATAAGAAATAATAGCAACTCCAGATCCACCAGCACCACCAGGACCAGAAGTAGTTGCTCCACCACCACCGCCACCACCTAGATTAGCAGTTCCTGCTGTACCTGTACCACCAGCACCTGTAGCTCCAGCACCACCACCTCCTGAACTAGCGGCACCTGCTCCCGAAGAAATATTACCACCTCCACCGCCGCCACCAGCATAAAAAACTGATGTTCCGTTAGCAAAATTAAATGAGTTACCTGATCCACCTGCGCCAGATGATGTTGTATTAGCTGCTGCTCCATTATTTGCAGATCCACCACCTCCACCAGTATATGGTGAACCTTGCGCAATACCTAGCCCACCGTTAGAACCCTGACCAGCAGTACCAAAACCGATAGTGCCTATAGTACTTGTACCTGAACCACCACCACCACCAGAACCACCGCTGCCTGCTGCAGCAGCGGTAGTACCTGTATTATATCCACCATAACCACCGCCAACAGCAGTATATTGAGTTGTTTGACTCAATATTCCAAACGTAGTATTTGATCCTTGTGCAATTGCAGCACCACCAGCACCAATAACAACAGAATAATTTACACCAGTAAGTATTGGAGTGACCGTATTGTATATTAAACCACCAGCACCTCCACCACCACCATAGTTTGTACCACCCCCACCTCCTCCTGCTACTAAAAGAGAAATAGCGTTGACTTGGTTCACTGGTACAGAAGTCGCAGGCCATATACCGCCCTTTAAATTTTGCATATGGGTTGTTAAACTCCACATACCAGATGCAACGTTTGAAGTTGATCTATCTTCTGTTGCGCTTATAATACCGCCAGGGTAGTAGGTAGTCATATTATATCCTATTATTAAGTAGCAAGAATTTCATAAGAACAAATAGCTTGAAGTGAAGTGTTTGAACCAGATATAACATACAAACCATCACCTTCTACAAGATATATATTTGCATCTTTGGAGATTGCAATTAAAGAAGCATTTGCAGGTACAGTGATGCTAGGTGATAAAGGATATGTTCCTGATGCTCTTGAAATACCAGCAGTGAATGATACAGAAGAACCTAGCGTGTTAGCATTAGCCACTATAAGGCTATTAATTTTAACAACTGTACTACTAGCTGCAGAATTGGTTACTATATTAGCAGAAGTAGTTGATACGTTAGCTACTGCTGTTGCTGCTGTTACTGTTGCTATGTTTAAAAGATTTGGTGCTGTCATGTTATCCTCTTCCGAATAATAAACTATATGTATATATTTTAGCAGTTGAAATTGGTGTAACCCATGCAGGAGATCCTATAGATCCATTGGATGTAAGAACTTGTCCAGCAGTACCAGTACCTCCATTTGCACTAAGTGGTGTAGTGGAAATAGTTAATTTAGTTGTATTGGCAATAAATTGAGTTCCAACAGAAATAGAATCAGTACCAATAGATACATTGGCACCCACGTAGATTTGGCTATCTACGTTTGCTGTACCATATATTCTTGTTCCACTTAATAGATTTGCCATATATACTTTCCTAGTTATTATAGTATTTATGTTGGTTTTGTAACTTCATCAAATATACCAGAAATCTGTGAGCTGCCGGTAGAACTCAATCTCTGAACTGCTACACCAGATCCAGCATAGTTATATGTAGTAAAAGGTGAAGTGTTTGAGTTTACTGACGGTGTTCCAGTTATAGTAATTGCTGCACCAATTGAACTGCTGTCTACGATTTTGTTAGATTTGCAAGTTAACAGTTTTGTATTGGCTATAGCCGTAAGTGGTTCAGATGGTGGAATAAAGGTACCAGTATATACGGCCGTTCCATTTACTATACGGAGATTGGATATATAACCGCTCCAATACCACCTTATGCCGCTGCCAACATCTGCACCAATGGTCAAGCCTACAGTGCCAGTGGCTATAGTGACGGCTGTGGTCGATGCAGCAGAAGTACCATTTATATATAGAGCAATGGATGCCCCATTTCTTACTAGCGCAAAGTGATACCAAGTGTTTATAGCTAATGTACCACTCGTTAATACGGCATTGCCAGCTGAATTATATTCATATGAAAAGAATATAAGGTTGGCGCCAATCATATACAATCCCCAATTTCCGGCCACAAAACCACCGCTAGTTCTTCGCTCTATTACGAGATGTGTGCCAGTTACAGAAGACGGATATATATATCCTTCAACGGTAAAGTCGTTTGAGCCCAAGTTATAGTTTGTGTTAGTAGGAATTGTTAAGTAATCAGTAGTACCGTTAAAAGAGTAATTATAAAATCCATCTAATGTTAGTGGTGTTTGTGGTGATGATGTTACTGTACCATTTTTAGTAATGGTTGCAGCATTTGTACTAGTATCTAAAATGTTATTAACAGATGTGTTTGGCGGATTTATCAGTAGTTGAGTATTAGCAATAGCGTTTGGTGGTTGAATTGGAGGAGTAAATATTTGACTTCCTGTTGTAGTATTGGATGTTTGATATGCAACAGGAATACTATTAGATACTAATCTTAAGTTAGAGATATATCCTTGACTATAGTTTCCTCCACTAGAAGGAATACCAATGTATACAGAACCAGAAGCAGAAGCTAATGTTTGTGAATCAGCACGTGCTGCAACTAAGTATCCGTTAACAAATATCTTTGCGTTTCCTGAAGTATCTCTAGTAAATGCAACATGTGACCATGAATTTAACGGTACTGTAGATGCACCAGATAGTGTTGTATTAGCTAATAGTATATAAGTACTACTTCCGGTACCTGCTATGGCCCAATCTATACTTGTAGCGCTACTTACTCTAAATCCCCAAGTTGGACCTGTACCACCATATGACCAATTTCTACTAGCTAGGAATATAGGGTTCGTGTATGAGGTTGGATATACCCATGCTTCAAATGAAACAGATGAGCCTGAATTGAAATTAAAATATGAATTATATGGAATAGTAAGATATCCACTGGTTCCATCAAACTGCAAACTTCCCAATGCTGCTGGGTTATTCGTTACTTCGTCAAATGTACTTGCTACCTGTAATGTACCATCGTTGATTTGTCTTTGTTTTAAAGAAGTAAGACCACCGTTAAAGGGTCCTGTTGCAGTCCAGGTAGCTGATCCAACGTTGGTTAATGTAAATTTATTTGCGCTACTATCATTAATAAAAGAACTAGAGTTTAATACATTCAACAGCAATTTTGTATTTGCTGTAGCTGGTAATAATGATTGTGATGGTGTGAACGCTGCATTATACACAGAATTATTTGATATACGTAAGTTAGAAATATAACCGCTAAATGGAAACCCGAGATTTCCAGAACCAGTAACACCGATATATAGATTAGTTGTTGTAAAATTTAATGATCTAGTTGCTGTAGCAGTTGATACACCATTAATGTATAACGTTTCTACACCGCTATTACGAACCCATGCTATATGAGCCCAAGTATTCAATAAAGCTGCTGTCTGTGCTGCCGTTAATTTTGTTGTGGTTGTCCACCCACCAAATTCTAATTGATTAGTTGCTATATCTAGATTAAATCCTGTATCATTATTATTTGTGTTTGTTCCTAAAATTCTATTGGTTGATGTGACATTTAAACAATAGAACCATCCTTCAATAGTAAAATCTCCTGTACCCAAAGCAAATCCTGCATTACTAGGAACAGTCAAATATTGAGTTGTTCCATTAAAATTTATAGAACCCACACCAAGACTTACTTCATCAAGAGTTCCACTAGTATATAAATTACCAGAAGAAGTCAATCTTGTTGCATATATAGGTGTCGTATATGTTACAACAATAATACCTTGTCCAGCACTACCACTTGTATCACCATTTTGATTTCCTTGACCACCACCATAGTTACCACCAGAACCAGTTGTTGTGGGAGGACCGCTGGTACTAGTACCAGCACCAGAACCACCACCTGGACCTGCAACCGCAGTAAATGTTGCAGTATGAGTACCAGATTGTGTACCAGTTGTATTAATAGCTGTTCCGTTAAGAGTAGCAGATATACTAAATGTGGTAGTAGAAGTAACGCCGCCAGAAAAAATAGCAACAACATAATAAGTTGTACCTGCTGTAATACCTGTGGGAAGTGCACCAGTAGTAGAAAATACAACTTGTGTTCCAGATTGCGGAGCGGTTGCAACGGTAAATATACCAGGATTAGCAATACTAATAGTAGCTGTTTGAGATGTAGTACTGGTTGCAGTCCAATAAACACCTACACCGCCTTCTCCTCCTCGATAGTTACTTCCGCCCGCACCACCGCCACCACCGCCGCCTCCAGCTCCTGTACCTCCAGGTGATTGAACGCCGCTACCAGCAGCACCAGTTGGTGATCCACCTCCTGTACCACCTACACTGGCAGTACCATTTGTACCACCATTAGCTCCACCACCACCGCCGCCTGTACCATTATTTGATGGACCACCAGTACCACCATCTCCATTTGGACCTGCTGCTCCACCACCGCCACCACCGCCTCCATTAACACCGCCAGTACCTCCATTACCACCACTGAATGCAGAAGCTGAAGGAATACAAGCAGCTGCCTGACCACCCAAACCGCCCGTGGTGTTAGCACTATATGAACCGCCTTTTGCGAGAACTCCAGTTGCAGAAGATGAAGGTGCAGAAGCTGCTGCGGTGTTCAACCAGGTATCACCACCATTAGAGGTAGGAGTTGCAGCACCTGTGCCAATATTGATATTAACTACTTGTCCTGGAGTTAAATAAAAATTACTTAATTTAGTATATGCGCCACCGCCACCACCTGCACCACCAGATGGCCAAGCAGAGCCACTACCACCACCGCCACCGATAGCTTCTATAGTATTGTTTGAAAAATTAAAATCTGATGGAACAGTCCATGTTGAACCACTAGTAAGAAAAACAACTTGTGTTACCATTAACCAAATACCGTATCGAGAGAATTAGTAGTTGTATTATAATATGTATACGCTACACTTATGTTTGTGGTATTAGACCATCCTACACGACCTCCAACATAAACGTTATTTGCAACACCAATACCACCGGTTGTTGTAATAGCACCTGTTGTAGCATTTCCTGATGCAGTAGTATTAGTAAATGCATAAGAAGCAGCTGTATTGATTGTAGCAGAAGAACCGCTTGAACCTGCATATCCAACACCTGCAGAACCCACAAATCCAACTGATCCAGTAAAACCAGCAGATCCAGTGAAACCGGTGTTTCCTCTTGAACCTACAAACCCAACAGACCCTAAAAACCCAACAGATCCAGTAAATCCAACTGATCCAGTAAATCCAACTGATCCAGTAAATCCAACTGATCCTGTATATCCAGTTGTTCCAAATGATCCTGTATATCCAGTTGTTCCAAATGATCCTGTATATCCAGTTGATCCAAAGGATCCTGTATATCCAGTTGTTCCAAATGATCCAGTAAAACCAATAGAGCCTGTATACCCTATAGATCCTGTATAACCTAAGTTACCTTGCGATCCCACATAACCTGCAATTTGAGAAGAATAAACATAACCGTAAGAATAAAGACCAGCAGCTTTGGCATGTTGTAGAATTCTAGCATCTGATAATTGTGTATTATATGCTGCCATATGAGCAATAGCAAAACGTGATGTAGTATCAGTACCGTTATTACCAATTCTAGTATAAGTTGTACTACCACCAGTAGGTTCGTTAGTATAACTAATGACATTTGTCTTTATACCATTTACATAATATGTTACTGTTTTTGCTGTACTATTTTTAACAAAAACAACATGGATAGGTTCACCTCTTTTAACCTGCACGTTTGAACTAACGTCCATGTTAGTTCCTGAACTATATTCCCAAAAATCAAAAAGTTCGCCAGCTGTAGTTGCGAATAATGCAGCTTGCATGTTGGTAGCAGAAGTCTCGCCAACATCCGAAATACTGAATACTCTATTAGCATTTGTACCATCGTTGGTTAATACCAATATAGCTTCTAACGTATGATCACCAGTATGTGGTACTCCAAAAATAGTATTAGCAACACCAGCATATGAAGATGTAGTAGCACAAAATGCAAACGAATCATTAGATGATGGTACGATCTTGGCAGCACCTAAAGTCCAGGTACCACTCAATGTTAGATTAATCCCCGATCCTAACGAACCATAGTTGGTAATTGTAGTACCAGAAGTTTCGTTGAACTTCCACCAAGCAAGAGGAGCATCAGCAGTAATTTCAGTATCAATAGTTGCAGCAGAATTAACGATGTATCCTGCAGAACCTGTGTAACCAGTAGAACCAACATATCCAATATTACCAAATGAACCAGTATATCCTGTTGATCCGAAATATCCAACAGATCCTGTATAACCAATAGAACCAACAGATCCAGTAAATCCAACAGATCCAATAGATCCTGTGTATCCGTTGCTACCAATCGATCCACTATATCCGGTGCTACCAATCGATCCACTGTAACCAATTATAGAAGACCAATATATGCCACCAGTACTATTTGATGTTAATACTTGTTGACTAGTACCTAATGAACCATTTGCAGATATTGAATTAGCATATACGGTATTAGCTTGGAAATTTGCAATTTTAAATGTACTATTAGATTGATCTATGTATTGTGATGCATCTGGTTCCGGAACATAACCATCAAATACTTTCCAAACACCTGATGCATGATCTCTAAAGAAACCCGCATGTTTATATGAACCATCACTATAATTAGCAGCAAAACCTAAATCTGGATTTGAATATAAACTATTACTATTAAGATAAATCATATTATCTATAATAGAAAGATTATTTGCAATAAATGTTGTAACATTTCCTGTCATGTAAATGTTACCACCTACATAAAGATCTTTACTAATAGTAAGTGTTTGAGAAGATTTAGAATAAACTAAACCAGATGATCCATTAGCATATCCACCATCATTAAAGATTACTTGAGTATCTGATCCCGCAACAGGTCCTTGTGAACCTGTATAACCTAAATTACCTCTAGATCCAGTATATCCATCTGCACCATTTGTTCCATTTGTGCCATTGGTTCCGTTTGTGCCTGCTGAACCAGTATAACCTGTGTTACCAATGGACCCTGTATAACCAATAGAACCAATAGATCCTGTATAACCTGTGTTACCAATAGATCCTGCATAACCAATAGAACCAATAGATCCTGTATAACCTGTGTTACCAATAGATCCTGCATAACCAGTGGATCCGTAATATCCAGCAGATCCTATAGATCCTGTATATCCTGTAGATCCAATTGATCCAGAGTATCCTACAGATCCTGCATATCCTAATGAACCAATTGATCCTGTG
>Ga0214919_10010031_pt1 | contig 12089 bp, 6 predicted proteins | sample LL1503_MetaG_FD_177994 | JGI IMG/M metagenome (GOLD analysis project Ga0214919, IMG submission 177994) | Freshwater microbial communities from Lake Lanier, Atlanta, Georgia, United States - LL-1503 | ecosystem: Environmental > Aquatic > Freshwater > Lake | place: USA: Georgia | collected 2015-03-15
TTATTATTATTATTATTATTATTATTATTATTATTATTATTATTATTATTATTATTATTATTATTATTATTATATAATAATATATTATCTTTAAATTAGATAAATATCTATAAAATTATTTTGCAAATTTATTTTTTAATTTCTAAATTTTGTTTTTTTAATTTCAATTTTTGATAAGCTCTTTGGCGATATTCTTTTATTTTTTCTGGGTTAGTTTCTTTTAAATTTTTTAAATATTTAGTTGCATTATCTTTAACCTCTGTTTTATGAATTTCATAATACTTGCGATGAGATTCTGTATTAGTATATTTTTTTAATTTTTTAGTAAGTTCTTCTATTTCAACTTTTAATTTTATATTTTCATCTTTCAATTTGGTATTCTCTTGTAATAAAGTTGTATTATCCATTTAAAGTTTTAATATTATTATATGTTATATTATATCTAATAATTATATTTTTAAATGCAAAAAAAATAAAAATATTTTAAAAAATATAAAATTATTAAAAATTTAATTTATTTCTTACCAAAACTTAGTTTTGTTTGTTTTAATTTTTTTATAGTTATTTCGTGATTTGGTTTTTCAACTTTTGTTTCTTCTTTTACTTCCTTGATTTGTAAATTTTCAATAGGTTTAATCCACTTATCAATAGTATTTACTTTATTAACTTTAGAATTAGCATAATCTATAAGTGGTTGGAAAATTAACTTTTTAACCATTAAAGCTTTTAATTGTTTAAGTTTTTTTTCTGTTTTTTCTTGGTCTCCTAAATACTTATTATACCATATATTTTCAATTTCTTGATAATAACCTTTGCCGTGTGGAAAATTTGGAAGCTTCTCTACTATTAATTCAAATATTTGACTAATAGGTTTTATTAATTGACTTTCTATATATTTTTCATAATCTAATTGTAATTTGTGTTTTCTTACAAAATCTACATGTTCTATACGATCTGCATTTAGATATTCTATTCCTTTTTCTTCAACTATCTTAATAAATAAATAAGGTAATCTTTCATTACTCGCTGGTTTTGTTCCAGGGTCTCTATCTGCCATACGTTGTGCTAACATTGCATGTGGTATGGATGATATATCTTTATAAAAACTTGAAAGTGTTTTACTGATTACAAACATATTCAAATCAAATTTACCGTCAATCATTTTTTTAATTTCTTCTTGAACAAATTCAATTGCTTTAGGTACATTTTTATTTTTTACTATACAATCAATAACTCCTAAATAACAATGTTTAAGAATTGGGGCATTATCACGTCGTTTAAGAACCAGACCGGTACTTATCTGCTTACAAGTATCCGGGTTATCTTCATATTTTAATGCAAGATATCTTTTCTTAGAAATTAAAATGAATGGAAATAATACTTTTTCGTATGCTAAACAGTGCACACCTGGTAGTTCAACCTTAATTTTGGCTTCAACTTCTTGACCAATTTGTATAGCTCTTAAAATCTTTTCTCTATCTGAAATTTTTTCATTTTTATCAGACGGATGAAAGACCATAAAAACACTGTCTGTATCCCCATATACAGTCATACTCCTAGGATACTCCCTTAGAATAAAATCTCTTGCGTGAATTATACGTCCTCTTCCACCTGCTGTTGTCGATGCAGCAATTTGTGGTTTAAATATTTTTGACGTATGACTCCCGATAGCTCCGTACACTGAATTAGCTGTTACTTTATAAGCTAATTGCAATCCATCTAAAATACTTTTTTTAAAAGGGTCAGATTCTGCTTCCATTAACTTTTTAGTAGTTTTTCTAGATTTTAATAATCCCATTAATATACGAGGTATAAGTCCTTTTGACCCATCTGTGTATTGAACAAATCGAACTGTAGTAGCTCCTGAAACACGTTTACCTTTACTTTTAATCTTAGGATTAATCCATACAAGATTATCATAAGTTCTATCTAAATAAGAAAGGCCTATTTCTTGTAAATGTTTTGCACCACTTTCACCTAACCAAAATGGATCTTCACAAATACGATCGTGAGATAAATCCGATGTAATCATTTCACTAGGATACAAACTACTAAAATCTAATACGACGACAGGGGTGTCAGTATATATATCTCTAACTGGCTCAAGGACAATAGCTCCTTCATATCCATCATTATTAAGGTAAATCTTATTAAAATCATTTTTTAATGTAAATTTATGAGATTTATTATCTTCAACAGAATCTTTCTCATTATCAACAGATTCCTCTTCACCATCCAAAGATTCATCATCTTCTCCAATTTCTCCAATATCTAAAGCATCTCCCAAATCTAAATCTAAATCTCCATCAGCTTCGGCATCATTATCACCAGCGGTGGCACCAGCCACAATAGTATGAACTCTTCTAACTGAATCATCCACATCTAATTCTTCTGGCTCAATTTTTTCTAGAACGGGTAATAAGAAATCCTCTTTGGCACATTCATTTGTAACCAGACTAAAAGCCTTAATACCTTGTCCCCTCAGAAATATATATGCAAATGGTACTAAACACACATTGCTCATTCCGAAATTATTAGTTATCACATCTAGCTTACGAAGCAGACGAATAAGCAATACACAATCCTGAATACAATACTTAGCAATTTCTGCACGTTCGGCATTAGAACCTTTCTGCATACGAAATATATCTTGAGGTGTAATATCATCTTTACCTAGACCCCAAACGGGACCCGATGTAAGACAAGATTTAGGAACCGTCCTATCTACTTTTATTTTCTTGGATTCGCGATCAATTTCTAAAATCTTCAGTTTTTCACCATCGAATAATTTTGCAGTGGTTGCAGCCATACTAATGACTATGTAATTACCAATATCTAGTTCATTTATATTATCTACTTTGAGATAAGTTGATTCTTCCAATGAAGAACTGTATTCACCACCACAAATAATTTCTTTAATTTTGCCAGATATATAAAATTCCGCAACACTATCTAATTTATAAGATGGTAATTTAGTCAATGAAGCCTGACAGACTTTGAGTAAATCGATTTGAACCCGTCCTGGCATATTAAAATAATAGAGAAAATTATCTCCCAAAGCACTGCTGCTTAACTTTTTATTAATAATACCGCCTTTGGCATCAGGAACCTTTTTTACTATTGAATCATCTAAACGACCCAAATTAATAAATTTCTGGTATTGAGTATTTGCTTCCAGCGTTTTCATATCTTCTTTAGATAAAGTAACTCTTTCAACATCAATTGCCAAATCTGCAATACGGTCATACATAAATGATTCATCAAAACCAAATGTATTATACCCGATTATAATATCAGGATCATGCAATTCTATAAGTTTTGTCCATTCTAGCAATACATCACGTTCCATACTTTTTGAAATGACTTCACACGATTTATCACCTACATTGAATTTATCACATCCTCGTAGAGTAATAATATTATTATGGCAAATATTGGATTCACCATAGCGCCAAAATACTGTTCCAATCTGAATAACTTTATCACCTTCAGCAAAACCGAAGGCTTTATTGATTTCATGATTTACAAAGCGAACAATAACTTCTTTACTTATTATTTTATCTTGTAAATCGCGAACTAATATATCGCGTTTTTTAGCAACTTCTATAATAACTTTTTTCAAATCTTCAAGACCAAAACGCGCATTTTTTTTAGTTTTTGCTGCTTCTATTGCAGTTACTTCATTAACGGCTTTTTTCATTTCAGTATTTGCTTTTACTTTGCGAATAGGATGATTGCATATGGAATATATTTTCTCAACAAATGCAGTAAATGCATTACTATTTACAAACACTTTTGCTCTCATCGGCTTTTTAAGATATATTAAATCTATTTCATTATCCAAATTGGCAAATTGACCAAAACCTAGAGCCTGTTTAATACGATTTGCGAAAAACATCTCTTTTTCTGCAATACATTCTTTAGCTTTGATATATTTAATGACTTCTCGTAGATAATTTATTTCTTTATTTTTGTTAGTTGATGTATGAGTTGGAGTTGTTGCATGAGTTGATGTATTAGTCAATTCTAATACCAATGTATCTAGATATGCTTGTGCATTATTAATATATTCTAATTCTGAATCAGTAATCGTTTTATTGACAACTGATTTATTTTTACTTTCAATATAAATAAATTCTTCTGGAATAGTAAGTTTATTATTTACATTGGTTGAATTAATACTTCTTTTATGCAAAACTTCATATTCTTTCTTTTCAATAATTTTAACATTTTTAATCCATGATATAATCAATTGATTTGAAAGCTTTTTACAATCTTTTTTAGGAATAGGAAAATCCCCATGACTAGAATCGGCTTCAATATCAAAACTTGCAATTAATAATGGTGGGATATCAGTTTTCTCTAATGGACATATTTCAGTCCAATCGCAAGAAATATTTATCTGTGTTTTAGATTGATGTGTTTCTGTTTTAAATTTACTACCAGCAATCTTAATCCAACTAGATGGTTTTATTTTAGTATCGTGTAAAAAACGCAATACTGGTTCCAAATCGCTTTCATATAAATTATATTTAATTGCAGTATTAGTTTTACCGGTTATTTTAAGTTTTTTCGGATTCTTGAAAACGCGTTCCATAAAACGATGACCTTGTTTGCTTTTATGGGCTAATTTTATAAATTTGAATTTTTGTTCATTCATAAAAGTCCAGAAAATCTTTTTCTCAACAAGCTGGGTTTTCAAATTAGATTTTACTTCTGGTAATACTTCATATTTCTTTGTTTTATTATCAAGAATAGGACTTACTATAGAATCTTTATAATATCTACAATTTTGTTTAAATGTATCTGTAAATTTATAATCTTTAGATGCAACAGCTTCTTCGTATTCTGCTAATTCTTCTTCAGTATAATCTTCACATTTAGAGGAATCAAATGAATCTACTAAATCTTGTATTTGTTTTTCATTAAATTCATCAGGTATTTGCAAATAGAAATATGGCGTGTAATTTTTAACACGAACACATACACTGTGACCTTCAGCAGTTACGCCGAAAATGAATATTGTATATGCTTTATTATGTTCTTGATTTAAATAAGATTCTTTACGTTCAATTTGTACTTCACTGGGTAAATCACATTCATACCAATCTAAAGCTAGAAACTCAATAGGTTCTGAGTTATTAACCAAAACTAGATTTGATTTCCTAGGTTTATACATCGGTAATTCAGACATTTGATTATTCTTTTTGTAATTTAACTTATATATTAAGTTATATATTAAGTTATATAATTATATATAAAATTTATCTTTAAGAATGCAAATTATAATATTAAAATATATAAAATAATTTTTCAATTTTTAAAAAAAATAAAAAATAAAATAATATAATTAAAAATTCATTAAAAAATTATTGAAAAATCATTGAAAAAATCATTTGTTATCACATAAATATTAATGTTAAATCATTTACAATTATATATACATAACTATAAATAGAAAACATGGATAATCCTGATATAAATAAGAAGGCTACTTTATTATATTTATAGTTTTGTATGCTTTTATGTTGATAAAATAATTTTTTTATATAATTATCTGATGTTGGTAAATATGGTATTACTAATAATTGTGATTTAGGTTTTTCATAAATAATTATAGATTTTACATTAGGTTTATAATTTATTATATTTATTTTACTATAATGTGATATAATTGTATTACGGCCTATTAAATAATATGTTCTAAACATTATTGTATCTAGATACAATATTTTATTATATTTTTATATTTTAATAAATTATTATTAAATTATTAAATTTTTATATTATTCTAGATTATTAAAATTATTTTTAATATCTAAATTAATACTAAATATAATACTACTAATACTAAATAAAAATGATATCTAAAAAAAAACTTGTTTTAAAAACAAAAGTAAAACCTAAAATAAAACTTGTTTTAAAGCCTAAAGAAAAACCTAAAATTAAACTTGTTCTTAAAACAAAAAAACAAAAACATGAAGTATTTAATTCTAAATCTAATCATAAAAATACTATTAATAAACATGAATATACACATACACACAAATATACAAAATATTATCCATCTATTCTAGACCCCAATTTTAGTCAAAAAATTGCAAATCATAATATATTTAAAAAATACAAATTGAATACAAATAAATCAAAATTGAAAAATCTATATGAATCATTTGAAACTAATAAGGATTTATCTTTAACAAATGATTATGATTATAAAAAAAAAGATTCTACAGTATATATTTTAAAACCAATACAAAAAATGTTACGTAATTTTATTTCACCATATACACCTTATAGAAGTTTGTTAATTTATCATGAAATGGGTGTCGGTAAAACTTGTTCTGCAATCACTATTGCCGAAGCTTTAAAATCTATAGTAACTAATTCAAAAACAAAAATATATGTTATTAGACCAGATGAAATAGTTCGCCAAATTTTTGATATAAATGCTGTTAGTAATGGAAATCCAAATTATCAATGTACTGGTGATACTTATATAAATAATCCAAATAATCCAAACTTAAAAGATTTAGTTGATAATTGCAGTTCTAGAAATAAAAATAAAGATTACAGTTGTACTCAATTAAAATCTACTATTGATAAAGAAATTAAAAAAATATATGAATTTAATGGAGCTGAATCTTGGGCAAATAATGTATTAAAAGAAATTAATTTGAAAACTAAAGGTATTCATAATAAAAATGATAAAGATATAAAAATAAGACAAATTATATCTAAAAAATTTAATAATTCTGTTATAATAATTGATGAAGCTCATAATTTACATGATAATAGTGATAATAAACCTAAAATTGTGCCTCCAGTTTTAAATATGGTTTTGAAATATTCATCAAACCTGAGACTCATTTTACTTACAGCAACGCCTATATATGATAAACCTCAAAATATTATTAGTATAATTAATTATTTTCTTATTAATGATAAAAGAAAACCATTAAAAGAAAGTGATGTTTTTGATAATTTTGGTAATTTAAAGACAAATGGGAGGCAATTATTAGAAGAAAATACTAGAGGATATATTAGTTATTTGCGTGGCAATAATCCATATGAGTTTCCTATACGATTATCAGCAAAATATAATATACCAACACAAATATTAGACCTTGTTAAATATCCAAAAATAAGTATAAATAATAAAAAATTAAATAAATCCGATAAAATAAAATATCTAGAATTAATTGATTGTCCATTGCAAAAACAACAACTTGATATAATAAATTATCATATTAAACATAATCATATTCCAGAGATAAATGAAGATGATTTAGATAAATATTCAGATGATAACTTATTAGGTTCTGATTTTGATTCTGAAACAGAAGATCTAAATGAAGATATTATTAATAATTCTAAAAAAAAAATTAAACTAACACTTAAAAGTAATATTAAATCAAAAGCATCAAAAGCATCAAAAGCATCAAAAGCATCAAAAGCATCAAAAGCATCAAAAGCATCAAAAGCATCAAAAGCATCCAAAGCATCCAAAATATCTATTAAATCCAATAAATCCAAGAAATCAATAAAAAATAATAGTGATGATAGTATTAGTTATGATAATAATAATGATGATAGTGAAAGTATTATAACTGATATTATTAAAACAAAAACAGTTGCATATCAATTAGAAAGACAACTTAGTAATTTTGTATATTTATCTTTAGAAGAATCCAATAAAAATACAAAATTTGTTTCTGGAACAACTGGTCTTAATCAGGTTGCAACAAAACAGAATAATAGATGGACATACCAATTTAATGACCCAGAATATGGTAAAAGATTTAAATTGCCAGAATTATATAATTGGGGTGTAAAAATAGCCAAAGTTTTAGAACGTGTTATGGCAAGTACAGGTAGAGTTTTTATATATACAAGTTTTATTAATTCTGGTGTGTTACCTATTGCTTTTGCATTAGAAATGAATGGATATAGAAGATATAAACAAAATAATGTACCTATACTAGATAATAAATATAAAGATGCAACATATAGAGGTGATTATATAATATATACAGGTGATAAATCACAATCTCTTTATGCTGAGCAATATCTTAATAAAGGTAATGATATGATTAACGAAACCAATGTAAAAGTTTTTATTGGTACTAGTAAAGCAAGTCAAGGTCTAAATCTATTTGGATATCGAGAAGTACATATTATTGACCCATGGCATAATATTAATCTAATCGAACAAAGTATTGGACGTGTAATTAGAACAGGTAGTCATTCACATTTACCACCTCAAGAAAGAAATGTAACTGTATATCAATATGCAACATCTATGGGTGATAAAGAATCATTCGATCTTAAAATATATAAAATATGTGAAAATAAAGCCATTAAGGCTGGTATTATTGAAAAAATACTTAAGGAAAATGCATTTGATTGCGAATTAAATAAAGATGTTAATTTTTATGATACAAAGACATATGGAAATAAAATACCTCTGGTTACATCGAATAATAAAAAAATTATGGTATCACTTGCTGATGCCGAATATTCTAGAAGCTGTTTTTATATGAAAGAATGCGATTTTAAATGTAATGGTGAATTTAAGAAAAATGAAAGTGATATATATGCTAATGTTCCTATCATGAAATTTAACTTTGAAAAAGATGTAGAAGAATATAAAAATTTAATTATACAATTAATAAAAAGTTCTTTGAATCTGAAAATTGATAATTTGAAAAATTATCTCCAAAGCAGCTTTTCAGAAAAGCCGCGCCAAAAGCAGCTTTTGGAAAAGCCGCACCAAAACAGTCAAGAAAATGAATCTCACGATAACAAGGGTGCGCGAGGGGCTGAAGCCCTCGCAAGGGAGCTCGAGGGAACCTTGGTTCCTTCGTCATGGGAAGACGAAGAAATATTTGATAATGCAATTCAGGATATTATAAATACAGAACTCATAATTACTGACAATTTTAATAGAAAAGGTAAAATAATATTAGCTGGTGAATATTTAAGATTTATTCCAGAAGGTAATACTGAATATAATATATCTATTCAAAAACAACAAATGAAAACACCTAATGTTTTTTCGCAAATAGATTTAAAAGAATATATATCAATAATGGATGAAAAACAGAAAAAAAATATAGAACTCGGAACACATAATTATGATGAAATTTTAACAAATTCATTATTTAAAAAAACAGAAGATATATTTTATGAATTACATACAAAACAATATTTATATAACGTGAAAATAAAATTCGAAGAACTCTTAGAAATTATATTTGCTAAACTTATTTATTCATTTAAACTAATTATATTAAAAACTCTACTAGAAAAAATAATAAATAATGAAAAATTATCTAGCAATGAAAATAAATTAGACCCTATTATCAAATCACATATTATTAACATAACTGATATATTTCCAAATGCGAAAAAAGATAAAAATCCTATTAAAAATATATATGGTTTTATAATACAAAATGAATCAAAATTAGAATTTTATCAGGTTAATCAAGATAATAAATTTGAAAAAACATTAGGTAATATAAATAAAATTATTGAATATAAGCGTAATATTATGAATAAAACACCTTATGCACAAATATATGGATTTATTAAATCTGAAAAACAAAATTCAGAGCCTGTATTTAAAATTGCAGATATATTTTCTAAAGGTGATAAAAAATCAGTTAAAGGTTTAACTTGTAATTCAAAAACATCTTCAGAAATTAAGAAAACTTTAAATAAGTTAGATGATAAACATATAAGGTCTGGAATTAAATATGATTCTAAAATAGCATTTTGCAATGATGTTGAAATATTATTAAGACGTAATGATGCACTACAGAAAAATGGGAAAAAATGGTTTTATGATCCAGAATCATATCATATTATGTTTGAGTATGATAATTAGATGTGTAGTTTTGTATTTTGGTATTTATAATTTTAATTTTATATTTTTTATAATTTAAAAATTGATTTATAATTTAATTTATTATAATAGATTATAATAGATTATAATAACTTAAAAATTAAACTTATTATATATTACATAATCTAATTACATAATCTAATTATAAAATAGTTAATTTATAAAATGGATAATATTCAAATTGTTAAAAAAGATGGTAAAAAGACTGAAAAGAAAAATAGTGATGAGGAAAATTTACATAATAGTAATAAAGAACTTTATAAAACAATAGTAAAAGAAGATTATATATATTTAAAACCAACAGATTTAAATTTTAAAATAGATAATATTATTTTATCTAAACTAAAACGTAAGATTGAAGGTAAATGTATTAAAGAAGGCTATATTATTCCAGATTCTGTTATTGTTCAGACACGAACTTTGGGTATGATTAACAATGCTAGTTTTGATGGAATGACTACATATAAAGTAACTTTTACTTGTGATATTTGTAATCCAGTTAATGGTCAAATAATTCAATGTAAAGTAGGTAATATTGATAAATCGCAGGTAATTTGCTATATTGATGAAGAAGATAAATCTCCAATTGAAATTTATTTATTTAAACAACACCATGTAGGTAATGAAGAATATGCATCATTAAAAGTTGATGATATTGTTAATGTGAAAATTGGTGGTAGTAAATGGGAATTCGAAGCAACTCAAATTATTTCTATTGCTCAATTGATTGGTGTTGTTTAGGATTTTATAAATGTCTTAATTTCATTATAATTTCATATAAAAATTTATGTTGTGCTTCATTACTAGATGGTATTTTTTTTGCAAATCTATAAGGATTTTTAATAACTAAATCTAAAATTTTATTATCAATATAGGATTGTTTGCTAACTGTAGGTGTATTATTTAGTTTGCTAGAGACGTGCTCGCTACATTTAGAAATAATTTGATTTATTTCCATTTTTTTCATTTTTGGTTTTAATTTACCTTCTTTATATAAATCGTGCAAATGTTCAATCATATGATAATTACCATACCATGTTCTAAACATTTTTGGTGTTATTTCAGCATTATAATTATTTAGAAAAAATGTTTGTATAATGTCTGGTGTAATAAATTGGTTAGTATGTGATATTCCATCTTTATCATATTTAAAAAGATAACCATCTTTAGATGCATTTGCAATTAAAGTTTTGAGTATTTTAACTATATTGGTTTTTGGATTATTATCAATATAACTATTTAATATACCTTTTTTACCAATAAATTCTATTTTAAATTTATTATTCGTTGTAAATACTATATGTTCTTTTTTCAATGTAGTAATTCCGTATGAATTATTATCATTAGCATAACATTCATTACCTATGCGAAAATGATACATACGCAACATATATATTATAATTGGTACATAATCTTCTGGTAAATTCCATTTTTCATATTGTTTAGATGCTAGAGTATTTAATGCAACTTCATTATCTTTTTCTATTTTAACTATTGCTTTTCCCAAATCCATAATATTATCATATTTACGATTATTACGTTTTTTTGTATATTTAGGATTATATACATATTGTCTTCTACCTCTTGCATCAGTACCAATTGCTTGTATTTTATTATTTTCAGATTTAGCAACAACTAAATCCTTATACATTGGTGGTATATAAATTGATTCTAGACGTTTAATTAAATTTGCATCAGTAACAACTTTATTATTTATAATGTGAAATTGTTTTTTTGTAAGTTTTGATTTTTTTGAAGTTTTTGATGTTTTTGAATTTATATTTTTATTTTTATTTGTATTTTTATTTGTATTTTTATTAAGTTCATTTAATCTTTTATAAGTCCAGAATTGTCTTTTATTAAAATTTGATGTTTCATCTTTTTTATTTTTTTCTTCTTCCATTCTTATTATATTATGTATTTATTATATTATGTATTTATTATATTTTAATTTATTCTAGATACATATTTTATTTTAATTATAAATAGAAATAAAGTTTATAAAATATAAATTGTAAAATATTATGAATAAATAAAAAAATATTATAAAAAAATATTATAAAAAAATATTATAAAAAATATTATAAAAAAATATTATAAAAAAATATTATAAAAAAATATTATAAAAAAATATTATAAAAAAATATTATAAAAAAATATTATAAAAAAATATTATAAA
>Ga0214919_10010032_pt1 | contig 12089 bp, 8 predicted proteins | sample LL1503_MetaG_FD_177994 | JGI IMG/M metagenome (GOLD analysis project Ga0214919, IMG submission 177994) | Freshwater microbial communities from Lake Lanier, Atlanta, Georgia, United States - LL-1503 | ecosystem: Environmental > Aquatic > Freshwater > Lake | place: USA: Georgia | collected 2015-03-15
CATAATATAAAGATAAACTATATTTTATATTATAAAATGGGTATTTATAGCAATGGTAGCATTTTTGGAATAAGAATATATAATTTTAATAACGAAGATTTCAGTAATATATTATTTGAAGAAAAATATGATGAAATTATGAGTCATCAACAAATGAGTGAAGCGTATTTATTCTATAATGCATTAAATGATAAAAATAACATATGTTTTAACATTTATACTGAATGTAATAGCACATTAAATGCAAATAATAAGGAGCCTTTTATGGAATGGTATCCAATGACTTTAAATATGTTTTTGAAACAATTCAAAGGATCAAATTAAAATTAAATGAAAAAAGTTTTCTTTTTTCTTTTTTCTTTTCTTTCTTTTCTTTACAAAATCTTTTTCTTCTCTTTTTTTATTTTTTTTCTTTTAACAGGAACATAAATGTAAAAGTCAATTGTATACGAATACCAATCAGGTTTTTTTCTGTTTTTCTCCCAAGTCGCAAACCGTTGTTTTTCTTCAGACATATAATAGTTTCTATATGATTCCACTGGATCCGCAGTTTTATATTTATCTGGCATCGCTAGTGCAAACGGTGTTAAGCCAACAACTTCAAATTTTTCATCAGCAGGTATAGATTCCTTCAAATGCATTGCCATTAGATACGCTTGGTGAAATTTTGTAGAAGGATGATTGTAACGGAAACGCCATTCGTTGTGCATTTCTTCAATTAAATCCAGAGTCCAAACAAAATTCGCTTTTGATTTACGACACCAAATAGTAACCGGATGATTTTTATGTGCCAATTTATATATTTTCGCATTTGTAACCTCATCTTCTGGATCTAGTAGCCGTTTTGCAGAACAAAGCATCTGAACTGCTTCTAATATTATTTTGCTTATGTGTTTGTCCATCATGTATTCTGCAACTTCTTTTTGAATCAAAGAGAGAATGAATAAGTTCATTTTTTTTAAGTATTTGGTTACAAAGGATTAGTATTTGAAATATAAGTTATTATATAAGTATTTGAATAACTTATATTTATTATTAAAAAATTATTTCAATTTTCTTCTCTTCTAAAGTGAAAAATAGATTAAAACCAATCCCGATCCACCACTACCACCTAGTAAATTGATACTTGTACCACCACCGCCGCCACACCCTGTATTTGCTAGTCCACTCAATGGCGGAGTTAATGAATATGTGTTTCCACCGTGACCACCTAATCCAAAGTCAATCCTATTATAAGGTCCAAATGGCACATTTATAGATCCAGGGGCACCGGAATTGCTATATGAATTTGTTCCACCACCTCCTCCTCCGCCGCCACCCAGAGTTCCAGATGTGGCATTGTTATTTACAGTTGCCCCAGTCCCTCCTAGAGATCCTTGAGTTCCACTAGCACCTCCATTTGCACCATTAATTGAATTTATTAATGCGTTTGATCCATTGACACCTCCTGCTGCATCTAATATTGTTAATAATCCCTGTTTTATTTTAGAATTTAATCCACTTGATCCAACTGTTATGACATATGTTCCGGATATAATGGTATAAACACTGGTTATCCCACCGCCTCCACCGCCTCCACCTCCTGACTCGGTAGATCCTAACCCTCCTGCACCACCACCACCCATACAAAAAATAGTGCATAATATAGTTATCGCATTATTAATGGTAAGTTGTCCGCTTTGAGTAAATTCTATTACATAAATATTATCAATTACATATTGTCTAGGGCTGCCTGTTACCGTAAATATTTGAGCAGAATTAATAACTATATTAGATGGTTTAGATTCAGATCTAATTGGCTGCGTATTGCTAACTGATTTCACATAAAATGCATATAATTTTGTATTTGGTGTTATTCCAGTTACGGTATAAGTAGTAGTCAACTTAATTAAATTCGTAGTAGTATCCACTTGACCCAAAACACTACCCGTCGGGACAAATGTGCCATTGACATTTTGATAAACAATAAAACTTGTGATAGGAAGTCCTGATTCAGGTATAGTCCAAGATAGCGTAACCGTTGAAACCGTGTAAGCCGTTAAAGTTAAAACAGGTGGATCAATAACGGCAGCACTAAGTAACGTGGCATTTATTGGAAACTTATCGCCCTCAACTGACATTTTTGTTCTTGTTCTAGGAAACCAAGGCACAATACCATCGTTCCAGCACAAATCTGTAATAGGACCAGGAACATCTGAGTAAGATGTGGGAAAACAAGGGTCGTTGAGCGGCTGTTTGAAGATGACTTTACCAGTTTTAAGGTTCTCTATTGTACCACATACTAAATTGCCTAAATCTTGGATAATAATTGGTTCTTTAGCACCAACATTTATTGTCAAAGAAACAGAATTTACACGTTGCAAATTCATAGTGTTTGGATTTGTATATCCTTTGGCTGATTGTGTAGCCCAAGTTTTGCGATTAACCCATTTTCCCTGTGCAATTAACGCATATTGTTGTTTCTTGGTTAAATTACTGCTATTTTTCTTGTATTGCAGAACGTTGCCCTTGTTTAACATGGCGATTTCATTTGCTAAATTTCCGGCAGGCACTACTTTTCCGGTTAAAGGTATGGTAACTGTTTGATTCGGATTTTGATTAAAGGTTGAATTTGGATCCGTAAATAAAGAACATTCTCCTTGAACACGGTTCCAAGTGCGAGTAGGAGAAGGCAGAATCTTGAAACACATAGTTCTTGGCATAATGGATGATTGAACTGATGTTAATAACGATGATGGGATTGACATTATTTATAATTATTAATTATTATTATTAATTATAGATTGTTTTTGTAAAAATAGATTATAGATTGTATTGTATATTATTAAAAAAATGATTATTGATTCAAAATCCAAGTAGGAGTATCTAATAACTTTAATTTAGGACAAGCAGTGCAGCCTGGTTTTGTATTAGATGTATCGGTAGGGCAAGAAAAATTGCCAACAGGGGTTGTACTATCAGATGTTACACACGAATATAGATTATTGCTAGGATTTTTACGCCAAGCACATCGTAAATTATCTTTTTCATCTGTATATTTTAAATAACTGTTAGTACAAGTACTACAACTGGTGACATCACCGCATACAGATTGCGCCTTTAAAGGAACTAGTTTTGTCCAATCTGTAGCAACAAGTCCTTCCTTAATAGAAGCCGAGATTTGAATCAAAACGAAACCTAATAAAATAAATACGACTAAACATAGAGGTCGTTTATATTTGATACAAAATGAACTTAAACTCATATAATATATTGACATTTTTTTAAATACTTTTTTATTAAAAAGGTATTTAAATCAAATATATGATATTTTTTACACTTTCATACTTTATTCTGTCTTTTTTCTTAATATCCTCCAGTTTCACCTGCAAAATACCAACGCAATGACAAATAATCGTTATTCTTTATATTCATCGCATCATTAGTTCCTATCATAGTTGTATTAGGACCCTTGTAAACTAAATTACTTATTTCAATCGGATTCAATGCACGATTATAATACAACAAATTAGAAATATATCCATCAAAACCGCCATTCTCTGCAACATACACATCTCCGTAATTTTGCTTAGGGACTCCATTTAACTGCAAACTCTTTGATATGTCACCATTTATATACACATCCAAAAGTGTGTTTTTGCAACGAATTATTACATTTATCCATTTATTCATTGGTATCTCATTGATAGTGACCTTTGTATTGATATCATTAAATGTGTTCATAAATATCACCAAGTTATTTGTGTTTGGAGCGATATACAAACCAGGTGCATTATTAGGGAAATTTACACCCTTAAATGTTTGTTGATCTTTAAAATCATTTCCCTTGTAAAATACACAACGATACATATTTTTATTATATTGTAAATCATTTATCATTATCCAACAAGACCAAGTAAATTCCACACCTTCACGTTGGTTATCGGAACGTGGAATATTTATTGAATTCAATAATTTAGTATCCTGTGGAATAGTCATTTTTGTTTTTGCACTTATCATGCCATCTATTAACATGGGATTTGATGAACCTGCAATCAAAAATGAACCAATTAACCATATTCCTAAACGTAGTAAAAAGGTAAAACCAACTAAAACTAATAGCAGAAATGCTACCTTGGCAACTAAACTATTTGAGTTAAGAAATTCTTTAGAAGTTTCTTTATAATTAGAAGAAAACCCCTTAAATGTGTCACCCATAGCAACAGATGCATTTGAAACTCTGTCTGAAACACCGGATGCTGAATTTGAGATACCCGATGCCAAATTGGTTGCAGCGTTAGATATATTAGATACAGCGTTGGATGCTACATTTTGAATATTTGACATGGCATTTGTCGCTACATTTGAATTATTATATCCTGAATTATAATTTGAATAACTCATTACTTATATTATATATATTATTAAAAGAAAAAGAGAAATATGCATTTGCATCATTTAAAAATATATTATTTGCGTCCATTTTAAAGTTAAATGGTGTAACTGCTGGTTTCTACATTGTTATTTATTAATGATAATTTAACAGCATACGATCCAAACAAATTGCCTAAAAAACTACCGCCATAGCCTTGCTTGTAAATATTCCAAACACTTTGAGGATTCATTGCATCTCCCCAATATTGGAAATGCGATGTCCAGCCCGAAAACCCACCATTTGGCGTCACATATATAGGAGCCTGAGGGTTTACTACAGGAATGCCAGGCATAACGCATGTGCGAACCAATTTTCCATCAATATACGTATCCAATGTGCGGCCATAAACACTGATAAGCAAATGTACCCATTTTTGAATAGGAATATTATCTACGCTACAAGTGAATTGTGACGATGGAGGGTTTATATCTTCAGAGTTTGAAACAGTTAAAGTAACATCAATGTTATTATTTGTATCATTTAAAGACACTAAAGGACAAGGTCTCTTTATACTTGTGGCATCATTCATTCTTCCGAAAATTACTTTTCTGCTACCATAATTCTTATTCCAGTCATCTACATAAAACCAAATGGAATATGTAAAATTAACTGCATTTGTTTGTGACAAACTAGTTGGCTCAATGCGCTGTAAAGTTTGACCAGATGTTAGTCCAGACAATGTACTGACATCACTTGAAATATAATTGTAAACAATTATCAATAAAACAATGACAATAATCCATAATATTATATTCTGAAAATTCATTATATTATATTATACGTCTATATTTTTTCAATTATATAATATTTTATAAATAAAAATGGTCTAAACCTTTTAGGTTATTCAAAAGGAGGACTATGATCCTTAAATAGTTCATACAGTTTATTTATAGTCAAAAGATCTATAGGTGTCTTATAATAAACCAAATTTGACACACTTCCGCTAATACCATTTTCCGTTCCTACTGAGAGAATATCGTTTATGGCCTTGTTCGGTGTATTATAATTAACTACATTGATGGCAGATTTAACTAATGATCCATTGAAAAACACGTCTAAAGTTCCGCTGCTATAATTGAGAACAATATTATTCCACCTTTGAAGTAAAACATCTGTTTTCTTATATATTATTCGGTCATTTGATTCATCCAACTCATATTGCCCCTTATATCCCTTTATTTTGTTTATTTTTTCCGTAATATTGGTTTTGATTGATTCCCAGAGTGCTATATTATCTATCGTAATTGTTTTTTCTAAATCTTGCACATTTTCTATATTTGCATCATTCACATTTTCCGGATCTTCTTTAACTGTAACATATAACGTATTTGTAGGGGAGTAATATTTAACATGTAGTTGATCACCATACGATACAATAGAAACACTCTTTGTATACGAATTGTTCGTGCTAGGAGGGAATGAATCAATGTAAAACCAAAAAGATATCGCATAAGTATAACTTAATCCAGGAACACCATTTAATATGCTAAAGGATGATAAATCATTTTTTTTTCCGATTGGAATAGGTGTTGTTACCAGTGTTTGTCCTCCAACCTTGTAAACCTGTTGTTTTACTATTGGCACTGCCATTGTGGTCATAAAAATATAAATAACACATACAAATACAGCGATTATTAAAAAGGCAAAATCGTTTTTAGATTTCAATATGCTAGTATTTTCAAAACCATTTATATCTATTTTGGATCCGAAAAATATTTTAGACAAATAATCGGTGACTACAACTAAAAGACACGGGATATATAGTAACGTATTTAGTCCCAGCCTAAAATATGGATTTCTTTCTAAGAACCCGCCTGCATTTACCAGTTTATATAAAATTCCCAACATACTTATTAGCAAAATTAGATTGACTATTGTGTGACCAATGCCGTATGAAGTGCCGCTGTTATTAAAAAACCCAATCACAGATAAAAAACCCCATAACAGTAATCCAGATACAATCAGCGCAAAAAATACATATATTACTTTGAAAAAAGATAAAATACCCGGAATATCTTTATATTCCGCTTGTTTATCCGGATTATTAAAAAAGTAATCGTTTAATTTAATCATCGCAAATAGTGCTAGACCAATGAATATCAGGAAGAATAATGCTCCTACACCACCATATTTGCTCATAATTTCGTACGGATTCCAAATGTAAAGTCCAATTATTCCAATTATAAATAGAATAAATATGCCAGTATATTTCAGCCTATCATCATATGATTGTTTTGAAACTGATGTATGATTTATAACCGCTGAAACAGTATCTTTCTCTCTTGCTCTAGTAAATAAAAAGATAGAAATACCTGTCACAAATAATATTAAAAAATAGTTGAATAACATTGGGCTATTATTTGCTGGAATGTTAGTTGTTAGCATCCCGAATGAGGCTAGTAACCCGACAAAAAGACCGATTATGACGACACCGATTGTAATTGTTTCCCATTTTCCAAAGGTCATGACCAATCCATCAAATATCGTTTTTGCATTATCTTTGATATATTGAAATAGATTGATATATGGGATTGATTGGCCTGCAGTTGGATTAAACTTGGTAAACCTTTTAAATAGATAGACAACAATTAATATCATTACTAATGTTATAAAAAGTCCGGATCCTAGAGTTTTATCAAATCCATCGGGGTTATAAACGGCTAAGAATGAACATAATAAAAAGAAAACAGTGGTTATTATTAGTAACATATTATATCCATCAATGGCACCGGAAGTGTCTATTGCTGTCTCGTTTATTTTTGAAACCCCTTGCTTTATTACTGACGGGATAGATTCCATAAAAGACATCATTGTTATATATATTATATTATTATATAATGATATAATATCCGGTTAATCAATCTTTTAAAATAGAAACCCTTTTTACAAAAATATCTTTGAATCATTACATATTTTCCATCGCGGTTTTATTTCCATGGCATTCTCTACATAATGCAACTAAATTGCCCGCATCATTTCCGCCCCCGTGCTCTAATCGGATCTTATGATCTACTTCAAATGTGTGAGACAATTTCTTCCTGCATTCGCCGCATTTCCAGTCCTGCATAGATGCCACATATTTCTTCTTTGTCTCGCTAACAGATCGCTTTGTAGGCCTTCCGGTCAACATTTGCCTTTGTTGTTGCTGTTGTTGCTGTTGTTGCTGTTGTTGTAAAGGATTATAATCTTGACTATAACCTCTGTTGCATTCATCCATAAACCCACCATTTTTATTGGTGAAGTCAAAAATAGGGCTAATCATATCCATAGATGATTTGTCAATGGGCAAGTATTTTACCATATTGTTTGTATAAAGAAGCATATTTTTGGTTTGCCCTGGATTGCGACGGATCATCAAATAAAAAGAGAGAGCAACAATAACGATGATTCCCATTTGGTAATATTTTTTATATGACATAAATGATTTGGTGTATTTTCCATCATGATACAAATTAAATAATAAAAAGGCAACTATGGCGAATATAAATAATTCTAACTTCATTGTTTACAATATATTATATTATAATCTATTATTATCTTTTCTTAGTACGTTGTCTTCGACTTCTTCTTTTTTTTGTTTTAGTTATTCCTTTTATAGTTTTCTTTCTAGTTTTGGTTCCTCCTCTTATAGAAGATGACTCCGATTTAGAATTTGATTCCTGGTTTATATCTAAAATAATAGTATTTAATGATTTCAGATCACTCGCTAAATCATTTATATCAATTACTTTTGTCGGATTTTTAAACAAAAAGTCAAATATGATATTTTTGATTTCTGTAATCAAACGTATTTGGGAGTCAGTTAGTTTCTCAAATTCCGTGAAATTTTCAGTTATCTGCTTTATTAACATCGTATAAATCATTACGAATCCCCATATATCAATTATTTTTAAGAAAATGGTATTGAAATAATTCAGAATATCAAACTCACCGTTTACGGTAAACTTTAATAAAATATCGGAGATATATTCAATAATATAATAATAAGCGAATTCGCATTCCACTATTCGGTCGTCCATGTTCATTTCAACGATTAAATCTTTGATTTTGTCCAAACCATTGTTATCCAGTGATTTAATAATAGAATTTATTGTTTTAAAATGTCCATCTCCGCGTATTTTATTCCATTCAAAAATATACTGCAAAACAAAATCACAGATAGATATTTTATCTACCTTCTGGTTTCTCTCTTCTAATAAAGAGAGAAATGTACTATACCTTTCTGTAAAAACTTTGTTAAACAAAACATTAGAAAAGGGAACATTGTATTGAAATGGACGGCGATATAGCCGCTTAGGAATCCCTGATTTATTATCATGATGCACAGATAGACCCCAATCTATGAGTTTACAGTAAGTCAGTGACTCTTCTTTTTCCATTGTTCTCTCTTCATCTCCATTTGAAAGGATATTTTTAAAGGAAACTAAAACATTCCCACTTTTAATATCACAATGATACAGATCCAAATCGTTCATAGGTTTAATTCCATTAATAAGTAAATCAATTAATGTGTTATTGATATTTACCATGTTTTTGGGAGAGAATGGTTGTGAAAAAAAGGTCTTAATATCAATACCACCATCCGGCATATTGATTGCCATCAATTCATTTAAACGCGAATCTATATTATCCCTTTTAAAACCTTTTTTGGTTAATGCCTTGCATTTTTTAAAATTAGAAAGATCTTCTTCTTCTAATATAGGTTGTTCACAAAGAGAGAAACCGGAAACCAGAAAGTAATCGTTATAGTTGGGTATTTTTTCTAGAACTTTTTTAAAGGTTTCAATCTCATTAAATTCGCTTTTGGCGTGTTTCTCAGTCATTAGTTTACTTATATATCCAGGTTTTCGTTCATTTGGATTAGTATTTGAATTCCTACATTTTAATGCTGGTTTAAAAACACAACCGTAACCACCAGATGCTAATATATCTCCCCCTTTTATCATCTTATTATTCTTATTCATCATAATAATAATACATATTTTATTTTTGGTATTATTATAATGTTTTTATTTTTGTTTTTGTTATGTTAAATCAGGGGTTACTACTTCTTCTAATTTAGCATCTGATTGTTGTCTTTTTTCCTGCCTCTCTCTTAAAAATAATTCTATTTCATTTTTAATTTGTTGGACATCAGGATTATCTGACGTTGATTCCTTATATGGAACCAAAAAATTTGTTACAGATTCTACTTCCTTTTTATTAGACCCTTTTCTCTCTTGATAAACAGTTTTAAACTCTATTAAACTTAGATTAAATGTATTCATCTCAAGAGAAGCATCAGATATATATTTTAATAAATTTTCGGTTAATTCCATTTGTTGGCAAATATCAGCAATTACTTTTGTTACTAAATCTTCCAATTTTGGTTTATCTTGAGAGTCTATGCCACCTTTCATTATCATTGACATTGATATTGTTCTTAATGATTTTGTTTGTTTTTTGTTATGTAATCCTAGAGATTTAAGTGTTTTTCCATTCCTTTTTCCATTACTTATTCCACCGATTAATGGAAAAAATGAAGCAGCAAATAAATATGCAGCCATATTAGATCCTAATGCTGTTCTAGTCGTATCATCAATTGGCTGTACTCCTGTCAAAACTTCAGAATCTAAATTCAACTTTGTTACCAAGTCTTGTAGAAAAGTATACAGAAAATCTCTTGCGGATGATATTTTACTTTTCATACCTGTTATTTTTGTTTGTCTCTCTTTATCTGCTGGAGACATTTGTTTTCCTTTTATTTCTTGTGTATTAGGAGAAGAATTAGGTTCAGGATAAGCCTTCAATAGTTCATCAAATAACATATCCAGAAAACTAGCATTAATGATAATATTTTTAATATTTTTACAAATATCTTTATAAAATAGTTCCTTATCTAAAGACACTACTATTTTATCTTGATTATTTAATAAATTAGTCATTAATTCCGTTTTAAACGCATCTCTCTCCTTAGTTATAGTTTCTATATCGGTTGTTAGACTTATTATTTGATTTTTCAATTGGTCCTTTTCTTTGGTTTTGGATTGAATTTCTTTATTGTGTTCAGATGCTATTTTTGTTCTTTCTAATAACACGTCTTCTATTTTTTTATCCGCTTCCATTTTTCCACCCTTTAATTGTTTTATTTGTGTTTGGGTTGATTCAAATAATTTATTTAGGTTATTTTTTAATGATGTTAATGATTCTAGAGGGGATTTATTATTGGTCCATTTTTCTAAAATATCACATTTTCCATTAAGTTCTACACATTTTTTTTCAATATTTTTCCAAATTTCAGATATATTTTTTTTTATTTGTATAGTTTCCTTTACATTTTCATCAAGATTATATTTAAAATTCTTTTTTACTTGTATTTCTTTCTTTAACTCTGTTTCTAAAATTACCTTTTCTTCTTTTAATGTTTTATTTATTTCTTTTTGTGCTTCCTCTCTTTTTCCATTATCAGTTTGTATTTTAATTAACCTGGTTAATAATTCTTTTTGATTGGTTTCTACTTCTACATTTTTTGCTTTTAATGTGTTTATTAATGTGTTTAATTTTTCTTTTTCTTTTTCATTTTGACTCAAAGTTTCTTTTATTTGTGTTAATTCAGAAACCATTTGCTTATTTTCAGATGAAAAATTTAAATTTTCCTGAGTTATTTTATCAATCTCCTTTTTTTCAAGTGCTTGATTAGTTTCTAAATTTTTTATTTTCATTTCATTTTCTGCTATTTTTTCATCCTTTTCCTTTATTTCATTATCGTATTCTATTTTTTTCTTATTAGATTCTTCTTCATCTTCTTTTGATTTCCTTTTTTCAGAAGTTTCTTGTTCAATAATATCTTTCAACCTTTTATCATTTTCTGAATCTGCAATTAATTTTAATTTGGCAACATCTTCTTGGTTTACATTTTCATCCGGAACTAAATTTACTTTAATATCATCTAAATTTATAGAAGACTCTTTTTCCTCTTCATTAACAACATCTTTAATAACTGGATATTGACTGACAATATTTATATTACTTTCTTCATGCATTGGATTTTTAACATCATTTTCTAATAGTTTAATTCGTGTCTCTATCATTTTCTTTTTATCTTCCAATTTTTGCATTAATTGATCTATATCAAAATTTTCTTTACGTTTAATAAAAGGATAATCCCAAGAATTTTGTGAATTATAATTAAGGCTTTGTTGATAAAACAAAATAGCATTTTTATAATATTTGTTCAACAATGTTACATCATCATTTGTAAATTTTAAATTCTTTATAATTCTTTGTAATTGTTTAATATCACTAATTTTTTGTAGTAATTGTTCGTCATCATTATTAGTTATAGTTTGTTCATTAAATTCATCATTTTTTAATTCAAGAGATATAGTTTTTTTTTGTTTATTAATAGTTTCTTGTTGGGTCCTTGATTCTTTTTTTAATTCAAGAGGTTTATTATTTTGGATTTGGATGTTCTTTGTCTGTGATTCTTGATTTGTTTTTATTTCCTTTTTTATTTTTTCATTCTCTAATAGTTGAATTCTAGCGCGGTCTTCCTCAACAAATGCGTTCACTCTTGCAGCCTTCTCTGTATCAGCAAGTGCTTTCACTCTTGCAGCCTCCTCTGTATCAGCAAGTGCTTTCACTCTTGCAGCCTCCTCTGTATCAGCAAGTGCTTTCACTCTTGCAGCCTCCGCTG